>UMIP01062875.1_pt1 | contig 12077 bp, 10 predicted proteins | sample 1965751 | NCBI WGS metagenome assembly UMIP01 (sample SAMEA4836117, study PRJEB28245) | human gut metagenome | biome: gut microbiome; material: fecal sample | place: Denmark | collected 2008
AAGGCGGGAGTAAAGGGCTGTAATTTTGCTATAATCAGTCATGACTTCTTGCCGAAAATCATGTGCAGCAATGGCAGATTAGCAAAAAGAAAAGCCCAGTCATATGGGCGCAAAGCCTTGATATGACTGGGTTTTTCGCTGGCGGAGGGCGTGGGATTCGAACCCACGGACGGTTTTTGGCCGTCAAACGATTTCGAGTCGTTCTCGTTATGACCTCTTCGATAGCCCTCCGTATATCTCAACTGTTTTCCGTGCGCTGAGAAAATGCAAGAAAAACACGCAAGAACAATATGAAATTTTGAAATTCGATCCGGCGAAAACCCTTATAAATCAAGGGTTTTCAGCGGAGAAAACGGCCAGAGCCAACGCGCATTTCGAGTCTTTTATGCAACTGTGACGGGGGTGTCCGGTTTGGGGTCGTTTCTGTAAGCCCCGTACCCGCTGAAAGCCGCTTGAAATCAGGCTTTTTCGCCCGGAAGCCTTGCGGGACGGGCTTTTTTGAAAGTGGGTTCAAATCGGCATTTTTCCCGATTTTGGAGAGAAATGTGGGAAGATAGGAGAGAAAAACCGGGAGACGGCCATACACCGCAGGATAGAGCTTCCAACCGACGAAAATCTATTTTTGAGGTGTTACAAATGGATGTATTCCCCGTTAACTGGGACAGCGTTCCCGAGGTAATGAACAAGGAGCAATTCTTCCGCATCTGCCATATCAGCAAGTCCACGGCGCTGCACCTGCTCAAAAGCGGCAAGGTGCCCTGTGAGTGGTCGGGTAAGAAAACCCGGTGCTATAAAATCCGAAAAGAGGATGTGAAAGCATACTTGGAGGAGCGGGCAATTTTTCCAGAACTCTATTCTGCGCCGAAGGGATGGTACGGCACCCACTATGTGGCGAGGCTCTCCAAGGAGTTGCCGGAGGACACGCTGCGGCAGATGCACGGCTACTATGAAAAGCTGCTGCGCAAATACCCGGATGTGGTCACAGTAAAGGATGTGGTGACCCTGACCGGCTACACCCTGACCACCGTCCACAACTGGTGCAGCCGTAGGTCACTGAAAGCCTTCCAGAAGGGGCTGAAGTTCTGCATCCCGAAAATTTTTCTCGTGGACTTCTTTTGTTCCCTGACCTTTCGCTCCATCACCCGCAAAAGCCTCTGGCATATCCAGACGCTGAACGAATTCAGCAGGAAGATGAAGCGGAAGTGATCTTTATCTGGGGTTATTTACAAAGTTCGCCGTAAAAAGTGTAGTCGGACAGCAAAAGTTCGCTGTATTTTTTGTGGAGGCAAGGTGAAGGCCTGCTGCAGATGCACGGAATCACCTTGTTTAGGCCAAAATACAGGTGCATCGTATTTTGGCCTAAAGCCTATAACCTGTCACAATATCGTACTGACCTTGCGATTCTGAAATTCGCACACTCGCACCCGCCTTTCGGTTTTGGTAGACTGTAACCGAAAGGCGGGTGCATTTTGCATTGCAGACCTGCCGGGGAAATTTTGAGTGGGAGGATCACATATGGAATCGCTATTTGAGCAGTTGGGCGGCACTTACACAAGGCAGGGCGACTATTGCCTGCCAGATGTTTGCTTACCGCCCGAAGAAGAACGCCCCATCGGTGTTTACGGCCAGCGGCGGCGCACCTTTCTGAGGGAGCACCACCGTGTGTTGTATTATAACCTGCTGACCGCCGGGACGCTGGACGGGCACCTCGCAGACATCGAGGAGCAGGCCCAGGAACTCTTTCTTCGGCTGGTAGAACAATACGCAGACACCGAGGGCGTGACGGAGGCCTTGAAAGCCGATGACCCGATGGCGTGGGTGCGGAAGATGAACGGCATCCGAAACCGAGCGAACGAGATCGTGATGCAGGAAATTGTATATGGGTAACGAGCAAGCGGGGGGCGATGACCTCCGCTTGTTTTATATACAGCTCTGACTGAACGAAAAAGAACAATGTTCGGAACAATATCAAAAATTTCCGGAACAATGTCAAACGAGATTTGACATTGTTCCGAACTTTATTAAAACCAGCTACGCTTCCGCTTCGTCACGAGTTATTGTGTAATACGAAAGGACTTCGAGAATTTCCTTATCATTGCAGCTAATATCGTCGCTTTTGAATTTATTTAGAGCAATGATCGATTTTGCCAGTTCGAGCTTTTGTGGTGGTAATGACCGAAACTTTTCCCACCATTCATTGGCTAAATCGCAATCGTGCATTGTGACCGTTGTGTATTTCCCGGAAAGTCGAGAACGAAGATCTGCATCATAGATTCTCCGGTAGATAATAAAAGTTTCGGGCATCCATAAGATTTTTATGAACTCATCTATATCTCTGCCGAAGGCTTCCTCAAAAAAGTCTACGCCACGACCGATTTTTCCTTTTGTTGAGTTAAGGACAGCTTGCACCGCACGAATAAACTTCCGGTTCCAATGTTTACCGATATAATCACGGTTCATAAAAAACTCCTTATCATTTATCGGATGATACTTCATTGGAAAGGAGTAGATGCTGGCCCCTAATTCTTCGCAGAGGTCAACATTAAGCCTCAAACGGTAGTATAATTCTTCGGGTTTATCTTCAAAATTATATAGAAGGTAATTTGAAAGACTCTTAATGCCGCTCTTAACAGCGATACGAACGGATTTTTCATATATATCCCTTAGGTTCCAGTGATCAAAAGCGATACGCAAAGGCTGTATGTTAACTTCGGACAATTTCTTTATATTGGCTTCTGTAATTAGTCTGGAATCGATTCCTTGATTAAAGTCGACAATGCGCTTCCTTTTTGATGGTTTATGGGTCTTCTCATATAATGGACGCACATACTCATCTAATCCAAGAATATCTTCTTTGGATGCAGTATAGTAATAAAGGCAATGCGCGGTTTCCAAGGCAAGATAGAGCTCTGTTTTTTCTGCGCTATCTTTTAGTTTTGCCATTATCTCTCTGTATATGGAGATGGCCTTACGGATATATGCACGGTCATTGTACGAATCCTTAAGATTATTGATCATAATCTCATATTCATTTGGCGGAGTATAAGTTGCACCAACCCCAAAACCACAATCTCGGATTTCGTTAATAATCTGGTTATAGTATTTTGAAGCTAAAACATTGTTATCAAGGAGAAGAAGATCTTTTCTTGCACCAAAGCGTTCATCGGTATGTTGAATGCGTTGCCGCAGATTTATGTAATCGCAATACTGCGGCTCAAGCTTAGGAACAGCGCAGAATTTACATTTATTGACGCATCCTCTTGTCATATAGGCAAAATAGGCATTGTTTGCGGGATAAACATAATCTATTTCTTCGAGAATAGAATAATCAAGCGGAAGCTCGTCGATAACCAGATTGTTGCCCTCATCAATATCTCCGGGGTGGTTAAGCAATCCAACAAACGGTTCAATGCCGGTAGCTTCATATACCTCGGTAGGAAGTAACGAAGACATAATGCCGCCAATCATTACATCCTCCGGTTTTTTGCAAAGCTGCTTTGCAAAATTGATTGTGTCAATGGTTATATCCCAATAAAATGTAAATAGTGTAGTAATGCCGACTTTGTCAAACCTTGGATTTGTAAAATATTCTTTATCCTTATATTTTTTTCGATATGCTTTGATTGCGTCCAACACGGCTTCATCTTGAAATATGGGGTCTTCAATTTCTTCGAGTATTGCATATTTGCCAATCTTAATAAAATTAAAGAGCGTCGGGTAATAATCCTTCCAAAATACTTCCGGAAAGATAATTGATAGGTGGTTAATAAGGTCATCACAAATCAATTCCACAGCGAAAGAACGCATATCGCCTTTATAAAATCGCACATCATCACCAACTGTACGATAATAGGTCGCTAATTTCATCAGTCCCATTGGAGGGTATTTGTTTTTGTAGTTAGGCTCAATGAGCAAGACTTTTCTGTTCATAGGGGAATTATCTCATCTCTTCCTTAATTTTGGTAATAATCTGCTCGGCAATGTCCTTAGGAGCAATATCGGTAATAATGGATAAAATCTTACCAACTAGTTTTCGCTCGCTTCTTGAAAGCTTGGACATACCAGTTGTAACAAATGGTTTCTTCTTGTCGTCATCGTTGGTCGCAACAGTTGTTGTCTCGGCCTTTTTCTTCAAGGCATCTGCTGCGTATTTTTTTCCAATGCTTTTTCTGACTTCGGACAAAGGAGAAGCACTATCACTGCTATCAAGTTTGTCCAAGCGCTTGCGCGCTTCTTCGGCACTTTTCTTTGCCCTGTCAATATCAAATTGCAGTTTTTGACGCTCTTCTTCATTAACAAAGCCTTTTTCCTGCTCTTTCTTTTGATACTCGGCAACTTTGCTAAGATATTCTTCTTGACGCTTATAATCATTCTTAACACGGTTTGCTTCGTAATAGAGCTTGTGCAGGACATCAAAAAAGTACTCTCTTAAAAGGTCCTCAAACAAAACCCGAGTCTCATTTTCGTTGAAATAGTTACGTTGGGAGTTGGGTATTAGATTTCGACTTGCCGCAAAGACTTCGCCAACAAAATAGTAATTGCCACGGTTTTCTTTGAAAAGAGGCTGCAGGGCATCGTCATTTCCTAATTGAATATTTGCACTTCTTACACGCAAACCACGCATATGATTTATACTCGGAATCTGTTTTTCAAATCTTGACAGTCCTATCCACATCCAAGCAATCAAATTACCTGAATTATCTCGGAAATCCTTGAATTCTAGCCGAGAAATTTCATCATAATTCTTCAAAGCGGCCCCGCTTTGTTCTTTTAACTTAGTTGTGTATTCCTTGAAAATTTGCGAACCATTTACTCTTACGCAATATTCATCGATATGATAACCAATGGAATTTGCATAATCGTAGATTTGATTGCGCAAAATAAAAGTATTTTTGTATGGAACAGGGGCAACAAAACTAAGATATTCACGAACTTTTGCATCATCAAGCAAGTCTGTATTTTCTTTATTGATGTCGAACATTTCAACTTCAAAATAATGTTCGTTTTCATTTTCAACATCAGTAGTGTACGCTACAATTGCATCCCAGATTTCGTCCAAGGTATATTTCTTGTTCTCTACAAGCATCGCTCTCATTTTCTGCGCATCACAGGTCATAATTGACTTAATACTTTCTCCAAGATAACTTGTAGTGAACTTTATTGTTTTACAGTAGGCCAAGCCGCAAAGACGTCCTATACCACGAAAACCCTTATTTTTTCCAATTTCCTTGTTGCTGTTAGCAATGTCACCAACATCTTCAATAAAGTTGGCTGCTCTTACACCAGTGGCATTATCTTTAATGCTTATATATCGTTTTTTGCTATCGATATAAATATCGACATTTCCTTCATCCGGCGAGAGAATACCTAATTTAATTGCAAGATCAATTTGGTCACAAGCGTTCTGAATATATTCTCTATATATAACCTTTGAATCAGCGTACATACCTGTTGTAAGGTTATCAAGTATGTTCTTTCCTACTGTAGCCATAATATTCTCCTTACTTAAACTGCTTGTAAATCGGCTTCGGGAATTTTATATTAAGCAATGAACGGAAAACAGGGTTCTGAATAATATATTCGCCCTGTTTCAGGCGGGTCATCATTGTCTTGTATACAGACGGGATACTCTTATAATCACCTTTGGCGACCTCAATGGAGTTTGTGCGACCGTAAGCGTGTGTCGAGCAGTTTCCGGTGACTCTGTCGTGAATGGCACTTCTAAACTGTTCTGCGGCAAAGAGTATAACGCCAAGAGATCGTCCTCTCTCTGCTACATCAAGCACCTGACGGAGGATGGGAGAGTTCTTAGGCGTCTCTTTAGACGCATACTTGTTCAATTCATCGATAAAGATTACAACTCTTGAGGGCGGATTTACCCCTTCCTCACCAGCATACTGACCCAACTGCAAGTCGTAAATGGTACGAACCGCATCACCAAAAACATATGCTTGCTTATCTTCGGAAAGTTTTGCAATATCAATGACGTGCACCTCGTTTTTCTTTATGTATTTGAGTGCATCGCCAATGCGTGTTTCGCCATCATCCTCACGAATATCTCTTGCAAATATCTTATTGTCGGTGATGCTTTTGTTAATGATACGGTAGAACTTTCTCCAGCTTGCGACAGGTATCTCTTTGTCTTTTCCAGAGGTTTCAGCAGAACACTTTTCTTTTACAGCTTCAAGAAATTCCTGCCAGTCACTAATTTGATTGAACTTCCCTTGGCCAGACATTATGTAACTGATGATAGACTCCATTGTCTGCGTGGAATCATCAATATTAGCAAACATAAGATCAAGATTATCTTTGTCATACTTATAGATGTACTTGTACTTCTTTGCTTTCTTCTTTTTGATATTATCCGCAACTTCTTCCGGTGTCATATAGGTGTTCCAGTGGCGAGTCTTGGGAAGGGAATACGGGTAATAATAGTGAACATTTTTAAAAGGTTCAGCAGATAGACCTAATTGTTCATACTTGGCAAAAGTTTCGTTGCGGGCTTGTTCAGGATTGCGTTCATCAGAAAAGTCATTTACCTGATCAATGGCAAGTAAGTCCTTGCCTTTAACATTAAACAGCACAAACGCAACGCTATCCTCGCTGTCATCGTTTTGAGGGCCTTTCTTCATATAACTATCCTGAATGGCCTTTAAAAGAAACATCGCATACGATGTTTTGGACGCAAGACCGGAGATGCCAGAAATATTCAAGTGGGCACCTTCTGGACCGATAATGAATTTTGAATTTAGATTTACAGGGAGGGTGACTTTTTCACAACCCTTAGTGCCATCATACATTTCAAGATACCCACATACAAGGGGGTTGCGAATATCGTTAAGTCCAAGGGCATAGTTAATTTCTTCAGCTGTTGCTAACATTACTTTTGCATTGCTCTGAAGCGGAATATAGATGTTCTCTGTATTGCATACAACCTTAGCTGAAACATAGTTCATTCCCACACGCAAAGTGTTTTCTTCCGCATTGACATCGCCGAAATCACTTGAAATAAAGTTCGTTAAAAAACTTGCTGCATCAGTAATGTGTGCAATATCTTCGATAACGCCATATGAAAAAGAGTTGTTGACGTGTTGAACTTTGACAATGTCAAAAGGGTTTAAAATGAGTTCGGGATCAGTCCAAAAAGTAAAATTATCAATAGTCGTTGGATTCTTCTCTGTCGCTACCACACGACCAATAACTGTATTAGCCATTCTCTATTCCTCCTCAAAACAGGTGCAAGAACATTTCTGTACTTATATATTTGCTTTTTACATAAGACTCGGTCAAGAAAACCGGGTACAAATGATTTGCCCACCGGCGGTCGGTACCATAGCAAGTAGGATTGCGTTCGTTGATAATATTAGCCGATATCAAGTCAATGACATCACTATTAATTCCAGCCTCTATTTCTTCATCCATCATAATCTTTTCGACTTTTACTACTCCGTCAAATGGAGTCTGCGTTCTGCGTTTGTCACGTAAGCGAATATACCAAACGCCAAATTGAACATCGCCTAAAAACTCTCGGTTTTCGTATCTTGCTACTGGGGTCCTATGGAATACTGGCAGATTTGCGATGTAATTGGAATTCGGTTTACCCGTGTGGTCAAGACAGCTTTCTGGATTAAAAGACTTAGAAACACCGATTACCCAACTGTAATTGTGCTTGATTTTTTGAAGTGTTCTCAAATCTTCTCGCCCAGATTTCATAATCTTATATTCAAGGGAACCATCCTTAAGCAAGTAGGCATCTTGCCCCAAACGCTTGTCTCTGACCAGCTCAGCAAACATCCGTTTTTCCGCTTCAACCATATAGTCTTGTATAACGCCGACGGCCAAGTTCTCAAGTTTGGTACCGGGAGATCCTGCCTTTGATGTTGCATATGGGAGAATGGCAGAAAAGTGCAATCCCAAGCGCATTAGTTCTTCGCTTTCATTTAACTTCTTCACTTTGGCTGCAAAATAAGCTGCATCATCCCAACCATCGGCGTTTGCTTTATCTGGCAGTGCCAAAACCAATTCACGATAGAAACGCTCTTTTTGCATGCGCTTATTTTCACGCCTACAGCAACCCACACCTATCTGGCCAGCAACAACAGGGAAAACTTGTTTGTTATAGGCAATATCATCCACCTTGAATACGTGACGGGAACCGTCAAGGAAGTATTTAAGAAGAGGTCTTTCTCCTAACTGTTGGAGTTGATCCGCTAAATGTTTCAGGTCAACTGCCCCTTTGGGAGAATCGGTTTCACCTGAATCCTTCCACTTCATTACCTTATTAGGATCATCATCGTAGTCAATGGATGGTAAACCAATCGAATCATAACTGTACTTATATGTGTGGTAGCTTTTCCCCTTGGTTTCCTTTTCGATGATCTCCATTACTTTGGGCATTATCCTTGCCTCCTCAACTGTCCATTATAAAAGGATGATTTTACCGCTTTTTGTATCAATAAATTTAGTGCTGATCGGATTTTATTATTTGAGAAGTGCGTCCTCAAATAATTACTTCCCATTTTCCGTATCGCTTGCCGCTTTCTCTGCGGATATAGTTTTTATCTTGCAAGGACTTCATAATTCGCTTTACACTTCTGATTGATTTGTCGGTGATGTCTGCAAGCTCCTGCTGCTTGATGGTTGGATTTTTCTTTATTAAATCCAACACAGCCAATTCTTCTAAAGTGCAGTCCAAAGTGCCAAATTGGCACTTTGGACTTTGCTGTTTGGCACTTTGGGAATTGCTTTCCTCCACATAATCAATGTGCATATAGCGGTTCTTCAGCTCGTAATCCGTGCCCAAAAGGAGATTGCCGAAGAACATCTCCAAGAACTTTGTGGTGGAGTGAACACCCTTTTGCAGATTCGTATAGTTCGCTCGGACCAAGGCGTTGCGGAAGTACCACGAATTCTTTTCAAAGGCGTCGTTGTTTACACGAAAGCCGAAGGTTTTCATATATTTGATCATAAAGACGGCGGTGGCACGGGTGTTTCCCTCGCCGAAGGGATGGATCTGCCAAATGTCGGAGGCGAATTTCGCCAGATGCTTCACCGCCGCATCTACGGACAGGCCCTCATAGGAGAACTGTTTTTCAGTGGCAAAATCGTAATCCAGCGTATCCTTGATACTATTCCAGTCCGCATAGATTACGGTGTCGCCGTTCAACACCCACTCTTTCTTGGTGATGTTGTACTGACGAATCTGCCCGGCGTGACTGAACACGCCTTCAAACAGTCTGCGGTGGATGGAGAGCCACTCGGCAGGCGAGAATTGGAAGGCTTTTTCGCCCAACAACTTTGCGATCCTTGCAGAGACAATGTCCGCTTCTTTGGTTTCGTTCTCTATTTTGGTGCGGGTGGTGCGCTGCTCATAATAGCTATGAATGCGCTGCTGGGCTTCATCGATAGTGATTTTACCCTCGATGTGATCCTTGGCCGTATCCAGCAGATAGGCAGAGGTGTTCAGCCCGTCCACCGCCTGCAAGCCGATGGCGGTCTGCCACGCCTCGCTTTTTTCGGCTCGGTCGGGTTCACCCTGCTTGATATATTCTTCCAGTTCAAATTGCCAATTCTGATCGGGCATATCTGCACCTCATTCCTTGCTCAAATCTTCCGCCTCGAAGGTCGTGTACTCCTCGTAATAATAGCTTTGGTCGATGCCACTCAAATAGACTTCCCGGCTGTTTATCTCGTCGGACAGCGCCGCCTTCAGCAGCACCTTGATCCCACATCCTTGATGGGGCTGCGCTCCATTGCAAGGAGATAATCCTCTTTATCCACCTTGCTCCAGTCCATGACCTTACCAATTTCGGTTTTCGGGATATGGTCAAGCCAAATGCGGGTGCTGCGCCCATTGCCCTCCCGAAAGGGATGGGCAATATTCATTTCCACATATTTTTCGATGATCTCGTCAAAAGTGGACTGCGGCATCTTGTCGATGTTGGCTAGTGCCGCCTCCAGATAGATCAGCGGTGCAAAGCGGAAATTGCCCTTCGCCAGATTCACCGTGCGCAGCTCACCGGCGAAGTCGTAAATATCTTCAAACAGATATTTGTGAATTGCCTGCAAGGTCGAGAATTTACCTGCTGGCAGGGCATCAAGCACGCCGTTTTCAAACAGTTCTACCGCCTTTTTCTTGCTGATGCGTTCTTCTTCACGGGCAAGATCGGCGGAACTTGTCAGCCCCAATTTATTTTCCAGTGCCATATCGCACCTCCAAAATAATTACTTATCCGCCGCCACGCCGGACTTCATCCAAGCGTCTACTTCACTGACCTTGAATTTCCAAAGGCGGCCTATTTTCGCAGCGGGCATATTTCTTTTCTCTATCCAAGCGAGCACCGTATCACGGCTGACGCCGAGGTATTCGCAAATCTCTTTCATTGAGTACCAGCGTTCGATGGTCGGTTCCATTAAAATGTCCTCACTTTCAGGCGGTTTCCGATAGCTATAATTATACAATTTAAGTATATCACGGCGATGCCGATTTATCAAGGATTATTACGGATTTACGAGGGATTCAGAAGAAAATCTTATAATTAAAAGTGAAAGGTTTCCCCGCTCAGTTTACTGATTTGAGCGGAGAAACCTTTTTTGCTACATATCTCTTTTTTCGGAAACGCCCCACAAATGGTCTTGCAATTTTGAGAATAAGTGAGGACGGAAAATTTTTTGAGAATTTTCTCGAAAACACCCCCACAAACGGCGCCCCTTATTCAGAGTAAGTAGAGGGACCTTTTGAAAAGTTGAGAGAATTTTTCAAATTACTTTGCCAAAATCTCAAAAAATTTCCCAATTGGTTAGTAGGAGGGGCACTTAAAAAATTTTTCTAAAACCCATTTGTTATTTGCCCGAAAAGTTCCCAGTTGATTAGTGGGAGGGGCGCTTAAAAATTTTCTTCAAAATTCTTTTTATTTTTGCCGGAAAAATTCCCAATTAAGTAGTAGAGGGGGTCGCAGAAAATTCTCAAAAGTTTTTTCGTTCAAATCCGAAAAAATTTCCCAGTTGGTTAGTAGAGAGGCTTTCAAAGGAAATTTTCAAAATTCCTTCGTACAAATCGAAAAATTTTTCCCAGTTGATTAGTGAGGGGGTTAAAAAACAGCCCTTCTCGCTGGCTACCTATTGAGGGGACTGTCTCCCTGTGCACCTTGAAAATTGAATCGCTGCCTCCAAAGGATATGCTTCCGGCAAGTGACGCCACGACTTCCCAAAAAAGGAACGAGCGCATCAAAGAAGCGATACGCCGTGGTGAGACTCCGGGGCAGGAACGATGCGGATGAGCGGCAACAAACAAAAACCGCCGCAGAAATGCGGATTCAGAACAGACAAAGGAGGTTCAAATCTATGAAGAAAGGAGAGCTCAGAGAGCTTTATCAGATGATGTTTCCGGAGTACCCGGACATCGTGACCGTCAAAGAGCTTCGGGAGATGCTGGGCATCAGCCGCAAGCTGGCGTACAAGCTGATCGACTACGGGTACATCCACGCCGTGAAGATCGGCACGACGCTGAAGATCCCGAAAATCAGCGTCATCAACTATGTGATGGAGAAGGAGGTGAAGAAAGTTGGATGAGATCAAACGCCTGACGCCCGCCCAAAGGGCACGCTGCAACCGGCTGATCCGGCGGCTGTGCGCCAACTACGACGGTGGTAACTGTCTGCCGTTGGACGATGGCGAAGGCTGCGTGTGCGTGCAGACGATTTCCTATTCGCTGCTGTGCAAGTACTTCCTGCGGGCGGTTCTGCCCACCGACAAGGTACTCTGCGCCGACATTTACCGGCAGCGCACACGGCTCTGCGACCGATGCGGAAAGCCCTTTGCACCCGGTAGCAACCGGCAGAAATACTGCCCGGAATGCGGGTGCTCCATCCGGCGCAAGCAGAAGGCGGACTCGGCCAGGCGGCGGCGCGGCGTCGAACATTAAGCGTCTGAAAAGCCTTGAATTCCAAGGCTTTTGGGACAGCAAAGCGGGGGTGGGCGGCCGTTTCCATCCGCCCCCGCCAAAATTTACTTCTAACATTCTACAAAGGAGAACTCTATGGACAACAAACTGAAAACCGTGGACGCAGAGACCTTGC
>UMIP01085617.1_pt1 | contig 12058 bp, 10 predicted proteins | sample 1965751 | NCBI WGS metagenome assembly UMIP01 (sample SAMEA4836117, study PRJEB28245) | human gut metagenome | biome: gut microbiome; material: fecal sample | place: Denmark | collected 2008
ACTGCCTTTCTGAGAGATACAATCGCCGCCAGAACCATAAAGGCACTCGCAATTACCCCCAAAGCAGGCACCACTACGCGATAAAAGAAGCCAAGCTCCTGTTCTTTTTTCATCTGCATCACGAAAATGGGAATATACATCGCATAAATCGTTACAATGGGCAATTCAGAGCTATCGAAGCAGAAGGGACCGAACCAGGGCTTTGGTGCCAGATTTGCACCATAAAAATACGTCAGCCAGAGCATCGCCATCATCAAACCAATCAGTGCAGAGTTTGTCGGCATTTTCGTCACTGTATCCACTACCTTGAACACCTGCGGACGAGGCCCTTCATCCCTGACACCCATGGCATAAAACGCTCTGGTACACGCCATCATCAGCCCGTTCAACGTGCCCAGACAAGAAATGACAACAAAAATGAACAGCAGTGTACCGCCAAGCTGCGTGAACACGGTTTCAAACGCAATCCGCGCACCCGTCTCGCCGCCTGCCATCATAACCTCATTTTTGACTGCGCCAGCCAGCCCGATATAATACAGAATATATACCAGAACCACAAAGGCAGATCCGAAAATCAGCGCCAAGGGCAGGTTTTTCTTCGCATCCTTCAATTCCGCGTTGATGGAGGTTGCACAAATCCAGCCCTCATACGCAAAGCAGGTGCCTACCACTGCCGTAAAAAGAGGATTTTTACTCGTAAAGGTATGCACTGCCGTTGTTGTAAAATTCTCTACCAGAATCCCGTTTTTCAAGCCGAAAATCGTCCCGAAAATCGCCATCAGAAATAAAGGAATCAGCTTTGCCGCCGTTGTGGTCACCTGCAGTCTGCCTGCCAGCTTCGGCGCAAGCGCATTGATGACATAGCTGCCCACCAGAAACAGCCCTGATAACGTCATAACCTGCGGCCCGACGATTTCCCAGCCCATCAGAACGCCGAAATATCTTGCCGCTACCCACGCCACAACGGATGTCATGGCAGGGAAATAAATCACCGCCGCAAACCATGCAAAAAAATAGGCATATCTTCCCCCTACCAAAACCTCTGCATAATCCACAACGCCGCTGACCTTTTCATGCTTTGTTGCCATCAGCGCAAAATTATACGCGCACAGAATCATCACCAAACCGCCCAAAAGCCACGCCAAAATTCCTAAGGAAAGGTTGCCGCCAGTTGCCGTCAGCACCTTTTCCGCTTTAAAAAATACACCACTGCCGATGACAATCCCAACTACCATGGCAATCGCCGTCAGCAAGCCGTATCTTTTTTCCAAACCGTTATCCATATTGCTTTTTCCTCTCCTGTTTCTTTCACACTTACACGCATATCCGCACCAACGCAGTTATGCTTTGCATTATAAAAGTACCATTTTTTCCCAGAAAAAGCAACTAATTCTTAGAAAACTCCTCTTCCTTTTTTCCCCAAGAACACAAAAACCCCTTTCTTCGTCAGGAAAAGGTTTTTTAGATGTGTCCCAATAAGGAACCTTGCATTTATACAAGCCTGATTTTATCTCTCGTGATTTCCTGCAAGCTTTTGCAGCTTGTCATTGTCATGGCATCCTTCAGTTCCGCTTTCAGCTTTTCCGTATACAGCTGCACGCCTTCCGCACCACCGCCGTAAGCCGCAATTACATAGGGTCTGCCAATCAGCACCGCATCCGCGCCAAGGGCAAGCATTTTAAACACATCATCCCCCGTGCGCACACCACCATCTACAAATATTTTTGTATCCGCGCCGACTGCCGCACGAATTTCAGGCAGCACCTCTGCTGTCGAAAGCCCATGATCCATCACTCTGCCGCCATGGTTGGAAACCACAATCGCATATGCACCTGCTCTGACCGCCTTCTGCGCCGCTTCCGCCGTCATAATACCCTTTACGATAAACGGCAAATTGGTTGCCGCGGCAATCTCTCGCAGCTCCTCCTCCGTTTTCAGCAGCATAGGCGGATTCGCCAGACCTGCATGGGGCAGACCTGCGCTATCAATATCCATGGCAAAGGCAAACGGATGCACCGCCTCGACCTCCTTCAGCCGTTCCTTCACCACATCGACCGCCCAAGGCTTCAGGGTAGGAATCCCCCAGCCGCCATTCTCCCGAATTGCCTCCAGCGGCTCATAAAAATTTTCCGCCTTAGGACCGCCGCCGCCAAACGCCAGAATCCCTGCCGCCTTTGCGCCGAGCATCACCGCATCACAATACAGCCTGTCAGTCATATCCTCTGTATAGGTATACGGAATCAAGCCGATAGGTGCAACGAAAATCGGCGCAGCAAAGGTTTTCCCAAAGAGTGAAATTTCCATATTTCGTTCCTGATTGCCGCCTGTGACATCCATTTCCAGCTTCACATGCTCCCCAAGCCATGCCACGTTCCGCTGAAAGGTGCGAGAAGCCCCCTTCCCGGCAGGTCCCGGCATTACGCCCTTGCAGGCAATGCCGTTACATTCGGGGCAAACCCTGCATCTGGGTGCCATTCTTTTTCTTGCGTTTTCCAGAACCTCCTGATAGGTCATGTTCTTCCCCTCCTAAAAAACTTCCAAACTCTTTCTCTGTCTTTTTCAAATTCCATCAAATTCCATCTGGGCAAATCATAGCACATCTTTCCCCTCCTGCAAACAGAAATTTGCTTTTCTTTCGATAAAATGCTACACTGATAAAAACCGAACCGAAAGGAGCAACTCCATGCTGATTTATATTATTCTGATGCTTGCGCTTGCCTATTTTTTTCAAAAGGAAGGGCAGAAGCTTTTAGCGGGAAAATCCAAGCTTCTGGCGGAATTCTGTCAGGATGCCTACGCAACAAAAACCGCCCTCAGCACCCTGCGGATTCTTTGTCTGTCCTCTGCTGTCAGCGGCTTCTGGATGCTGATTGCCTTCCTGCTTTCCAAAACCATCCATAAATTTCTCACGCCCTTTGCCCTGCTTTCCATCCTTTGCTACAGCATCGGATTCATCCTTGCCATGCTGCGGCTCAGAAAGCTGTAAACAAAAACCGAAAGAATCTCTTCCTTAAAATAAAATAGAAATTCTTTAGGTGTGTCCCAGTAAGAAAACATGAAGAAAATGAAATAGCTGAAAGCCTGCGGATACAAGGAAGTTTCCCGCAGGCATCCTTTGACTTAGGCTGTCAAGGGGAACTGACGCAGTAGCCGTAGCTTTCAGCATTTCAGAATGCAAGGTTTCTTATCTGGGCGCACCCTTCGGTTCTTTTTTTATTTATCGCAGGAACAGCCGCAGCAGCAGCCTCTGTATCCTATGATACGGCGCATATCTGACAGGCAGATCCATCCATGTATGCTTATTTACAATACTCTTTTCATGGCTAAAGGTTTCAAAGCTTTTCTTTCCGTGATAGCTGCCCATGCCGCTGCCGCCAACGCCACCAAAGCCCATTCTGCTTGTTGCCAGATGGATAATCGTATCGTTGATGCAGCCGCCGCCAAAGGGCACATATCTGAGGAATCGCTCCGCAAGGGCCTTATTTTGCGTAAAAAGATACAACGCCAGCGGCTTTTCTCTTTTACAGATAAATTCCTCCGCCTCCGCCATGCTGTCCACAGGCAGAATCGGGAAAATCGGTCCGAAGATTTCTTCCTGCATCACGGCATCCTCAGCCGTCACATCATCCAGAATGGTTGGCTGAATCTGCATCGTTCTTTCATTCCGGCCACCGCCGAATATCACCTTTTCAGGGTCAATCAAGCCCGTCACGCGGTCAAAATGCTTTTGGTTAATCATCTTCACATACGCGTCATTTTCCGTTGCATCCGCACCGTACATCCGCACAATCCATTTTTTCAGATAAACAAGAAATTCATCCTTGACGCTTCTTTCCACCAGAATATAATCCGGTGCAACACAGGTCTGTCCGCAGTTTAACAGCTTGCCGAACGCAATCCGCTTTGCCGCCAGCTCCAGCTTTGCGGTACGGTCAACCACACAGGGGCTTTTGCCGCCCAGCTCCAACGTCACAGGGGTCAGGTGCTTCGCTGCCTTCGCCATCACCTCTTTGCCAACCGTCACACCGCCGGTAAAGAAGATATAATCAAACCTCTGGTCTAGGAGTGCCTGATTTTCTGCTCTGCCACCCTCCACCACAAATATATATTCCTCCGGAAAGCACGCCCGTAAAATCCTCCGTATCACCGCAGAGGTTGCAGGCGCATAAGCAGAAGGCTTGACCACCGCACAGTTGCCTGCCGCAATCGCCCCAATCAGCGGCTCCATCGTCAGCATGAAGGGGTAATTCCAGGGGGACATGATAAGTGCCACGCCATACGGCTCCTTCACCGTAAAGCTTGTAGCAGAAAACTGCGCCAATGGACTGCGGACATATTTCTTTTTCGCCCAGCCCTCCAGGTGCTTCAGCATATAGGATAATTCTGCCAGAGTCATCCCCACCTCACACATAAACGCCTCTGTTTTGGATTTATTCAAATCCTCGCGCAGTGCTGCGTAGATTTCATTTTCGTGTTGGCGAATGGCTCTTCCTAAGCGTTTCAATGCCTTTTTTCGGAAGGCAAGCGGAATGGTTCTTCCGCTACGAAAAAACGCCCGTTGCTTTTCCAGCTTTTTCTGCATCTTATCTCGCTCCCTTCTCCATGATTTTTTCATACATCCCTGCCAGCTCCTTCGCATCCATCAGCACCGGCACAGGATAAAGCGGATTGCCCTCCGCCGCGGCATGCTTCGATAACGCAGGAATATCCTCCCTGCGGATTTCCTTGATTGTTTCGGGAATCTGCATGTAGCGGTTCATTTCCTTTACCCAGAGGATAAAGGAGGCCGCCGCCCTGCGGTCACTCGTATGCTTCGGCACCATCCCGACACAGCGCGCCAGCTTCGCCAGCTGCGGCACACAGGCATCTCCGTATTCCTCTAAGAAATACGGCAGAATAACAGCGTTTGCAAGCCCATGTGCCACGCCGTATTGTCCGCCAAGGGAATGTGCGATTGCATGGACATAGCCCACATAGGAGCGCGAAAACGCAATCCCTGCGCAGTATGCCGCCTCCAACATATACGCTCTCGCCTTTTTATTCTGCCCATCCTCATAAGCCTTCCGCAGATTTTCATAAATCAGGCGCACCGCATGCTCTGCCATAAAGCGCGTCTGCTTCGTCGTGCTGCCGCCGATATACGCTTCTACGGCATGCGTCAGCGCATCCATGCCCGTCGTTGCGGTAATGCCCTTCGGCAGTCCCAACGTCACATGATAATCCAAAACGGCATATTGCGGAATCAGGGAAAAATCATTGATGGGATATTTGTGCTTCGTGCCGCTGTCCGTAATGACCGCCGCCAATGTGGTTTCACTGCCTGTTCCTGCCGTTGTCGGCACCGCAATCAATAGCGGCAAAGGCTTGCATATCCGCAATAAACCCTTCATTTTATAAACAGGCTTCCTCGGCTTCACAATTCTTGCTCCCGTTACCTTCGCGCAGTCCATCACAGAGCCGCCGCCAAAGGCAATCATTGCCTGCGCACCGCTTTTCAGATATACTGCACGCGCCTGCTCAATATTCTGAATCGTCGGGTTTGCTACCACTTTGTCATAAACCGCACAGAAGATGCTTCGCCGCCGCAGCTCCTCCTCTAAGTGCTTTGTCAAGCCAAGTCCACGAATACTTTCATCCGTCACCAGAAGCACCTTAGAAATGTTCCGTTCCTGCAATACATCGGGAATTTGGACAATGCTATGTAAAATTTTCGGTTCTCTGTAGGGCATGAACGGCAATGCCGCACGAAATACACCTTGAAATGCCCTGCAATATACCCGTTCCAACCGTTTCATCTGAATCTCCTTCTTCTTTCGTTTTCCTCATGATACGCGCAAAACGGTAAAGCGTCAAGCAAAAAAGACGGCAACCCAAAAGGTGTGCCCAGATAAGAAGCCTTGTATTCTGAAATGCTGAAAGCTACGGCTACTGCGTCAGATGGATGCAAAAATATCTGTAGTTGAAGGTATGGAACAGCATTATTAGCATTATTTCTAGAAGCTTTCCTGTATGCAGGACCGCTTTTCTTAATAATTAAAAAGTTTATAATTATGCCTGCTTGTCCTTCGCTACCGGAATCGTCTTCATATCTCCTTCCATAAATTCCAGCAACTTCTTTTCCATACAGAATTCATATCCCATCTTCTTTAATCCAACCTTATCAAACTGAACAGCTATCGAGGCACCTTCAATAGCTGCAATCTCACCAAGACCAAATACCTTATGTTTTACCTGCTTTCCGATAATATCAGTTGGTATTTCCGCCTGAGGTTTTGGCTCTGTTTTCGGAACAATCGAAGTAACAAATACAGGCTTCTTTACTCCTTTTTTCTTAGCCGCAGACATCATTTTTATGTACTCAGCATCGACATTCTTACCGCGTTTTTCATAGTCATCCATATCCTTAAACACGAACATTTGCGGTTTCTTTACATCATTATCTGGTACAGGTCTTATTGGAAACATCCATACTTTTCGATCATTACCATCTTCACCTGGCTGCATATCTGTGTATGGCTTACTCATAAGTTCTATTCTTCCGCAGTAAATATATTCTCCAGCGTCAATGACCTCAAACAAATGGACATCAACTCCGTTATAATCAGACTCAGCCAAGGTGGCATTCTGCGCCCAATGAATGTCCTGGTCGCCTGATTTACCCATGCCCGTATAATGTAAAACTCCGCCAATCCATTTATCGTGATAAAGGCCTTTTGTGTAATCCGATACGATAACAAGCGTATTCGTTGTTCTTGACCGGCGCATACCTCCCATATTTCCGCATTTGAATATTTTTACAATATCCGCATTCTTTATGATTTGGCCTATATTCAATCCAGGATGAAACATAAAAGTACCTCCTTCCATAACATCTAATCCACAGCCTAAACCCTACTGCATTTTTCCGGTCATCCACTTTTTCTCAAGTCAGACTAAAAAGTAGATATGTTTCCATACAAGAAAACCGAGCTTTCTACAAGGCTTCTCTGATGATTCTAACCTTACAAAAATCCCGGAAATACGCCGCTTTCTGGCTTTTATTTATCTTTCCTTGACAGCAAACACACCGTCTCGATATGTGCATCGTTGTCCAAACTCAAGCTCATATCTTCCGCAATGATTGGGAGCTTGAATTTGATGGACTTGAGCCACTGACCGTTGGGCTGCCGTTCCTCATAAATCTGGACTTCGGAAAGCAGCGATTCCATAAGCTGCCGCTTTTCCTGATCGTCCATGACGGAATAGAGCTTATCAAAGTAAATCAGCACCTTGTAGATGTTGTCGCCCGTCAGCTTTTCCGCCTCAATCGCCATCTTCTTGGCTCTGGCAGCAACGAGCTGGTTTTCTGTATCCTCGATCTTATCATACATCTTGTAGAGCCGGTCATCAAGGTCTGCTTTGCGTTTGATGTAGTGCTTATCGTCCGGGTCGAGAGAATCAATTTCATCCATCAGCCGTACCTTTACGGAATAGCTCTGGCGAAGCTGCTTTTCATGCGCCGCAATCTCCTGCTCAATGGCCGAGGTATCCACCTTCATGTTGATCTTTTCCTGCATCATGGCGGCGAACTTCGGATTGCTTACCAGCTTTACGATAACCTCCGCAACGGCGCTGTCCAGCAATTCTTCATGGATCTGTTTCTTGAAATCGCATTTATGACCGCGCGTCATCGTACGGTGCTTACAGCCATAGTAATAAAAATCCTTGTATTTTGAGCCGTCCGCCTTGTGTTTGATGCTTTTGTTTCCGTACATTCCCACACCGCAGACCGGACATTTCACAATACCGGACAGCAGATGAATTTTGGTGTCCTTGCCCCTGTTGACGTGTTCGTATTTCTCCGCTTGTGCCAGCAGCTTGACCTGCGCCTCGTGCCATAGTTCTTCGGAAACGATTCCCTCATGCAGGCCATCCACCAGCAGATAATCATCCTGTTCCACCAGCCGGTAATCATTTCGGGTGCCATGCACCTTCTCCGTCCGGCGTCTGCCATAGGCGATTTTCCCGCAGTATACCGGATTTTTCAGAATCCTGCGGATCAGCGCTGCATCGAATAAGGGATTTTTCCCGTTTTGCCTTTGAATTTTGTGAATCCCGTGGGTTGCAAGGTATTTTGCAAGACCATTTGCGCCGGTATCCGTATGCACATACTGGTCAAAAATCACGCGGATTGCCGCTGCTTCTTCCTCATTGATGAAAAGTTGTCCCTTTTCCAGCTTGTAGCCATATGGCGCAAAGCCGCCATTCCATTTACCCTCACGGGCTTTCTGGATTCTGCCCTCCATTGTCTGCACACGGATATTTTCACGCTCAATTTCAGCCACAGCAGAGAGAACGGAGATCATCAGCTTCCCGGCGTCCTTGGAGGAATCGATCCCATCCTCCACACAAATCAGATTGACACCGAAATCCTGCATGACCTGTAAGGTAGACAAGACATCTGCCGCATTTCTGCCGAAGCGCGAAAGCTTGAACACCAGTACATAGGACACGCCGTCTTTACCGGACTTGATATCCTCCATCATGCGGTTAAACTCCACGCGCCCTTCAATTGACTTGCCGGATTTACCGGCATCCTCGTATTCGCCCACAATCTCATAGTCATTGAACTCGGCATAGGCTTTCATTCTGGATTTCTGTGCATCCAGAGAGTATCCGTCAATCTGCATGGCAGTGGACACGCGCGTATAGATATAGACTTTTACCTTTTCTTTTTTCATCATATCTTCTCCGCCTCAGCCTACTTTTTATCTGTTTTCTGCTCCAACAGCTTGATGGAATCCAGATAATCGCGCTCAACTTCGCTGAGGGTACGGGCCTTGTATTTTCTGTACTCACCGGTTGCCTTGTCAATAGCCTGCTTATGGCTGACACTTCCGTTGCCAATCAGCAGTTGCTCTCCACTCATGGTCAGAATCCGATCAAGGTGCTCCGACCAGTCCTGCATGGTCATTGCCTGCTCCCGCTCCGCCTGCCGTTCCGCAAAATCCAGATAGCCGGACACAAGCTGCCCCATAGCACGAAGCTCTTTCTCGTTCAGATAGTTCTTGGCAACTACCGCCTCTTTCAGCGTGGGCTGACTGCCCGCAAAGGTAGTCAAGCCCATAAATTCTTTCTCCGCATCGGCGCGTGTGTAGATGACCTCCGCCGCTGTTTGCCCATGAATGGCATAATGAATTTTATTTTGGACTTTCTTGAAAAACTGAATGGAGATTTCCGCCTTGGGGTCATAGTCAATACTGGTTGCGTAGATTTCAAGCACCTGACGGTAAAATACCTTTTCGGAAGCGCGGATATCGCGGATACGCTCCAGCAGCTCCTTGAAGTATCCGCCGCCACCCAGATTTTTCAGACGCTCATCATCCAGAGCAAAGCCTTTTCGCATATACTCCTTCAAAATTCCTGTTGCCCAAATACGAAACTGCACGCCGTGCTGAGATTTCACACGGTAGCCGACAGAAATGATAACATCGAGATTATAGTAATCCACCTGATAAGCCTTACCGTCAGCGGCAGTTGTTGCAAAATTTGCAACAACTGCTTCTCGCTTCAATTCGCCCTCAGTGAAAATGTTCTTGATATGTCTGGAAATGGTAGACTTGTCTCTCTGAAACAACTCTGCCATCTGGTCAATGGACAGCCAAACGGTATCTCCATCGAAGGTCGTTTCGATCTTTGTCAAGCCATCCTCTGTGGTATAAATCATCATTTCAGAATTGTTCTGCTCATTCTCCCAGCGTTCCATTGTCACTTCACCTCGTTTTCTGCCATTGCAGGAGCTTTTGCTCCTGCAATGGCGGTTTGGACACTTATTTCATGACGATTATATCATGCCGCTTTCACGGGTTCAATATCGTTTTCGTGAATATTCTTATCAGCATCATCTTTTTCAGACACGGCTTCCTCTATAACGAGATTGGGCAGCGCGTCAAGATTCAGAACCACGGCATACTTTTCAATCAAATTTGCCAGCAAAGCGGCGAAACCGCTCCATTCATCTACCATAGGCAGTCTCCCTCTCTTTCTCCGTTCTGTGCGTATATGCCGCCAGCACTTCCTTCGGAATACGATCCAGCACGGCGACGGCATCCTCATAATCCCGATGCAGCTTGGCGTCAGCCAGCTTTTTCAAGGTGCTTTCCTGTGTAGCTTTGTCCAGCGACTGCTTCAACTGCTCCGTTTTCTTTTTCAGCTTTTTATTTTCGGCAGTTGTGACCGTGAACGCCGTATTGTACTTTTTCAGTGTCGTGTGCATCTGCTCCACAGCAGGAATATACTTGTCCAAAAAAGCGCCGATTTCTGCTGCTTTTCCTTTGGCATTGAACGCATTGACGCCTGAAAGCAATTCTTCCAGCTTGGCCTTCTGCTTGGTCAGGCGAGTCATTTCCTTGAATACCCGCGGTGGGATATGGTCGCGTCCGGTTTCGCTGGCGCTCTCGCCTCGCTCCAAATCCGGGTATTTTTTGACCATATGCTCCCAAAATCTGTCCTGCCATTGCGTTAGCTTCTTCTTGTTGCCTACGATTTCTTTGGCACAGAGCCGCCCATCCGCTGTCAGCGGGACAAAAGAAAGGTGCATATGGGGCGTTTTCTCGTCCATATGCACCACAGCAGATATAATGGTTTTCGGGTCTTGGTGTTCCCGGATAAAGTTCAGCGCCTCCTGAAAATAGGTTTTGATTTCAGCTTTTTTCTTGCCCTTGAAGAACTCCGGCGTTGCAGTCACAAGAGCCTCCACCAGCCGCACGCTGTCCGAACGGGTGCGGCAACCGGCATCCTTGATCTGCCGTTCTGCCTCTGCACGATATTTGCGCTCCGGTTCGAGCAGGTGGAAATTCAGGTGGCTGCGGCTCTTGTCAATATCCGGATTACTGGCGTATTCCTCTTTTGTGCGCTCATTATGCGCCTCAATGTTGGAAATCTCCGGTCCTTTGTACTTTGCAAAGCGGAGAATCGCAAACTGCGGCTTACTCATTTATTTTTCCCTCCGTTTCTGCCAGATCAGTTCATAACCCAGCGCGTCGGCAAGCTCGACGACCTCTTTATAGCGGATGCTCTCCCGCTGCAACTTGGCGGACAAATTGGAAACGCTGTCCGACCAGCCATATTCATCATGTAACAGGTCAACAACTTCCTGCATGGTAAAACCGGCGCGAATGATCTGCGCCTTGATTTCATTGCGTACACTCATATTCAAATCCCCTCCAAAACTCAGATAATAAAAAAGCGAAGCCGGTTCGTTCTCCGGCGCATCCACTTCGCTGTATCGCGAAAAAATCTGTTGCTGTCAAATCCGCTCAGAATTGCCGTTATGAAGTCCTGTTCACAGGTGACACCTATCGACTTTTCTGCTCCGTGTGGCTTTGCTCTAAACCGTGTGATTTCCCATATTTCCGCGCATCTGCTTTGCTGTTCCGAGAAGCACGATTCCGTGAAACCACTTCTGCCATCAGTCAAATAATTTGCGAATTTCACATGGCTTGATTTCTCACCCCAAAATATAGCAGTAAACCCAGCAGTTTTTTCATATGGCGGTGTTTGATGCGAAACGCTGCGTACATACGTACACGGCACGACGTCGAGAAAATTCATCGCCATTCCTCCGGTACGTACGTACGCTCTGAGACATCAGAAAACCCGTTTATATTGGGTTTTGCAATCGCCTCAATACCGAAAAAGCCCCATACGCGCCGTCCGGCAGCGTTGGTGATCTTGTTGCAGTATTCCAGATTGTACTTGTTCTGGTTCGCAATCACACTCTCACTGAAGCTGCGGCGCTTTAGCGGCGTCAGATTGTTTTCCTCACACCACATCCGATAAATTTCGTACAATTCCTTGGAGCTGATGGTGCAGTCTGCTTTCAGCCGGATATAGCCCTCTGATTCGAGAAAATCAAAGACGTTGTTGTTATCCCGCCTGACTGCCTCCCGATTATCCCGTGTACGCTGACTTTCTGTGAACTTGAAGTTGTTGGCAACAAGCCGCTGCAAGCCCTCAAACGCCCATAGAAAGATACCCTCGACCTCTGCTTTCATCTTTTCGGCAAGGTCAGGATCAT
>UMIP01074421.1_pt1 | contig 12009 bp, 6 predicted proteins | sample 1965751 | NCBI WGS metagenome assembly UMIP01 (sample SAMEA4836117, study PRJEB28245) | human gut metagenome | biome: gut microbiome; material: fecal sample | place: Denmark | collected 2008
GCTTTTTGACTGTGAAGGGACCGGGGCTGTCCGGGGAGACGCTGGACGGTTCGGCGGGGGAATTGTCATTTTCTGAGTTTGAACGGGGGATGTAAGACAAGAAAACGATTTTCGGGGGATAAAAAATAAAAATCCCTTGACAGGCAAGAGATTTCGTGATAGAATAAGTCGCTTATATAAACGGAAGCGGATAGAATCCCATCTTGATTACGAACACAGGATAGCACATCCGCCAACGAAAGGCAATAGGAAACTGAAATAAATTTAACAACTCACCCGAGCGTATCGGATACAATACTTGCCCCGCGGCCGGACAGGGCGGCGGAGCAAAAGAAAGGTGAAAGTGAAGATGGCTAAGGACAAGTACTACGGCAAAACCCTCCGAAAGAATTTTGCCCGGCACGAGGAAGTCATGCCCATGCCCAACCTGCTGGAGATCCAGAAGACCTCCTATCGGGAATTTTTGGACACCGGTCTGCGGGAGGTTTTTGCAGACGTTGGGGCGATCTCTGACTATCAGGGCAACCTGGAGTTGACCTTCATCGACTTCCGGATGGATGAAGCCCCCAAGTATAACGTGGAAGAGTGCAAGGCCCGTGACGCCACGTATGCCGCCCCCCTGAAGGTGACGGTCCGTCTGCGGAACAAGGAGACGGAGGAGATCAAGGAGCAGGAGATCTTCATGGGCGATTTCCCCCTGATGACCCACTCCGGCACCTTCGTAATCAACGGCGCGGAGCGCGTGGTGGTCTCTCAGATCGTCCGCTCTCCCGGCGTGTATTACGGCAAGGAGGTCGACATTAAGACCGACCTGCCCATCCTCACCTCCACGGTGATCCCCTACCGGGGCGCCTGGCTGGAATATGAGACGGACGCCAACGAGGTGTTCTGGGTCCGTATCGACAAGAACCGCAAGCTGCCCATCACCAGCCTGATCCGGGCTCTGGGCCTCAAGACCGACGCGGAGATCCTGGACCGCTTCAGCGACGATCCCCGCATCGCGGCTACTCTGGAGAAGGACCCCAGCAAGACGTATGAGGACGCTATGCTGGAGATCTACCGCAAGCTCCGTCCCGGCGAGCCCCCCACGGTGGAAGCTGCCGAGACCCTGATGAACAACCTGTTCTTCGATCCCCGGCGCTACGATCTGTCCGTTGTGGGCCGGTACAAGTTCAATAAGAAGCTGTCCCTCTGGCAGCGGGTCACCGGCTACAAGCTGGCACAGCCTGTGGCAGACCCCGCTACCGGCGAGCTGCTCTTCGACGAGGGCCACCTGCTGAGCAAGGAGGATGCCCGCCTGCTGGACACCGTGGGCGTTGCCGAGGTGGTCATTTTGGTGGACGATCAGCCTCTGCGGGTGCAGTCCAACAAGATGTGCGACCTGAGCCACTATGTGGACTTCGATCCTCTGGCTGAGTGCGGCATCAAGGAGCGCGTCCGCTTTGACGTGCTGCAGGAACTGCTGGGCCAGTACTCCGGCGAGGAGCTGAAGGAGCAGATCAAGCTCCATAAGGACGATCTGGTGCCCAAGCACATCATCATTGACGATATCCTCTGCTCCATCAACTACATGAACGGTCTGGCCCGCGGCATCTCCGTGAAGGACGATATCGACCATCTGGGCAACCGCCGTCTGCGCTGCGTGGGCGAGCTGCTGCAGAACCAGTTCCGCATCGGCTTCTCCCGTATGGAGCGTGTGATCCGGGAGCGTATGACCATTCAGGATCTGGACGTGGTCACCCCCCAGAGCCTCATCAATATCCGGCCTGTTACCGCCGCCATCAAGGAGTTCTTCGGCTCCAGCCCCCTGAGCCAGTTCATGGATCAGACCAACCCTCTGGCGGAACTGACCCACAAGCGCCGTCTGTCCGCTCTGGGCCCCGGCGGTCTGAGCCGCGAGCGCGCCAACATGGAGGTCCGAGACGTGCATTACAGCCACTATGGCCGTATGTGCCCCATTGAGACCCCTGAAGGCCCCAACATCGGCCTGATCTCCTACCTGGCTACCTATGCCCGTATCAACGAGTACGGCTTCATCGAGGCGCCCTACCGCGCTGTGGACAAGGAGACCGGCAAGGTGGCTATGGAAGCCACTTATATGACCGCCGACGAGGAGGACAACTTCATCGTCGCTCAGGCTACCGAGCCCATCGGTGAGGATGGCTGCCTGGTGAATACTCGTGTCACCGCCCGGTACCGGGACGAAATCGTGGAAGTGGAGCGGGAGCGCATCGACTATGTGGACGTTTCTCCCCGTATGATGGTCTCCATCGCTACCGCCATGATCCCCTTCCTGCCGAACGACGACGCAAACCGTGCTCTGATGGGTGCAAACATGCAGCGTCAGGCCGTGCCTCTGCTGAAGCCCCACGCACCCATCGTAGGCACCGGTATGGAGCACAAGATCTGCATCGACTCCGAGATCGTGGTCCTGGCCGAGGGCGACGGCGTGGTCACCTCTGTGGATGCCCGCCATGTCACCGTCAAGTATGACAGCGGCGTGACCAAGGATTATAAGCTGACCAAGTTCCTGCGTTCCAACCACACCACCTGCATCAACCAGCATCCCATCGTGGATGTGGGCGAGCGGGTCCACGGCAAGCGCCTGAACGAAAAGGGCGAGTGGGAGGATCCCACGGTTCTGGCGGACGGTCCCGCCACCGATCAGGGCGAGATCGCTCTGGGCCAGAACATTCTGGTCGGCTTCATGACTTGGGAAGGCTACAACTACGAGGACGCCGTTCTGCTGAACGAGCGTCTGGTCCGCGAGGATCTGTATACCTCTATTCATATTGAGGAATTCGAGATCGACTCCCGGGATACCAAGCTGGGACCCGAGGAGATCACCCGTGATATCCCCAACGTGGGCGAGGATGCGCTGAAGGATCTGGACGAGCGCGGTATCGTTCGCGTGGGCGCCGAGGTCAAGTCCGGCGACATTCTGGTGGGCAAGGTCACGCCCAAGGGCGAAACTGACCTCACCGCTGAGGAGCGCCTGCTGCGGGCTATCTTCGGTGAGAAGGCCCGCGAGGTCCGAGACACCTCTTTGAAGGTGCCCCACGGCGAGAGCGGCATCGTGCTGGATACCAAGGTCTTTACCCGTGAAAACGGCGATGAGCTTGGCCCCGGCGTCAATCAGGTGGTCCGCGTGTATATCGCTCAGCGCCGTAAGATCCAGGTGGGCGATAAAATGGCAGGCCGTCACGGCAACAAGGGCGTTGTGTCCCGCGTGCTGCCTACCGAGGATATGCCCTTCCTGCCCGACGGCACCCCGCTGGACATCGTGCTGAACCCCCTGGGCGTGCCTTCCCGTATGAACATCGGTCAGGTGCTGGAGGTCCACTTGGGCTATGCCGCCCATGCGCTGGGCTGCAAGGTCGCTACGCCTATTTTCGACGGCGCTACCTACGAGGATATTCAGGCAGAGCTGGTGAAGGCCGGTCTGGACCCCGAGGGCAAGAGCGTTCTGTACGATGGCCGTACCGGCGAGCCCTTCGATAACAAGGTCACCGTTGGCTATGTGTACTTCCTGAAGCTGCACCATCTGGTTGACGATAAGATCCATGCCCGTTCCACCGGCCCCTATTCTCTGGTTACCCAGCAGCCCTTGGGCGGCAAGGCCCAGTTCGGCGGCCAGCGCTTTGGCGAGATGGAAGTTTGGGCTCTGGAGGCTTACGGTGCTGCTTATACTCTGCAGGAGATCCTGACCGTGAAGTCCGACGATGTCACCGGCCGTGTCCGGACCTACGAATCCATCGTCAAGGGCCACAACGTTCCCACCCCCGGCGTGCCGGAGTCCTTCCGCGTGCTGCTGAAGGAGCTGCAGTCCCTGTGCCTGAACATCCAGGTGCTGGATAAGGACGGCAACGTGGTGGATCTCAAGGAGGACGAGGACGCCCTCGATACCTTCAACCTCTCCCGTATGGATGCGGACGATGACCGCCACCGCAACGTTGCGGAGGACGCCGAGTTTGAAGCGTCCGGCTTTGAATTTGAAGACGCGCCGGAGGATGCCGGCGCCGATGTGGATGTTGACTTCGACGACGAATGATCCAGAAGACACATTCGTCACCACAAAACTGGATCATTTGAATCATTGAAGGAGGATAACGCAACATGATCGAAACCAATAACGGCAACAAGTTTGCCTTTGACGCGATTAAGATCGGCATGGCTTCCCCGGAGCAGATCCGGGAGTGGTCTTACGGCGAGGTGAAGAAGCCTGAGACCATCAACTACCGCACTCTGAAGCCCGAAAAGGACGGCCTGTACTGCGAGCGTATCTTCGGGCCTACCAAGGATTGGGAGTGCCACTGCGGCAAGTACAAGAAGATCCGCTACAAGGGTAAGATCTGCGACCGCTGCGGCGTCGAGGTCACCCGTTCCAAGGTGCGCCGGGAGCGCATGGGCCACATCGAGCTGGCCACCCCCGTTTCCCACATCTGGTATTTCAAGGGCATCCCCTCCCGGATGGGCCTGCTGCTGGACATCAGCCCCCGGATCCTGGAGAAGGTGCTGTATTTCGCCAACTATATCGTCACGGACCCCGGCGAGACCCCTCTGACCAAGAACCAGATCCTCTCCGAGAAGGAGTACCGTGACTACCGTGAAAAGTATGAGGATGACTTCCAGGCCGGCATGGGCGCCGAGGCCGTGAAAAAGCTGCTGGCGGATGTGGACCTGGAGGCCCTCTCCGCCCAGCTCCACGCCGAGCTGAAGGACGCTTCCGGCCAGAAGAAGGCCCGGATCGTCAAGCGGCTGGAAGTGGTGGACGCTTTCCGGATCTCCGGCAACAAGCCGGAGTGGATGATCATGGACGTTCTGCCCATTCTGCCTCCCGACCTGCGCCCCATGGTGCAGTTGGACGGCGGCCGCTTCGCCACCTCTGACCTGAATGACCTGTACCGCCGGGTCATCAACCGCAACAACCGCCTGAAGCGCCTGATGGACCTGAACGCCCCCGACATCATCGTCCGCAACGAGAAGCGGATGCTGCAGGAGGCTGTGGACGCTCTGATCGACAATGGCCGCCGCGGCCGTGCCGTCACCGGTGCCAACAACCGTGCTCTGAAGTCCCTCAGCGACTTCCTGAAGGGCAAGCAGGGCCGTTTCCGTCAGAACCTGCTGGGCAAGCGTGTCGACTACTCCGGCCGTTCCGTTATCGTGGTCGGCCCCGAGCTGAAGATCTATCAGTGCGGTGTGCCCAAGGAGATGGCCCTGGAGCTGTTCCGCCCCTTCATCATGAAGAAGCTGGTGGAGGACGGCACCGCCAATAACATCAAGTCCGCCAAGAAGATGGTGGATAAGGGCACCACCGAGGTATGGGACGCTCTGGATGTCATCATCAAGGATCACCCCGTTATGCTGAACCGTGCACCGACCCTGCACCGTCTGGGCATCCAGGCCTTCGAGCCGGTGCTGGTGGACGGTCGCGCTCTGAAGCTGCACCCCCTGAACTGCACCGCGTTCAACGCCGACTTCGACGGCGACCAGATGGCTATTCATGTGCCTCTGTCCGCCGAGGCTCAGGCGGAGGCCCGTATCCTGATGCTCTCTGCCAACAACCTGCTGCGTCCTCAGGACGGCGGCCCCGTCACCGTTCCGACCCAGGATATGGTGCTGGGCTCCTACTACCTGACCATGGACCGCATGGGCAAGGACGAGATCGGCGCTCAGACCGTCTGGTGCGAGGATGCCGGTGACACGAACCTGACCGCACAGAGCATTGTGGACGCGGACGAGTTCCTGGCGGCCAACGCCGCTTTGGAGAAGGGCCAGAAGCCCGCTACCTTCAAGCCTGTTCACATGTACGCCAGCGAGGACGAAGCCCTCATGGCCTACAATGACCGGGCCATCGGTCCCCACTGCCCCATTCTGGTACGCCGGACGCTGGAGGTCAACGGCGAAAGCGTTACCCGCGTGGTGCCCAGCACCCCCGGCCGGATCATCTTCAACAAGAACATTCCTCAGGATCTGGGCTTCGTGGACCGCAGTGATCCCGAGCACATCTGCGACTACGAGATCACCTTCACCTGCGGCAAGAAGCAGCTGGGCCAGATCGTGGACCGCACCATCAACAAGCACGGTTTCACCGTGGCTTCCGAGGTGCTGGACGCCATCAAGTCCACCGGCTACCATAACTCCACTATCGCCGCCATCACCGTTTCCATCGCGGATATGACCATTCCTCCCAAGAAGTACGAGCTGGTCGCCGCTTCCGAGCAGATGGTGGTGGACATCGAAAACCAGTACAAGATGGGCTTCATGACCGACCACGAGCGTTACAAGCAGGTGGTGCAGGTCTGGGAAAAGACCACCGACGAGGTTTCTACCGCTCTGCAGGAGAATCTGGACCGCTACAACCCCATCTTCATGATGGCGGACTCCGGCGCCCGTGGTTCTATGAAGCAGATCCGTCAGCTGGCCGGTATGCGCGGCCTGATCGCGAACACCGCCGGTAAGACCATCGAGATCCCCATCAAGGCAAACTACCGCGAAGGTCTGACCGCTCTGGAATACTTCATTTCCTCCCGTGGCGCCCGTAAGGGTCTGGCCGATACCGCTCTGCGTACCGCAGACTCCGGTTACCTGACCCGCCGCATGGTGGACGTCTCTCAGGACGTCATCATCCGGGAGCAGGACTGCGGCGTGACCCACGGCATCAAGGTCTCCCGCATCAGCGAAAACGGTCAGGTGATCGAGAAGTTCTCCGACCGTGTCCGGGGCCGCTACCTGGTTGGCGACGTGGTGGATGCCGCCACCGGCGAGGTGCTGATCCCCAACACCAAGATGATGATGGAGGACGACGCCAAGCTCATGGAGACTCGTGCATGGGTCCAGAAGAACCCCCGCCAGGGCGACGAGTGCCGCTTTGATCCCGCCAAGGACGAGTATCCCACCGTCATGATCCGCACCGTTCTGACCTGCAAGGCCCACAGCGGTGTGTGCGCCAAGTGCTACGGCATGAACCTGGCCACCCAGCAGCCTGTCGGCCCCGGCGAGGCGGTCGGCATCATCGCGGCCCAGTCCATCGGCGAGCCCGGTACCCAGCTGACCATGCGTACCTTCCATACCGGCGGTCTGGCCGGCGGCGATATCACGCAGGGTCTTCCTCGAGTTGAGGAACTGTTCGAGGCCCGCCGTCCCAAGCGGATGGCCACCATCGCTGAGATCGGCGGCACCGTTCGCTTTGAGGAAGCCGCCAAGGGCAGCCTGATGAACCTGATCGTCACGGCCAGCGACGGCGAGACCTGCACCTACGCAGTGCCTCACACCGGCCTGCTGGTGAAGGACGGCGAGGTCATCGAAAAGGGTACTCAGCTGACCTACGGCGCTCTGAACCCCCACGAGGTCCTGCGGATCCGCGGCAATGACGCTGTTTACAACTACCTCATTCAGGAAGTTCTGCGCGTGTACCGTCAGCAGGGCGTTGACATCAACGATAAGCACATTGAGGTCATCGTCCGTCAGATGATGCGTAAGGTGCGTGTTGAGGATGCCGGCGATACCAAGCTGCTGGACGGCTCCATGACCAACGTTCTGAAGTTCGAGGCCGCCAACGAGGAGATCGACCGCCGCAACGCGGCCGGTGAGACCAACGAGATGGGCGAGCCTCTGCGGAAGGCACAGGCCACGCAGCTGCTGATGGGTATCACCAAGGCCTCTCTGGCCACCGATTCCTTCCTGTCCGCCGCATCCTTCCAGGAAACCACCAAGGTTCTGACGGAGGCTGCCATCATGGGCAAGAAGGACCACCTGGTGGGTCTGAAGGAGAATGTCCTGATCGGTAAGCTGATCCCTGCCGGCACCGGCCTGCAGGCGTACCGTACTTTTGCCGAGGAGCTGGTTCCCGCTGAGACTGTTCAGGAAAAGGAAGCCACTCTGGAGGAGATCTGATCTCCCGGCATACCTTATAATATGTTATCTGCGAGGCGGCCGGATGGCCGCCTCGCAGTTATTATTCTCATACCTGCTATCAGCAGAATTGCCGGAGTTCCGGAAAAATGACGGAAAAATCGGGGATATAAAAGGCAAAGTTGAAAAAACTGGAAAAAATTCGTGGATTTTCGGAAACTACTTGACGATTTTCAACGTCCATGCTATAATTTCAAACTGCGCGGACTATATTCCGCGGAATTTTCCATGCGTTTCAGGAGGATGCCCCCGTGTTGACAGAGCTTGCTTCCCGGGAAAAGGTGATTGGCGTGAAACAGTCCGCCAGAGCGATCCGGGATGGACGGGCCCAGCGGGTATTTCTGGCCTGCGACGCGGACGAGCTTGTTCTGGAACCTATCCGCAGCGCCTGCGGCAGTCTTCCCGTGGAGGAAGGCTACACCATGGCCCAGCTGGGCCGTGCCTGCGGGATCGCGGTGGGAGCCGCCGTTGTAACGGTTTTGAACTAATTTGGTTTTTTCGGAATAGTTTCTGACTGTTCCGCAAAAAATAAAGGCTGTCGTTTTCGATTGGCCGCATTTTCAAAGAAAGGAGAACTATTCCATGCCTACTTTTAACCAGCTGGTCCGCAAAGGCAGAGAGCAGGTGACCTACAAGTCCACTTCTCCCGCCCTGCAGTATGGTCTGAACACTCTGAAGACCAAGACCACCGATCTCCCTTCTCCCCAGAAGAGAGGCGTCTGCACCGCCGTGAGAACCGCGACCCCCAAGAAGCCCAACTCCGCGCTTCGTAAGATCGCCCGTGTGCGCCTGACCAACGGCTACGAGGTCACCGCTTACATCCCCGGCGTCGGTCACTCCCTGCAGGAGCACTCCGTCGTGATGATCCGCGGCGGCCGTGTCAAGGACCTCCCCGGCGTCCGTTACCACATTATCCGTGGTACTCTGGATACTCAGGGTGTTCAGGGCCGTATGCAGGCACGTTCCAAGTACGGTGCCAAGCGTCCCAAGCAGAAGTAAGATTCTGCCACTGAATTGAGCTTTGCCGAAAAGGTTTATATATATGACACCTCTTTGGCAGGCCGTACAGCGGCTAATGTTCCGCCGCTGAGTACCTATGATTTCTATTCTATAAGAAGGAGGGAAGCAAAGTGCCCAGAAGAGGTAATGTTCCCAAGAGAGAAGTTCTGCCCGATCCTATGTACGGCAGCGTCCTGGTGACCAAGCTGGTCAACAGTGTGATGCTGGACGGCAAGAAGGGCGTAGCTCAGAAGGTTGTTTACGCTGCCTTCGACCAGATCAAGGAAAAGACGGAGAAGGACCCCGTTGAGGTTTTCCAGCAGGCACTGGAGAACGTCATGCCCAGCCTGGAGGTCAAGGCTCGCCGTGTCGGCGGCGCCAACTATCAGGTGCCCATGGAGGTTCGTCCCGCCCGTCGTCAGACCCTGGCCCTGCGCTGGCTGACGGCCTATTCCCGCGCCCGCAGCGAGCGAACCATGGCCGAGCGTCTGGCCGGTGAGCTGATGGATGCCGCCAACAACACTGGTGCGTCTGTCAAGAAGCGTGAAGAGATGCACAAGCAGGCTGAGGCCAACAAGGCGTTCGCGCACTTCCGTTGGTAAGGCAAGGAGTAAGATCGTATGCCGAGAAAAACACCGCTTAAAGACGTTCGTAATATCGGTATCATGGCGCACATCGATGCCGGTAAGACCACCACGACCGAGCGTATTCTCTACTACACCGGCGTGAACTACAAGATCGGCGAGACCCATGACGGTACCGCTACCATGGACTGGATGGCCCAGGAGCAGGAGCGCGGTATCACCATCACCTCCGCCGCTACCACTTGCTTCTGGAAGGGTTCCAAGAATCAGTTCCCTTCCACCCGTATCAACATCATCGACACCCCGGGCCACGTGGACTTCACCGTTGAGGTCCAGCGTTCCCTTCGCGTGCTGGACGGCTCTGTGACCGTTCTGTGCGCCAAGGGTGGTGTTGAGCCCCAGTCCGAGACCGTGTGGCGTCAGGCAGACGAGTACAAGGTCCCCCGCATGATCTACGTCAACAAGATGGACATCATGGGCGCGGACTTCTACAACGTTCTGCACATGATCCATGACCGTCTCAAGTGCAACGCCGTGCCCATCCAGCTCCCCATCGGCTCCGAGGATACCTTCAAGGGCATCATCGACCTGGTGGAGATGGACGCCGACATCTACTATGATGAAATGGGCAAGGACATGCGCGTTGAGCCGATTCCCGCCGATATGGTGGACCTGGCCAACGAGTACCGCGAGAAGCTGCTGGACGCCGTCTCCATGTTCGATGACTCCATTATGGAGGATTATCTGGAGGGCAAGGAGATCGCCCAGGACCGCATCCGCAAGGCCATCCGTCAGGCGACCATCGCCAACGAAATGGTGCCCGTCACCTGCGGTACTTCCTACCGCAACAAGGGCGTGCAGAAGCTGCTGGATGCCATCGTGGACTATATGCCCGCTCCCAATGACGTGCCCGCCATCAAGGGCACCAACCCCAAGACCGATGAGGAAGAGGACCGTCATCCCAGAGATGATGAGCCCTTCTCCGCTCTGGCCTTCAAGATCATGACCGACCCCTATGTGGGCCGTCTGAGCTTCTTCCGTGTGTACTCCGGTCACCTGACCACCGGTTCCTCCGTTCTCAACAGCGTGAAGAACCAGAAGGAGCGCATGGGCCGTATCCTGCAGATGCATGCCAATCACCGTGAGGACATCGAAGAGGTCTGGGCCGGCGATATCGCCGCCGCCGTGGGCCTGAAGAACACCACCACTGGTGATACCCTGTGCGACGAGAAGGCCCCCGTGATCCTGGAGTCCATGGACTTCCCCGAGCCCGTGATCCGTGTCGCCATCGAGCCCAAGACCAAGGCTGGTCAGGAGAAGATGGGCCTGGCACTGGTGAAGCTGGCAGAAGAGGACCCCACCTTCAAGACCTATACCGATGAGGAGACCGGCCAGACCATCATTGCTGGTATGGGCGAGCTCCATCTGGAGATCATTGTTGATCGTCTGCTCCGTGAGTTCAAGGTGGAGGCCAATGTGGGCGCTCCCCAGGTGGCTTACAAGGAGACTGTCCGCAAGAAGGTGGACCAGGAGACCAAGTACAAGCGCCAGAGCGGCGGTTCCGGCCAGTATGGCCATGTCAAGATCACCGTGGAGCCCAACGAGTCCGGCAAGGGTTACGAGTTCGTCAACGCTGTCGTTGGCGGCGCTATCCCCAAGGAATTCATCCCCGCTGTCGACGCCGGTATCCAGGGCGCCCTGCAGTCCGGCGTGATCGCCGGCTTCCCTGTGGTGGACGTCAAGGTCACCCTGTACGACGGTTCTTATCACGAAGTGGACTCCTCCGAAATGGCATTTAAGATCGCCGGCTCCATGGCCTTCAAGGAGGCTATGCGCAAGGCCGATCCCGTGCTGCTGGAGCCCATCATGAAGGTTTCCGTCATCGTGCCCGACGAGTATCTGGGCACCGTCATCGGCGACCTGACCTCCCGCCGCGGCCAGATCCAGGGACAGGAGGCCCGTCCCGGTGCACAGCAGGTGGACGCTCTGGTGCCTCTGGCCAATATGTTTGGCTATGCTACCGATCTGCGTTCCAACACCCAGGGCCGTGGCCAGTACACCATGGAGCCCCACAGCTACGCCGAGATCCCCAAGAGCATCCGCGACAAGATCGTGGAGGAGCGGGGCAAGAAAGCCGACTAATTCAGGTCTTGCTTTTCCCGGCGGGATATTGTAAAATATACGGTGCTATGAAACGCACCGTCCATATCAATCCATTATCATTCATTTAACTGACAGGAGGATTTTCAAATGGCTAAGCAGAAGTTTGAAAGAACCAAGCCCCATGTTAACATCGGTACCATCGGTCACGTCGACCATGGTAAGACCACTCTGACCGCCGCTATCACCAAGTGGCTGTCCCTGCAGGGCAAGGCCGAGTTCGAGGCTTATGACAGCATCGATAAGGCTCCCGAAGAGAAGGAACGCGGCATCACCATCAACACCGCTCACGTTGAGTATGAGACTGAAAAGCGTCACTATGCTCACGTTGACTGCCCGGGCCACGCCGACT
>UMIP01071289.1_pt1 | contig 11953 bp, 5 predicted proteins | sample 1965751 | NCBI WGS metagenome assembly UMIP01 (sample SAMEA4836117, study PRJEB28245) | human gut metagenome | biome: gut microbiome; material: fecal sample | place: Denmark | collected 2008
AAACTTGCTTCTTGCAGGTGTATTGTAAAAAAGATTTCTTACCAGGAAAGTAGTTCCTTCCGGAGCCCCCATATCCTCTAAAGACTCCTGTACACCACCATTGATCACATAGCGGACTCCGCTTAATGCAGATGGGGTCTTTGTGATCAGTTCCACCTGTGCAACAGCGGCAATACTGGACAAAGCCTCACCGCGAAATCCAAGAGACGCAATGTGTTCCAAATCCTCAACCTTCTCAATCTTACTGGTGGCATGACGCAAAAATGCCAGGGGTACCTGATCTCTTTCCATACCCCCGCCATTATCTGTGATACGTATCATCTTTTTGCCGCCGTCTGTGATCTCCACTGTTACAGCAGTTGCTCCTGCATCAATTGCATTCTCCACAAGCTCCTTCACAATGGAGGACGGACGTTCCACCACCTCACCGGCAGCGATCTTATCTATGGTCTGCTGGTCTAATACTGCAATTTTTCTCAACTTTTATCACCATCTGTTCTTAATCTTGTTTTGCAGGTTATAAAGTGTGTTCATTGCCTCGATAGGAGTCATATTTCCCATATCAAGACCCTTGATTTCTTCTATGATGTCATCATCTTTAACGGTATCAAACAGGGACATCTGTGCCATATCCATCTGATCATATACCGGCTTCTTCTTTTTCGTCGTGGTTAAATCCTTTACTGCTGCCGTAATATCCGCATCACTGAGCTCCTCTACCAGTTCCTTCGCACGCTGGATTACAGAATCAGGCACACCTGCCAGCTTGGCAACCTGAATACCATAGCTCTTATCTGCACCACCCTGAACAATTTTACGTAAGAATACGATATCGTCTCCTTTTTCTTTGACTGCGATACAGTAGTTATTCACTCCTGGGATTTTTCCCTCCAACTCGGTAAGCTCATGATAATGAGTTGCAAATAAAGTCTTGGCACCACAGAGCTTGGTGTTGCTGATATGTTCGATTACCGCCCACGCAATGGCAAGTCCATCGAAAGTACTCGTACCACGTCCAATCTCATCAAGGATCAGAAGGCTTCTTGCAGTTGCATTTCTCAAAATATTGGCAACTTCTGTCATCTCCACCATAAATGTACTCTGACCACTTGCCAGGTCATCTGATGCACCTACACGTGTAAAGATTCTATCAACAATTCCGATGTTTGCTTTTTCAGCAGGGACAAAGCTTCCGATCTGTGCCATCAGTACGATCAGGGCAGTCTGTCTCATATATGTAGACTTACCTGCCATATTTGGACCTGTGATAATGGATACCCTTTTTTTATGGTTGTCCAGATATGTATCATTTGCAATAAACATATCGTTCTCAATCATCTGCTCTACAACCGGATGACGGCCATTCTTGATGTCAATCACACCTGTTGTGTTTGTTTTTGGACGCACAAAATGATTTCGTTCTGCAACCAGTGCAAGAGAAGCAAACACATCTAATGCGGCTACTGCCTTGGCTGTTTTCTGAATACGCACAACCTCTTTACCGACAGTATCACGCACACTACAGAATAATTCATATTCCAGCGCATAAAGCTTGTCCTCTGCACCAAGAATTAAATCTTCCAATTCCTTCAATTCCTGTGTAATGTAACGTTCTGCATTAGAAAGTGTCTGCTTACGAATATAGTTGTCAGGTACCTGGTCTTTAAATGTATTGGTAACCTCCAGTGAATAACCAAATACACGATTATATTTAATCTTCATTGTCTTGATACCGGTACGCTCACGTTCCCTTGCTTCCAGTTCTGAAAGCCATTTCTTACCATCTGTCCTGGAACGGCGGAATTTATCTACATCTTCATTATAACCTTCTTTGATAATACCGCCATCCTTCTGTGCAAGAGGCGGATCTTCCACGATGGCACGTTTAATCAGATCTGTTACATCTTCCAGAGAGTCCATATCTTCATAAATTTTCTGAAGCAGGGGAGTCTTAAATTCTTTTAATACCTGTTTTATATATGGAAGCATTTCCAGTGAAGAAGCAAAAGCGATCAGATCCCGCGGATTAGCTGACTTATAACTGATACGGCTGATCAGTCGTTCCAGATCATAGACAGGTCCCAGATATTCCCTGATCTCGTCGCGAAGCATTCCATTTTTATTTAACTCTTCCAACGCCTCAAGACGTTCCTCGATCTCATCTCTGTCGATCAATGGCTGTTCTACATAACTGCGAAGTGTTCTGGCACCCATGGCAGTCTTTGTCTTATCCAGTACCCAGAGAAGAGAACCTCTTTTCTGTTTTTCACGTAATGTTTCTACAAGTTCAAGATTCCTGCGGCTGGAGCTGTCAATCAGCATATACTTTTCTGCTGCATAGGGACGGATAGTTGTCATATGGGACAAGGCTGTTTTCTGGGTTTCTTTCAGATATAAGAAAAGAGCTCCTGCAGCAATGATCCCGCAGTCATAATCACCAACGCCCAATCCCTCCAGAGAACCTACATGAAAATGATTTTTTAGTGTGCGGCGGCACAACTCGTCATCGAAATACCAGGAATCCAATGAAAAAACACAAATCCCAAGACGGTTCTGCAAGTCATCTGTATCTATATTAGACATATAAAAAGAATCATTACAGATAATCTCTGCAGGAACAAATTTATTGATCTCATCAAGAAGTTTCTGAGGTTTGTCCACCTCAGTAAGGAAACAGTCACCTGTTGTAATGTCTGCAATAGCGCATCCGAAATGTTCTTCCATAGACACAATAGACATCAGGTAATTATTCTTTGTCTCATCAAGAGCAGCAGCATCCAGTGTGGTTCCTGGGGTTACGATCCTTACAACCTCACGCTTTACCAGTCCTTTGGCTTTTTTAGGATCCTCTACCTGCTCACAGATTGCTACCTTATGACCCCGCTCGATCAGACGATTAATATAAGTCTCCGCAGCATGATAAGGGACACCACACATGGGTGCCCTCTCCTCTAATCCGCAGTCCTTTCCTGTAAGGGTAATCTCCAGTTCCCTGGTGACAAGCAATGCATCATCAAAAAACATTTCATAAAAATCTCCCAGACGGTAAAATAGAATGCAGTCTTTATATTGTTCCTTTGTCTTGCAGTATTCCTGCATCATCGGACTCATTGCCATTTAATTGTTATCTCCTATCTTCATAACAGCTCACTACTGTTTTTTATCTCATATATATTGTATTTTTGACATCTTAAGATTTTAACATGAATAAATAGAAGATGCAAGAACTACATTGTTTCCGATTGATTTTTTACTTTTGCAGATGCTATAATTATAGTATTCTCATATATGGAAATCTATCAGAATAGTCTTTGATTTTTATAAAAATCGTACAATTCTGTAAAAAAGAGAGGGAATCTTATGCGTATCCAGAAACTTCACATTAAAAACTTCCGATACATTCGCAGTCTTGAAATCTGTGATATAGAAAATGCCTTAATACTGGTTGGAAAAAATAACGTGGGAAAAACAGCAGTTCTCTGCGCGCTCTGCGCAGTAGGCGGGCAATACGAGATTGCAGAAACTGATTTTAATGAAAAAAAACAAAATATAGAGATTGATATCACTCTTGAAATCACACAGGAAGACCTGGAACTTCTTCACAGACTCCGTAAAGTCAGTTCCTACCGGAGAATGGAAATCTGGATGAGGGAATTTCAGAAAAAGCTCCCATCCTATAAAGGTAATATGCTGACATTTTCCTACATTGCTAATTACAATGGGCGTATTCGATTGTCGGATGGATATCACAAAAACAATCCTGCCATTCGAGAAGTTTTTCCAAAGATATATTATCTGGACAGTCAACGTGATCTGAACGGAATTCAGGATAGTCTCTTATCATTTATGGAAGATGATCTGCTGAATCAGATGCGCGCCGACTGCTGCCTTTTTGACCGTTCCAAGAAATGCAATCACTGTTTTTCCTGTATCGGACTGATAAATCAAAAAATGCCGTCTCAGCTAAATGCTTTTGAGACTGAGAAACTTTTAGAATATAAATTGTACCAACTGAATCTTGACAGTTTTTCTCAGCGAGTCAACGAAAACTTTCATAAAAACGGCGGTACATCTGGAACCATCTGTTATGAATTGACCTGCAATACAGACAGGATTTTTCAGGTAAATGCATATCTGGAGTCAAAAGAGTCGCACGTACCGGAACATATTTCTTCTCTGGGAAAAGGAATGCGCAGTATTTATATGCTTTCTCTGCTGGAATCCTATCTGGAGGATGAAGAACGTGTCCCTGGAATGATTCTTATGGAAGATCCGGAGATTTTCCTGCACCCTACCTTACAGAAGAAATCCAGTGAAATTCTGTACAGACTTTCCAGAAAAAGCCAGGTTATTTTTACAACACATTCCCCAAATCTGCTGTTCCAGTTTAACAGCAGGCAGATTCGTCAGATGGTTTTGGATGAGGATGGATATTCAGTGATCCGAAGCCATACAAATCTTTCTGCAATCCTGGATGATCTGGGATTTACTGCCAGTGACCTTCTGAATGTCAGCTTTGTCTTTATTGTGGAAGGTAAACAGGACAAAAGCCGGCTGCCACTGCTTCTGGAAAAATATTATTCTGAAATTTACGATCAGAAAGGAAATTTGTCAAGGATTTCCATTATTTCTACTAACAGCTGCACTAACATAAAAACTTATGCCAATCTTAAATATATCAATCAGACATATCTGCGTGATAATTTCCTGATGATCCGGGATGGGGATGGTAAAGATGCAGAAGAACTGGCTTCTTCCCTGTGCAGGTATTATGAGGCTCGTAACCGTGAGGATATGGACAGACTGCCGCGTGTGACTCGAGAAAATGTTCTGATCCTGAAGTATTATTCCTTTGAGAATTATTTCCTGGATCCGAAGATAATGGAAAAAATCGGAGTGATAAAAAGTGAGGATGATTTCTACGAAATCCTGTTGAAAAAGTGGAATGAATATCTATACAAATTAAAAAGCGGTCAGCATCTCACAGAAATGATCGGCCATGCTCTCAAAAATACTACAGATATCAGAGAACATATGGAAGAAATCCGTATCTGTCTCCGCGGACATAATTTATATGATATCTTTTACGGAAGATTCCGTAAAAACGAAACTGAAATCCTCAAATCCTATATAGAGGAGGCTCCAAGGGATACTTTTAAAGATATTCTGGATGCAATTGACCGTTTTGTTTATTTTGAGAACAGAAAAAAATAATTCATGAAGAGGGATGCCACGCATGGCATCCCCTTTTCATCAGGAAACTGTTATTACTTTTCCCATAAACAGTATTTCGTCATTGCTCCTGTCATAGATCAGGAAGGCAAAAGGACGAGTGAGTTCCACATTTTTGATAACTGGTTCTTTCTCCTCTACAGCTGACATACATTCCATGATAACTGCTGTCACCGCTGCTGCTTTCGTGCCGTTTTCATCCAGTTCCAGTTTTGTTTTCTGCAGTATCGTATCTACATTTACATTTTTGTCTGCAATACCAGAGAAATCAGCGTTGCTGGAAAATATATTATCAAGCCCCAGGCTTGAGAGTATGTCATTTAGGATGGCGGTAGTCTCAAAATCAAGTTTTGGCATCTTACATTGTACTTCGTCATACTCTGGCTGAGATTTCAGAAGTCCACCAATATCCAGATCCTCAAGTGTAAAATCGCCTTCATCGACAGGCAGGATTCCGACAAAACTCAGTCCGTTTGCATACTCCCTGTCAAATGCTGTTGCCTTATCATTTTCATAATACCTGTCTCCGGCACAGGTCATGTATTTTGTCTTTTCATTGTTTCCAAACTTCTCTTCTGTATCAGAAACATTCCAGGGTTCTCCACTCCATCCGGACTCAAAATATAGTGAATTAGTTAAGCACAGTCCGGTAGTATCATTGATCAGATCCGGGGTTATGATTTTCGGGATCAGCCCTTCCGTATTTTTGTCACACCAGGAATTAATGATACCGCATGTTTTCTCGGCAGCGGAAAAATCTACATTTTCCACTTCAGCCCCAAAACCGTTCGTTACTGAATTTTTAAATTCTTCCTGTAATGTCAGATTATTATCCACCCAGACTGCATCTGCAATCTTTAATTTTGACTTATATCCGTAACTCTCATCTTCAGTATTATATTCTTTAATCTTGTTCAGATATTCCTTTGCATAGGATGCAAAATCATCGGTTCCCAGGTAATTACATAGAACTTCTTTTGTCTCTCCTTTTGCACCTGCTGCGATCATGCCCAGCGCAAAATTAAGGCTTGTGGGACTGAACATAATATTTTCCCCATTGACTGCCGCAGAGATTTGGTCTGTCATTTTTACGGAATTCTGTAATGTTACGGCTTTGTCGATACTGGCTCCTTTATTACCGGACACCGTGTCTTCATTGCTGCTTTGGATTTCACTGGCTTTTGCGGAAACGGCATATATGCCGACAGCTGGCAGTGCGACAGTCATAGCTGCCAGTATTCCGATTAAGAGTTGTTTTCTTATCATAAGGCATTTCCTCCTCTGGCATTTTTTTTAGTTTAACATATTTTTCTTTCGGTTCTGTAATCTGTGGAAAATAGAATACCTTCAACATTGCAGGTACATTGGTGTTAGGGGATTCCGTATCAGGAATGACAAAGTAAGCTTATCCCGCTTGATCTCGATAGAAATTACTTTTCCATTTTTTGGATAATTATATCAAAAAGCTCCAACTGTAATTTTTATGCAATGAAAGATTTCCTTTTCAAAGAAGCAAAAATATTGTATCATAGTAATAATCTGGGTTTTTTGCCCGATGTATCTGTCATGTACAGAACAGTAACTTATGATAAAAATTCTGTTGAGAGGAGAATTTATGTTTGAAACGATCATTGACGCAATCAACACATTTCTTTACAGCAAATTGCTGATTGTGATATTAATTGGTTCCGGCATCTATTTTACTATTCGGACCAGATTTCCGCAGGTACGTTTATTCCGAAAAGCCTGTAATGCTGTCATGGAGAAGCCAGAGGGAAAAGAAAGTGTGTCATCCTTTCAGGCACTGATGGTCTCTACGGCATCTCGTGTAGGGACAGGCAACATTGTTGGAGTCTCTTCCGCTATCTGCATCGGTGGTGTAGGCTCCGTGTTCTGGATGTGGATCATTGCCATTCTTGGCAGTGCATCAGCTTTGGCAGAAAGCACACTGGCACAGATATATAAGAAAAAAGGGGAAGATGGCAGGTGTTATGGTGGTCCTGCTTATTATATAGAAGCAGCACTGCATAGCAGAGGATTGGCAGTGGTTTTCTGTATAGCCATGATCCTGACTTATGCATTTGGATTTAATATGCTAGCTTCTTACAATCTTCAGTCTACCTTTGCCGGCCAGCCATTTTACAATGCAGATATCACGCCTTGGATCATTGGAGGAATTCTGGCACTGGTAATGGGATGGTGTCTGCTGGGTGGCGGTAACAGAATTGTAAAAGTAACCTCTACCCTGGTGCCATTTATGGGAATTGCATATATTCTGGTATCCCTGTTGGTCGTAGTATTGAACATCGGACAGCTTCCATCAGTCATGGCACAGATTTTCAAAGAAGCATTTGACTTTAAAGCCATTTTTGCCGGTTTTGCCGGATCGGCCATGATGCAGGGGATCCGAAGAGGTCTGTATTCCAATGAAGCAGGTATTGGTTCTGCACCAAATGCAGCAGCGTCTGCAGTAGTCAGCCATCCGGTCAAGCAGGGACTTGTACAAATGTTGTCTGTGTTTATTGACACATTATTATTGTGTACTGCAACTGCCATGATGTGTCTGGTATCTGGTGTGATACCTGCAAAAGAACTTCAGGGTGCACCATGGGTGCAGGCAGCACTTCACAAGACACTTGGTTCTTTTGGCCCATATTTTATCATGATCGCCATGGTATTATTTGCTTTCACCACATTATTGGGAAATTGTTTCTACTGTGACAATCTGCTGACTTATATTCATAAAAAACAACCGGGCAGGAAATTCATGACAGGATTTCGCATTGTATCAGCACTGGCAGTATTTTTTGGTGCAGGTATGGAAATGACATTACTATGGCATATCTCCGATGTATTGATGGGGGTAATGGCGTTGATCAACATTCCGGTAATCCTGATACTGTCCAATACTGTAGTAAAAACATTAAAAGATTACGAAATACAGATTCAGCAGAAAAAGAATCCTGTATTTTTCAGTAAAAATATTGATCTGAAGCAAAAAACAGATTACTGGAACGAAAAAAACTAACCAATAGTTAATAAAAATCCCAGACGGAAAGACAAAAATGCAATGTAAAAAATTCCCATTGAAATCAGACAAAAGCAGGGCAGAAACAGCATTAAAACTGTTTCTGCCCTGCTTTTATATATTCAGATGATATCATGTTTTATCATTTCACAGTAACCGTCAGTGCCGCATATACACCGTTTTGTGCATATACCCATATCGTACAGGTTCCTTTACCAACTGCCTGGATAAGCCCCTCCGGGGTAACAGTGGCTACTACTGTATCGCTGCTTTCATAGCAGAGATTTCTGTGGTGTCTGATCTTTTTGTCCTTTTTTATTTCTTTTGCTGTGATCTGTGCTGTTTTTCCTTTTTTCAAGGTGATTTTTGAAACATTCTTTTTGTTTCCGATCTTAGTTACGGAAACAGATTTTGCAATTCCGTATTTGCCGCCCTGTGTGATCACATGTATGGAGGCAGATGTATCTGTCACTACCTTTTTGCCATCTACTATCCTATATGCTTTTACGATATATTTATAGAAAGTGCCTTTCTTCAGGTTTTTATGTGTCCATGTACGTCCGTTTGTAATAGTGGCAAGTTTTTGATATCTGTACGTCTTTGTCTTTGTATTGCAGCGGTTTCCATATACGAAATATCCGTCCACACCATCAAGTTTACTCCATTCTAAGGTTATAGAAGTTTTCGTCTGGTTTACAGAACGGACTTTTAAGCGTCCGAACCCTTTTGTCTTGTTAATTACAGGCTCATCAGGAATCTTCACTGTGATCGTTATTGAAGCTGTGTTTTTTCCATCTTCTGTCGTTACTGTAATTATTGCCATTCCATTTCCGATTGCTGTTACTTTACCATTCTCATCTACAGCAGCGATCATTTCATTGTCAGACTTCCAGATCAGCTTCTGGGCGTCTGCGTTCTCAGGTTCGATCTTAACTTTCAGTTCTGTGGATTCACCAATCTTCGTCAGTGTTTCCTTCTCTGCTTCAATCGAGATCTTCTCAATTTCTACAGGAATCTTTACGGTTACGGCTACAGTTGCGGTATAATTTCCGCTTACGGATGTGACTGTGATTGTAGCTGCTCCATTTCCAACGGCGGTTACTTTACCCTTTTCGTCTACAGTTACCACGCTTTCATCACTGGACTTCCATGTTACCCGCGTATTATCTGCATAAGATGGAATTACCTCAGCGGTAAGCTGTGCAGCCTCGTCCTTCTTTGTAAGCATAAGGGTGTCCTGAGATACCTTGATACCTGTTACTGGGTAGCTTGGGATATAGATTGCGGGGATTGTTGCCGTTTCTTTGTATCCACAAGCTGTACAGGTTCTTTCTTTTTTTCCTTCCACTCCGATTGATGCCTGTTTTGTTACTTTCCAGCCATCAAATTGATGTGCTTCCTGTGCTGTATCCTCATTTCCAATGCTGCAGTGCTTCCAGTGGTTTGTTTTATCAGACTGCCAGGAATAAGAATGTTCAAACGCAGGAATTACAATAGATGCTGTTTCTTTAGATGTCGCGCCTGCTTGACTTGTAGCTGTTACCTCCACCTTATAGGTTCCCTCCTCAGAGACTGCAAGAGTTCCTCCTGTCTGACCATCCAGAGTCTGATTATCTTTATACCATTGATAGCTGTACGTAATGCCTTTATCGTCAAGCACATGCGTTGCCTTTGCCGTTAAAACAATTTTAGAAGACGGACAGCCTTTTTCTTTATCCGCTGAAACTTGGACTATTGGCTTTACCAGAGCCCATACTTCCCGTATTATTATATTGTCTGTGATCTCAGAATCAGGATCCCAGGTAGTATTGCCACTTTCATTGCGCCATCCAGTTCTTACGTAACCAGGTATCACTGCCGCTTCAGGAATATCTTTGGGACTCACTTTTTCTCCCTTTATAAGATAAATCCTTTTTTCTGGATTAAGCTTAGGAGAATCAGTAATGTTAGCAAAAGTCCTCAATCTAACATTAACTTTAACTCCCCAATTTAAAGTTGCTCCTTTTTTTATCAGCTCCCTGTTACTGCCTTCTTTAGAACAAAAGTGTGACTGATAATTCTTGGCTATAGATTCATTAGCATATATAACTGCTGGCGTATCTGGATCGTCACCATATATAGGACCTACTAAAATAGGATTGTTTACATTAAATGAATCGTCCACATAAATAAGCGGACTATAATTTTTCCTGTCTGTATCACAATGATCATCGGCAAGTGTTACGCTTCCCGTTATTACCGGACTGCCACTAAGATACAGATCTGCGAAACCGGTATTTTTAGTCAGCTGATTATCCATACCCATCAGGATAATCGCATTTTCTTCTAGATTCTCTCCTGTTCCACTGTAATTATGTGCTATCGTTCCACCGGAAATTTTCACATCCATATCATGTTGAGTTCCCTTAGAACATATAGCGAAAATACCGGCTCCGCTTTCATTCGCACAATTGTTACTGATAATTCCATCTTCTATCTTAAGCAGGCTACGAGTATTTTTCGTTCCCTCTGTATATATCGCACCGCCTTTTGTTGCCTGATTATCATTGATTCCACCTCCCTTTATGTAAATGCTTGCTTGGTCCAAATATATTCCACCTCCATATGTTGCACGATGTCCACTGATTTGACCTCCATTAATATAAACATTTCCCCCATTCGCATATATTCCACCTCCTTTTGTTGCCTGATTGCCAATGATTTGACCTCCATTTATGTTAATGCTTGAGTGATCCGAATATATTCCACCTCCATGCTCTGCACCCTGTCCGTAGATTAGACCTCCATTCACATTGACAATTGCATTATGCGCATATATTCCACCGCCATGCTTAACTGTGTTCTGCGTATCTCCCCGGATTTTACCACCATTCAGATTTAAAGTACTATCTTGTGATACATAAATACAACTTTTTCCCAGGAACGATCCAATCTTAGTACCTTCCTCTATAGTCAACGTTCCAGTCACACGAATAGGATAATCAGAGAACTGGCAAGACTTACCATCCAGTGTTTCGTTATTTATTATTACATTATTTAACTTTACATCACCCCTTATATACAGCATACCTAACAAACTGCTTTTTCCAGGGCGAAATGTCACATTGCTCAGTGTGATATCACTATCGACCTCCACACGATCAAGAAGAAAAATAACGCCATTTTGTGCAACAAGCCCTAAAGCTTTCGAAAGAGTTTTTACAGCATTCGTATCACTCTCTCCAGTATTATTATCGTTTCCAGATGACGAATCCAAGTAAACAACCGCTTTTTCTTCTGTCTGCGCAGCCGGAACACTGTCATCGTAAAAATCGCTTACAACTTCTGCATCATTCCCGCCGGAAAACTCTGCATATTCCGGATTGTCAAACTCTTCTTCCTGCAAGAGCGCAGGCTCTGTCAGATTTTCCTCTGTACTGGCTACATCTCCACAGTCAGTAGCAGACTCCACATCAACTGCCGGAATCTCTGCATTCTCGGAGCTTATCGACTGGCTGCCATCTGTAAAAGTGTCTGCCAATACCGGAGTTCCCGTCATCGTTACGGACATAACGATACACAATGCCAATGAAACAGCTTTTTTGAAACACTTTTTTCTCATACTTTCCACCTTTTCCTTTCTTTATACATGATTTTCTGTGTCTTGACTTTTTTGTCCTCTTTTTCTGAATTTGATACATAATGCGGTAATCA
>UMIP01009971.1_pt1 | contig 11947 bp, 6 predicted proteins | sample 1965751 | NCBI WGS metagenome assembly UMIP01 (sample SAMEA4836117, study PRJEB28245) | human gut metagenome | biome: gut microbiome; material: fecal sample | place: Denmark | collected 2008
CAAGAAATACCGATTTATTGTTCCTTTCAGGCGCACCTGCGCCGCCTTTCTCCCTGTCGTTTCCGGCACTGTGGGGAAGGGTTTGGAAAGGGAAACCTTGTGTCCCTTTCCTCGTCTGCGGAGGTTTGGAACCCATTACGAAACGGGTTCCAAGTTTTTGTTACTTTTTAGCATAAAAAGTAAGGAAGAAATCCTCTGTTTCGCCGAAAGAGTTCTAAACGGGCGAATGACTAATGTTGTCCAACCGCCACTTTCCCTTTATTTGGATTATAGCACAAAACCCGCGCCCCATTTCTTAAGACTTTCTTACAATTCCCCCTCGCCTTTTGGTTGCAAAATCCCCTTAGGATTGCTATAATTTGAAAAAACACACCAAGGAGGACTTCCCATGAAAATTGCTTGCTACGCTGCGGGTTCCGTCGGCACAAATAATTATGTGATTTCCGATGACAACGGTATCACCGCTATCATCGACTGCGACGGCAGCCCTGCACCTTTATATCAGTATGTAGAACAGAATCATCTCAAGGTTACACATATCCTGCTGACCCATGGACATTATGACCATATCGGCTCCGTCAACGAGGTTGCCGCACATTTCGGCTGCAAAATCGTCGGCGCGGCAAAGGAAATGCCCGTCTTCACCGATCCTGCGCTCAACTGTTCTCAGTTTGTCGGCGGCCCCATCATCGTTCACCCCGATATTTTGGTTTCCGAGGGCGATAAGGTAACCGTCGGCGATATGGAATTTGACGTAATGGAAACCCCCGGACATACGGTAGGCTCCATCTGCTTTATCGGCAAGGATATCATTTTCAGCGGCGACACGCTGTTTCAAGGCTCCTGCGGCAGAACAGACCTCCCCACCGGCGATTGGGATGATATCAAAAAATCCCTGAAAAGGCTCGCCGCACTCCCCGGGGATTATCAGGTATATTCCGGTCATGGCCCTGCCACCACGCTGGAAACAGAACGCAGAACCAACCCCTACATGAGATAATCCGATTCCCCCGCACTGCCTGCGGGGGTTCTTTTTTTCTGTTCGCTTGTTCCCTCCTTTGCTTTTTGCTATACTAAAATCAATACTAATTTTTTGAGAAAAAGGAGGGCTCCCCATGAAATACATTCTTTCCTTAGACCAAGGCACAACCAGCTCCCGCGCGATTCTTTTCGACCAGAACGGGCAGATGAAAAGCGTTGCGCAGAAGGAATTTCAGCAATACTATCCCCACCCCGGCTGGGTGGAGCATGATGCTCTGGAAATCTGGGAAACACAGCTTTCGGTTGCCAGAGAGGCGATTGCCAAGCTTGGCATTTCCGCAAGGGAGATTGCCGCCATCGGCATTACCAACCAGCGCGAAACCACCATCCTCTGGGACAAGCGCAACGGCAAGCCGATTTATCATGCCATTGTCTGGCAGTGCAGAAGAACCGCACCCTATTGTGATTCTTTGCAGGAGCAGGGCTACACCGAAAAAATCCGCGAAAAAACAGGGCTTCTGATTGATGCCTATTTCTCCGCAACAAAAATCCGCTGGATTTTGCAAAATGTCCCCGAAGCGAAGGCACTCGCAGAAAGCGGCAATCTGCTTTTCGGAACCATTGACACTTGGCTCATCTGGAATCTGACCGGCGGACAGGTTCATGCCACCGATTATTCCAACGCCTCCCGTACCATGCTGTTCAATATCCATACGCTCACATGGGATACCGAACTTCTGGATTTATTGGAAATCCCGCGTTCCATCCTGCCCGAGGTGCGCCCGTCCAGCGGCATTTTTGGTAGCACGCTCCCCCTTCTCTTTGGCGAAAGCATCCCGATTGCAGGGGCGGCAGGCGATCAGCAGTCTGCCTTATTCGGGCAGGCGTGCTTCTCCCCCGGCACCGCCAAGAATACCTTTGGCACAGGCGGCTTTCTGCTGATGAACACAGGAGACAAGCCCGTTTTTTCGCAAAATGGCTTAGTCACCACGATTGCATGGGGTCTAGGTGGCAAAATCACCTACGCACTGGAGGGCTCTATTTTCGTTGCAGGCGCGGCAATCCAATGGCTGCGCGATGAATTGGGGCTGATTTCCTCCGCCGGGGAAACAGAAGGACTTTGCAGAGAGGTTCCCGATACCTGCGGTGTCTATCTCGTGCCTGCCTTTGTGGGCTTGGGTGCGCCCTATTGGGACCCCTACGCGCGTGGCTGCCTAACAGGGCTGACCCGCGGCGCAAACCGCTGTCATATCGCGCGCGCGGCAGTCGAGTCCATGGCATACCAAACCTATGATGTCCTCCACGCTATGGAGCAGGATGCAGGCATTCCCCTCGCAGAGCTGCGTGTGGACGGCGGTGCGGCGGCAAATTCCTTCCTGCTGCAATTCCAGTCCGATATCACAGGCGTACCCGTTCTGCGCCCCTCCACACTGGAAACCACTGCCCTCGGCGCGGCATATCTGGCAGGGCTTGCCGTCGGCTATTGGGCAGATTTATCGGAAATCCGCCGCAACTGGCAGGTTTCCGCCGCCTTCTCCCCTGCGGCAGAAAGTGAAAAAATCAAGGAAAAGCTGGCAGGCTGGCATCATGCGGTCAGACAGGCAAGGCTCTCCGATGAGGCAGAATAACTATATCTTGTTAAAATATGCCGTATATATTGATTTTAACCACCAGATATAGTATAGTATTCGATATACTCAAAAATTTTATTTCTTGCCGAAAAAGGAGGAAGGCTTATGTATGTCATCAAAAAGGATCATACCCACGAAGCATGGAATGTGCAGAAGGTCGTGGTTGCAGTTAATAAATCCGCTTATCGTGCCATGGTAAAATTCACACAGGAGGAGCTGGATTTCATCTGCTCCTTCGTGGAGGAAAAGGCGCGCTCTCTGGGGCGTGAGGGCATCCCCATCGCAGAAATGCACAATATCGTCGAAGCCGCCCTCGAGCAGGTCAAGCCCGAAGTTGCGAAAAGCTATCGAGACTACCGCAATTATAAGCAGGATTTTGTCAAAATGCTGGATGAGGTCTATAAAAAAAGCCAATCCATCATGTATATCGGGGACAAGGAAAACAGCAACTCCGACAGCGCCCTTGTTTCCACCAAGCGTTCTTTGATTTATAATCAGCTCAACAAGGAGCTTTATCAGAAATTTTTTATGACAACCGAGGAGCTGCAGGCGTGTCGGGATGGGTATATTTATATCCATGATATGTCTGCCAGAAGGGACACCATGAACTGCTGCCTGTTTAACGTGAAGGATGTGCTGACAGGCGGCTTTGAGATGGGGAATCTCTGGTATAACGAGCCGAAAACACTGGAGGTTGCCTTCGATGTCATCGGGGATATCGTGCTTTCCGCGGCAAGCCAGCAATACGGCGGCTTTACTGTGCCCTCCGTGGATTTGCTCCTAGAGCCGTTTGCGGAAAAAAGCTATGAAAAATATTACCGCCGCTATATCGATATGGGTCTGACCGCGCGCATCGCAGACAGAGAAGCCATGAAGGATATCCAGAAGGACTTCGATCAGGGCTTTCAGGGTTGGGAATATAAATTCAATACCGTTGCGTCCAGCCGCGGCGATTACCCCTTCATCACAATGACCTTCGGCACAGGCACAGGCAAATTTGCGAAAATCGCATCCATCACTATGCTGAATGTCCGCAGAAAAGGGCAGGGCAAAAAGAACTGCAAAAAGCCTGTTCTTTTCCCGAAGCTGGTGTTCCTCTATGACGAAAACCTGCATGGCGCAGGAAAGGAATTGGAGGATGTCTTTGAGGCAGGGATTCTCTGCTCCTCCAAGAGCATGTACCCCGATTGGCTTTCTCTGACAGGTGAGGGCTATGTAGCGGAGATTTACAAGAAATACGGTGCCATCATCAGCCCCATGGGCTGCAGAGCCTTCCTCTCCCCCTGGTTTGAGCGGGGCGGCATGGAGCCTGCCGATGCAGAGGACAAGCCTGTGTTCGTCGGGCGGTTCAATATCGGCGCGGTCAGCCTGCATCTGCCTATGATTTATGCCAAGGCAAAGCAGGAAAGCAGACCCTTCTTCGAGGTTCTGGATTACTATCTGGAGCTGATTCGTCAGCTGCATATCCGTACCTATGCCTACCTCGGCGAAATGCGTGCCTCTACAAATCCTCTGGCGTATTGTGAGGGCGGTTTTTACGGCGGTCACCTGAAATTCCATGAAAAGATTAAGCCGCTCTTAAAAACGGCGACAGCGTCCTTCGGCATTACGGCGCTGAATGAATTGCAGGAGCTCTACAACGGCAAATCTCTGGTTGAGGACGGGCAGTTTGCGATTGATACCCTACAGCATATCAATGATAAAATTGTGGAATACAAGAAGGCGGACGGCAATCTTTACGCCATCTACGGCACGCCTGCGGAAAGCCTCTGCGGCTTGCAGATTACGCAGTTCCGCAAGAAATACGGCGTGATTGAGCATGTTTCCGACCGCCCCTACGTTTCCAACAGCTTCCACTGCCATGTGACCGAGGATATCACCCCGATTGAAAAGCAGGATCTGGAAAAGCGCTTCTGGGATTTATCCAACGGCGGCAAAATTCAATATGTAAAATACCCGATTGATTATAATTTGGATGCCATCCGCACCCTTGTGCGCCGTGCCATGAAATTAGGCTTTTATGAGGGGGTCAATCTTTCCCTTGCCTATTGCGATGACTGCGGGCATCAGGAGCTGGAAATGGACGTTTGCCCGAAATGCGGCAGCAAAAATCTTACAAAAATCGAGCGCATGAACGGCTATCTTTCCTACTCCCGCGTGAAGGGGGATACCCGTCTGAATGACGCAAAAATGGCTGAAATCGCAGAAAGGAAGAGTATGTAATGCGGTATCATAATATTACAAAGGACGATATGCTCAACGGCGAGGGGCTGCGTGTGGTGCTCTGGGTGAGCGGCTGTTCGCACCACTGCGAGGGCTGTCATAACGCCGTCACATGGGACCCTGAGGGGGGGCTTGTCTTTGATGCAGCGGCAGAGGAGGAGCTGTTCTCCCTGCTCTCCCGCGACTATATCAGCGGCATTACCTTCAGCGGCGGCGATCCGCTTTATACGGGCAATCGGGAGGAAATCGAACGGCTGGCGAGGAAGGTCAAGCTGGAATACCCGGAGAAGAATGTCTGGCTGTATACAGGCTACCGCTGGGAGGAAATCAGCGCACTGCCGCTGATGCAATACATTGATGTGCTAGTGGATGGAAAATTCATCGCAGACTTGAAGGATACCAAGCTGCACTGGAAGGGAAGCTTCAATCAGCGCATCATTGATGTGCAGAAATCCCTGCAAAGCAGCTCCCTTTACCTATACCATGCAGAATGAGAGAGGAACGAGATATGGAAAAAATCAAGATTAAATATCTGAGCGATAAAATCGAAAGACTGCGCTACATTGACGGGAAATCCGACTGGATTGACCTGCGTGCGGCAGAGCGTGTAGAGCTGAAAAAGGGCGAATTTCAGCTGATTCCGCTGGGGGTTGCCATGCAGCTGCCACAGGGGTTTGAGGCGCATATTGTGCCGCGCAGCTCGACCTTCAAGAACTTCGGCATCATCCAGACGAACCACTGCGGCATCGTGGATGAGAGCTACTGCGGCAACAATGACCAGTGGTTCATGCCGGCATTTGCGCTCCGGGATACGGTGATTGAGGTGAATGACAGAATCTGCCAGTTCCGCATATTTGCGCATCAGCCGACGCTGACATTTGAGGAAACAGACGACCTTGGGAACGAGGATCGCGGCGGACTCGGCTCGACCGGAAGGCAATAAAAACGGCGGACTTTACTGGACAAAGTGGACTGGACTGGACACCCATTGGACACCAAAAAGACGGGGTGTGGACACCCCTGTGGACACCCTATGGACACAGAAAAAAGTGATTTTCCAAACGGAAAATCACTTTTTTTGTTTAGGGTTTTTATTCTTTTACCAGAGAATATGTAATCGTTACATCTTTACCATTAACTTTACCCTTAATCGTAATTGTAGTACCATCCTCTACATCTGCAAGGCTGCTTTCGTAGAATTTGATACCAACGCTATAATTTTCTGTTACAGTACCAAATTCAGTCTCACTAAAGGAAAAACTGAAAGTAGCCTTTGTAAACTTCTTATCATTGCCAACCTGCACTTCTGTAATGCTATCGACGAAAGAAGCTAAATCATTTTCATTATCGAAACCATTAAAACGCATTTCATAGAATTTGCCATTCCAATCTTGTTTCAGTTTGCATTCTTTTACCGTAATGCCGCCGTTATCGGGTGTTTCGGGGGTACCAGGGGCAGTTGTGCCGCCGCCACTATTGCCGCTGTTGGGCATAGTATATGTTACTACATTTTCTTTATAACCTGTTGCAGTAATAGTAACTGTAATATTACCACTGCCTGTAAAGCCTTCTGCGCCTAATTTCAGGCTCGGCAATATGATACCAAGAGAATACTGCTTGCCTGTCGGCGTAGAGTCTTCCGTTGCTGTGTAGTCAGTATTCCCAACCTTTACAGAAGTGATTGCATTCAGATAATCAGATACATCATTGCCATTAAAGGAAACTTGATAATAATTATCTGCCTCCTTATGCTCAATCTTACCTGTGGGTGCTGGTTTTGTTGTGGGTTCTGTGGGTGTTGCATCGGTACCATAGTTGATTACCAGATCCTTATAGCCTGTTGCTTTGATGGTTACTGTTGTTTTGCCATTTGCAACAAAGCTGCCTGTGCCCAGTTTCAGATCATCTTCAAAGCCTGTTTCCTTCACATAAGAGGTGCTCTTTTCTCCAACCTCAGTGCCAGAAACAAGGCTGTACTCTGTCCCCTGAACCATTACAGATGTAATATTCTTCACATATTCTCTTGTATTACCCCCTGTGAAGGTAACTTTGTAGTAAGGATAACTACCCGTTGCACCGTATTCGGTCTTTTCAGCAATCGTATATGCAGGTGCATCCAGCTTAGTATCTTCGCCGGGATTAGGTGTAGGGTCGGTAGTTGCGCTATCACCTTTCAGTGTATAGGTCATTGTTTTGTAACCCTTCGCCTCTACAGTAATCAGAGTACCCTTTTCTGCATCAATGCCGTTTACAGCCAAATCCAAAGCATCCTTATAACCGCCATAGGTGGAATCTGCAATCTTTGTACGATAGTTATCATTCTGGAAGTAAATGCTTGTTGCTTCTGTGTATGCTTTCGTGCCAACGGTTACCTTTTTGATTGCGCCCAGATATGTATCCAAGTCCTTACCCTCCAGACCGCTGAAGGTCAGACGGTAATAATCAGTGCTTTCCAGTAAACCATCCTTGTCTTTCTTTTCATGCTTTGCAACGGAAGGTGCTGTTTTCAGAGGTGTTGTTCTCTCTACTGTAAATCCTTCTGTTGTCAGTGCTTCATAGTAGTTTGCAGATACGGAAACGGTATAGGTACCGGGTTCTACGTTTTTCAGTGTGATGGTTTTGCCATCTTCGCTTACTACATAGTAAACAGCATTGCTGCCTTCATAGCCCTGATGATATACTGTTTTTTCCGTGCCGTCGCTGTTTTTCAGCACAACGCCGCTGAGGTTTTTCAGAAAATCCCCTTCGGAATTTGTTACTGTGATGACAACATCCTGCCCTTCGCTGATAGATGTTGCTACAGAAAGGGACAGGTCTTTTTCTGTTTCCTTCGCATAATCAATGGTAACAACATTGCTGAGGTAGCCTGTTGCATCTACTGTGATTTTATTTTCACCGATTTTCAGTGCGCCTGCTTTGATTGTAATCTTATTGCCTTCGATGGTATAAGCATCTGTGCTCAGTTCCTGCCAGTTATCATTCAGATACAGCTTTGTAATCTTGCCCATGTAAGCATCTGCATTTTCAAAGGTAATTTCAACGTCCTTATTTTCCTTTGTCTCGCCTACTGTAGCCTTGGGTGCTTCCAATCTGCCATAGGTATTGCTGTGCTGAATATCACCCAGCAGACCATCTTCCAGAACCTCTTTTACTGCGGAAGGTCTGTTCGGTGTTGTTTTCACATCGCCTGCCGCAATATATTCTGCGTAGCCAAGCCATTCGGCACCTGCTACCTTTGCATCATTAACTGCATTCAGATAGCCTGTATGGGTTTTATAAGTTGTATCACCCTGATTAAATACCGCGTCGCAGATTACATTGTACCAGTTATCTACTACCTTTGTTGCTGCCGCGCAGGTTACACCCATTTCTTCCAACAGCAGTGCATTTGCCAGCAGGTCGCTATCGAACAGCAGGTCTGCGGAAACCATATAGCCGCCGCTGCTGTCGGAAGAACCACCGCCGCTGCCGCTGCCTGTGGCGTGTGTCATTACGTCATACGCTGCGGACTGATAAACTACAGCTGCCTGCTTGGAGGATACATCCTTACCGCCTGTTACGTTGAAGCTCTTGCTGAATTCCTTAAAGCCGTTGCTGCGGATTGTGATGGTATAATTGCCGTTATAGGGCAGGTTATTCACGCCTTCTTCTGCGTTCACATCGTTATACAGAACGAACAAATCGCCGAAAAGGAAATAATCGTTGATATAACGCAGTTCCTTTGTATCCCCCTTCGGATCTGTCAGTGTTACGCTTTCGATGGGAGTTGTGATTGCATACGTCATATCCTTTACATCGAAATGCAGGTTTCTGCCGGAAACTGCGGTTTCTCTCAGAAGGAGTGTAGGTGCTTTTTCATTTACCACATGGATGGGAACCAATACGGATGCCTTATCGCCGCCATTGGATTTCACACGCACATAATAGCGTCCGTTGTTGCGGAAATTGCTCTGTCCGATAGGAATGGTCAGTTCGCCGACCTTATTGTTATAGTGGGCAACATCCCCTGCCGATGTATAGGTCAGATTGGAGTTGATTGTGTTCTTGTTTTCGTTATACTCTACCAGTTCCAGCTTGTTAATGCCGTTGAACCATGCTTTTTCTTCATCGGTATTGAAGTTGAACATAATGGTTACATTGCCTACAACCTCACCAAAAGTTTCGCCATCCTTTACTTCCGCATCGGGGGAGTAATAGGGATGTGCGTTTGCTTCTTCTGTCAGATTAAAGGTTGTTCTTGTGGGATTGATACGAACATTGCCGTCCTTATCGTAGTTTGTCAGATAATAATCCCATGCTGCAACAGCACCATGCGCCCATACATACTTAGGCAGATACTGTGTGCCTGCATAAACGGATGCCGCACCGCTGCCGTTCAGATTGATGGTCTGTGTTTTATCACCGCTCTTGATAACAACCTGCTTGGGTGTCCTTACCAGAGGCAGCTTTGCGATTGTGCCGTCTGTGGTCACCTTGGACAGTTTCGCTGTTACATCTGTGCCGTCAACCGTTACGGAAGTTACTTTTTCTATGCTATAGCCATCCTTGAATGCCAGAGGCAGCCACGTACCCATATCGGTGCTTTCTACCACTGCTTTTTCTGCATCCACGATAGCCCCTGCGGTTGCTGTGCTGCCGCTATTGGAGCCGCCGCCGCTATGGGAGCCGCCGCCGGAGGAGGAACCGCCGCCGCCGGATGTTTTCTTAGTATTGGTTTTGGTGGCTTCATCGGCTTTGGCTTCTTCTTTATTTTTATCATCAGAAGCAGCGGAGGAGCCATAAAATTCCTGCATACGATACAGCAGCTGTGCAAATTCTTCTCTTGTTACCTGCTGTGCGGGGCGAAGGGTCTTATCCTCATAGCCTGACGCATAGCCCTGTGCAATCATTGCGGAGATTGCCGCCTTTGCCCAGCTGCTGATGCTGCCTGCGTCGTTATAGGATGCAAGTGTGCTTTCATCGCCACCTGTTACGGCAAAAGCTCTGACCAGAATGGCGAACAGCTCCTGTCTGGTTACGGGGCGATCGGGGTAGATGGAATCTCCATCGCCATAGAGGATATTCAGCTCGACTGCCTTTGCCATTGCGCTGGCATACCATGCGTTTTTATCCGCGTCTGTGAAGTTATCCAGCACGCTGACATCGCCTGCGCCTGTTTTCATCGCGCGAGAGAGGATTGCCGCCAGCTGTGCGCGTGTTAAGGCAGCCTTCGGCGCGATTTTATCCTCGCTTACTCCTGTGATAAAATTATTCTTAACAGCAAATTCCATTGCGTCCTTGGACCAATTCTGCGGAAAATCAGAGTAATCCGCAGATGCGGCAGCATAAGCCTGACTGCTCAACAGTACAGATGTGCAAAGTACGCCCGACAGCAATCGGTACATTCCTTTGTTCTTCATAAAATTCTCCTTTCGTTTCCCTTCCCTATTATCTTTTTTGTGTCTGTAAGGTTGAAAATGATTGTTTTCAAAGAATCATTCTATCGTTAGTTGTATCTAACTTTCAGCAGTTTATCATCTGTAATATTCGCTTGTCAAGGCAGATTCTTCCAAAAATACACTTGTTGAAAAATGTTTTCATCTTTTGATTTTATTGCAAAAAAGTCTCATTTTTGGTAGAATTTTTATTTTTGCAGCAAAAAAACAGACGAACCGCTTTCGCAAATTCGTCTGTTTTTTATTGATTCGATTTTCTTAAATACCTTTTGATTGCTTACTGCAGGGGTGCTACTGCGCCGCCGTAGGTGTTATTGATGAAATCAACCACTGTCTGACCATGCAGAACTTCCATCAGTTCAGCAATGCCGGGCAGATTTTCGTTGCCTTCTTTTACTACAACTACGTTGCCGTATGTCTTAGCTGCTACGGATTCTGCATCCTCTGTTGCCAGAGCGTCATCCTGTGTCAGCTTATTCTGCAGCGCATAGTTTGCATTGATTGCTGCGAAGCCCAGATCGCCCAGAGACAGAGGCAGCTGTGCAGCTTCCATTTCAACGATTTCCAGATTATAGGGGTTTTCTGTGATATCCAGCTTTGTTGCGGTTACGCCTGCATCGGGATTCAGCTTAATCAGACCATTTGCTTCCAGAAGCAGCAGCGCACGACCGCCGTTTGTAGCGTCATTGGGGATACCAACCTTTGTGCCGGCGGGGATATCCTTCAGATCCTTTACAGTGCCGGCATAGATGCTCATGGGTTCAAAATGAACCTTGCCAACTGCTACCAGATGTGTGCCCTGTTCCTTATTGAACTGTTCCAGATAAGGGGTGTGCTGGAAGTAGTTTGCATCCAGATCACCGGATTCTGTTGCCAGGTTAGGCTGTACATAATCTGTAAATTCAACGATATCCAGCTTGATGCCTTTTTCTGCCAGTTCATCCTTTGCTGCATTCAGGATTTCAGCATGGGGTGTGGGAGAAGCACCGATTTTCAGTGTGATTTCCTCTTTGTTGCTGTCATCGTTTGTTGCTGCGTCATCAGAGCCACCGCAAGCTGCCAGACCAACAGTCAGCACACCTGCCAATAAAATTGCAAAAAATTTCTTCATAGTACGTTTCCTCCTTGTTTTAAAAAAAATATTCTTTTGCTTTTGGTTTTTTATGTGAAGCCTAAAAAACAGGCTTACAGTCTTCTGTCTGTGTGCTTGGAAATACGCATGCCAAGCTCCTGAAATACTAATACGATGATTGCCATGAGGATTACCATGACATACATGATATCGGACTGCTTTCTATAATAGCCATAGTTGATGGCAATGGCACCCAAGCCGCCTGCGCCGACGATACCTGCCATTGCGGAATAGCCCAAAATGGTGGTAATGCTGATTGCCGCACCGACCAAGAGAGAGGGCTTTGCCTCGGGCAGAAGTACCTTTGTCATAATCTGAAACGGGGAGGCACCCATGGACTGTGCCGCCTCAACAACGCCGATTTCCACTTCCTTCAAAGAAGATTCTACCATTCTTGCGATGAAGGGTGCGGCTGCAATCCAAAGACCGACAATCGCCGCCTTGGAGCCGATTACTGTGCCGACCACCATTTTTGTGAAGGGCATCAGCGCAATCAGGAGAATCAGGAAGGGGATGGAGCGGAAGAAGTTGATAATCATTCCCAG
>UMIP01079843.1_pt1 | contig 11899 bp, 10 predicted proteins | sample 1965751 | NCBI WGS metagenome assembly UMIP01 (sample SAMEA4836117, study PRJEB28245) | human gut metagenome | biome: gut microbiome; material: fecal sample | place: Denmark | collected 2008
ACTCATAGTTTAACTATATATATACCTAGCCAATTATAGGTATTTTTATTTGTATGATTTCACATTAGAATTAAAAATTACTTTTATATAACAATTACTTTTTTATCTTGATTTTTATATTTTTTTTGCTATAATTATTTCAGTTAATTTATCATTAAGTAGAATAATTAATGATTATAGGATAACATAGGAGGACAAAAAAGTATGAGAACAAAAGAAATGAGAGGAATTACTTTAATTGCTTTAGTAATAACAATTGTAATAATAATGATATTAGCGGGTGTAACTATTAATCTGGTAGTTGGAAATAACAATTTGTTTGATAAGGCAAAGAGTACACAAAAAATACAAACAGTAGCAGGAATAAAAGAAGCATTAGAACTTGAAAAAGTAGATATACAGGTTGAGAGTAAGAAAGTTGACTTGGATACATATTTGGAACAAATAAGTACTGGGAAGAAGAATTATAATTTAAGTTCTAAAGAAAAAGTAGATGAAAAAAATGCAGAGATAATAGTAAATGATGAATATAAATTTTTAGTAAAAGATAAGGAAAACGGAGATGTAGAAATAATATATGATGGAATTGCAAAAGCAGACGATTTGACGATATCTTCAAAAAATGGAACATATACGTATCCAAATAGTGGAACATTTGAAGTAACAAATAACACATCAAGAGGGGAGCTGACAGTAAGCTCAGATGCTTCAAACATAGCAACAGCATCTATTGATGGAAATACAATAACAGTAAAGCCAGAAACAGTAGCTGGAAAGGCCAATATAATAGTAAGAAGTGCAGCAAATGGAGAGTATGCAGAAAACAAAGTAATACATGTGGCAACAGTTAAAAATGGAACAATAGAATTAGAGGCAATTCCATACGATGGAGTATATGATGGACAAGCACATAATGCATTTACGAGTATAAGTACAAATCCAAGTGATGTCAAATTAGAATATTCATTAGATGGAAACGAATACAATGAAGAAATGCCAACAATAACAAACACATCAGAGTTTACAGTAACAGTAAAGGCAAGCAAAGAAGGCTATAAGACACAAATAACAACAGAAACAGTAAAAGTAAGCAGAGCAGAAGGAAAATTAAAGTTATCTGCGACGAGTGGAACAATAACATATCCAAGTAACGCAACTTTTACAGTAAGTGGAAATACAGGAGCATTAAGTGTTTCTTCAAATAATAATAATATAGCAACAGCAAGTGTAAGTGGAAATACTGTAACAGTAAAATCGGGAACAACAGCAGGCAAAGCAACAATAACAGTAACAAGTGCGACTGCAACAAATTACAATGCGAAATCAGCAACATATACGGCAACAGTACAAAATGGGACAATAAGCTTAAGTGCAACACCATACATAGGAACATATGATGGAAAGGCACACAATGCAATAACAAATGTAAGTGTAAATCCAAGTGATGCAAAATTAGAATATTCAATAAATGGAGGCACGTATAGTACGACAATGCCGACAATAACAAATGTTTCTTCGTTTACAGTAACAGTAAAAGCAAGTAAAGCTGGATATAAAACGGAAACAATAACGGAAACAGTAAAAGTAAACAAAGCCAATGGAAGTTTAATATTATCTTCATACAGTGGAACACTAACATATCCAAATAGTGGAACGTTTACTGTAAGTGGAAATACTGGAAATTTAAGTGTATCATCATCTAATACAAACGTGGCAACAGTTAGCTTAAGCGGTAATACAGTGACGATAATTCCAAAAACGAGAGAAGGTAGTGCAACAATAACAGTAAAAAGTGCCGCAAGTGCAAATTACACAGAAAAGTCTGTAACATATAATGTTACTGTACAATTACCACATTTTACAGCTTCTTCAGGGGTAGGATATTATGCAGATGTTGATGGAAATGGAACTGTAGATGGTGTTATATTTGAAGATTTTAAAGTTGGAGGTAGCGGTTCTTGGGGAAACAGGAATGGTACATATACAATTCCAACTGTTTCAGGGACAAAGGAATATTATATTAGTAAAACTAACTATAGTGGACCTTTTGGAACAAAGGATGTGTTATCTGCAAAAGGTTCTGGTAATAATAGATTTTATGTAATGGCTCTTTCAGATGTTGGCAATGATACATATTCATGGAGTGAGGGAAAAGATCTTGAGTCGAATGGGTGGATAATGCCAGAGAAAAATGAATGGGCAGCATTCCTAGGAAATTTGAAGATAAGTGAATCAAATTATAAATCTTGTGGACTAAAAGGAGAATATTGGTCATCAACTAAAGCAGATGACAGCTCTGTATGGACAGCACAGTTTACAGCAGTTGAGAATTATAACGGATATTTTGTTAAGACTCTTTATAAATATTATTATTATAGAAGGTCTGTACGTTTTTGCAAAAAGTTTTAGCATATAATAGAATAGGAAGTGTATTATATGGTGTGTAAATTTTATTTACACACCATATTGCTGTTTTCACAAAACATTGCAAAAGCGGGAAATTGCCACAAATAATTTTAGTTTTTTGTTGAATAAATTGAGTTAGTAGAGTATAATATTTCACATAAAAGGACGTGATTTTATGGACATTAATAATTTGACTGAAAATATATTAAGGAGAATGCCAGCGAATTTAACTCAGATGGAACAAGCAAGATATATTTATTTGCAATTAGGCAAATTGTTTACATTTGATGAGAAATATTGGCTTGGAAATAGTAAAACGAGAAGAATGATATATAAGTCTGCGAAGAGAATACATACTCCTAAAGATCTGAAAAATAATAAAGTTATATGTGTATCACTTACAAACACATATAATAGCTTACTTCAAAGAATTGGAATAGAGGCTGAAGCTGTTCATGCGGAAGATGATTTACATGTTTATTCAATTTTCAAAATAGATGGGGTTGAATATGAGGCGGATTTACAAAGAGATATGAAATTCATACAAGCTCATAGGAAAACAAGACTATTTGGGAGAGAGCCAGATTATTCAACAAGAAAATTAATTTCAGACGAACAAATGCAGGAAATGGATGAAAAGTTTGGCTATACATATGAGGGAGACGAATATTTAGCTATATTGATAGATAGGCTTAGGGATAAATTAGAATTGATACCGAACATGGAACAAAAAATGAAATATGCACTTCAAAAAATTGAGGGTTTTATGTCTGGCAATGATATGGGCTTTGTAGAAAAAATGCTATATTATGAGATGATTTTACCCGATGTTTTTAGTACAAAGGAAGCTAAAAAAGTTCAAATTATGGATATGTATGTTGAAGAAGATGGGGAGAGAAAATATACCTGTTGTATATCTGCAAACAAAGAAAAAAATGAGTATGTGAGATATATTTATTCGGAAAAAACGGGAACATTTTTACCTATTGAGGAAAAAGAACTAATAAAACTTATGGACAATGGGCTTAGAACTGTTGGAAATAAAAAGATACAAGGAATGAAAAAAGTTTCAAAGGTAGAGGAGGAAAGTAGATAATAATGAATAAAGAAGAAAAATTAGAAAAGAAAAAAATGAGCACGGTAAAAAAAGTTATATTATCGGCATTACTAGTATTAATACTTGCAATAGTAAGTTTTATAATTTATGAAATGGCAACAGTAAACAACACTTATTATATTGGTGAAAAAAATTTACAAATACCAGTATTCGTATATCATGATATAGTTGAGGACGAATCGCAAATAGAATATGATTATATGCAAACAACAGTAAAACAATTTGAGAAACAGATGACAGGACTTATGAAATTAGGCTATAAACCAATAACCTACGAAGATTTAGTTGCATATAAAAATGGAGAAAAAGCAATACCAAAATGGAGCTTTTTAGTAACTTTTGACGATGGATATACAGGAGTGTACAAATATGCATTCGAGATTGCAAAAAAATATAACATTCCAATGACATCATTCGAAATAAGTGATACAGTTGGAACAAATGGATATTATACATGGGAACAAGCAAAAGAAATGAAAGAAAGTGGACTAATGTCAATCTATCTTCATGGTTATACACATACACAATATGATAAAGAAACTCCAGAAAGATTGCTTTCAGACACTAATAAGGCTCAAGAAGATTTGGAAAATAATCTAGAAGATAATAACATTTTAAAAGTATTTACGTATCCATATGGATTATATACAAATGCAGAAAGAGACACATTATGGCAGGCCGGATATGTACAAAATTTGACTGATAATAGGATAAACTTAAGTGACAAACTTGATTTATCTGGATTACATAGATCATACCCATTAAACAACTCTGTATTAAAAATATTATTAAAAATACAATATAGAGTAATAAGATACAAATAGGAAAAAAGATACAATTCGGGAATGAAGAAAAATTGCATGCAAAAATATTAAATAAAAAGTACTAATTTATATTTTAAAAGTAAAACAAGAAGTTCGCTTTTTGAGGGGCTCGCAAGGAGCTCCGACTAAGAACAATGTGTTAAAACGTTATGAAATATAAATTAGTACTTATTTTATGGAAGATATACAATTTCTGCTCTGTTCCTAGGTTGTACATATTTGCTCGTTTTGCATGTCTATTTTTTGTTTAAGTGTAGTTTGTTAAGAACTACTGCAACAGCATGTACAATTTTAGTTGCACTTTTTTGAGCTATTGTTTTTCCAATTGCCTTACCAGACACGGTAAGAGAGGCAACTAAGGCACTTATTAAAAATTGTATGTTGAACGAAATTCCAAATGAAGCTGTAATTTTTAATGCTATTGAAGCACTTATTGAACCACTTAAAACTCCACATATATCACCAATTACATCGGCGCAGAAGTTTGCAACCTTGGCAGAATTTCTAATTAATTTTACAGATGTTTTGGAGCCTGCGATTCTTTTTGATGCTTTTGCATGGAATTCATTTTCGTCTGCAACGGTAACAGCAACACCAATTATATCAAAAAATATACCAATAAATATAACTAAAAATAATATTAATATAGCAGGGAATAATGGTAAATTTGTAATCGAGTTTGTTGATATAAATGAGAATGCAATTGACAAAATAAATGTTGTGATAAATACAGTGACTAACCACCTTATATTAGAATTTGTGTTAGAGTTTTTTTCTTTATTAATTTTTGAATTGGTTACATTATTGTTTTCCGCCACTTTATTCTTTGAACTGTTATTTGCTTTATTTGTTGAATTGGTGGAATCTTCTGTGTTTGTTAAATTCTCCTTAGAGGATTTATCTTTTTTATTCATATAATAAAAAAATCTCCTTAAATTAAATATTTCGATAGTGTTAGAACACTATCGATTAATTTCTAAATTAAAGTTAAGATGGTAAAATTATAAGTAAATTTTACGGTTTGAGGTCTAGCCTAATTTCTCTATCTGCTACTTAACATTACTGTTAAGCAGTTTCCTTTTCAAGCAGATATTCCATGTAAAGGAATGCCAGATTGCCACTTAAGTCCGTACCTTAATCCTTACAATTCTATGCTTCTAATGAAACAAACATTCTAGAAGTTTTCCTTGAAATACTTTTCTAAGATTAGTCCCTTTTGCAATAGAAATTTCATATACAAAGATAAACGTATAATCCCAATGCTATCACTCAAGACAGGCTACACTATGTATTTGTACATAGGTTATACTTAAAATGTAAATCTATCTAAGCCTCCGCGATAATAGGGAGCCTGATATGTATGCCATTACATATTTCCCTAAAATCTTACTCCCTGAAAACACACAAAACTGGCATTTCGCGCATTAACAAGGAACTTCAACGATGTGCCCTTTAGTGGATTTTTAGCCCCACCCTCATAATAGAAAGCATTACTAGAATAATGCACCATCAATTAGAATTATAACATGAAAATTAGTAAAATGCAAGGGGATAAAAAAGGAAGTTTTTGGAGAAAAATAATATGCACAAGCAGGAAATGTTTTACTGAAGTATCTGCTTTTGCAATGTAAAAAATGCACAACGAAATTAGTAAAAGTTGCACAACAAAACTATTAAAAAGTGCACAATAAATATACTAAAAGTTGCACAATGAAATTGCTAAAAAATGCACAATAGTATTGATTTTACACTATTTTTATTGTAGAATATGGAAGTATAAAAATAAGGCTTTCAAGACGCCACGAAAGGAAAGTGATAAAAGTGAAAGTTAGTAAAGAAGAATTATTACATATAGCAAATCTTGCAGATTTAAAAATAAAAGATGACGAAATAGATAACTATTTAGCAAATTTGCAAGATATTTTAAATTTTGCAGAAATTGTAAACAAGGCACCAATAGATAATTTACAAGAAACAATCGGTGCAAATGAGAATTCAAATGTATTCAGAAAAGATGAAGTAAAAACATTTGAAAATCATGAAGGACTAATGGCAAACGCACCAGAAAAAGAAAGAGATATGTTTAAAATACCAAAGGTTATATCTTAGTTTTATAAAATGAAATTGAAAAATAATTAAATTTTGACAAGGAAAACAAAATTTAAAAGGTAAGGTCGCATACGTGTTGTATGTAATCGAGTTTTAAATAAAGTTTGACGCAGTCAAAATTGTAAGTATCTTTTGCTTAAAGGAAGGAAAAAAATATGGGAAAATTATTTGTAATAGATGGAACAGATGGAAGTGGCAAGCAGACGCAACTAGAGACTTTGAAGAAGAGACTAACAGACGAAAAAATAGATTATAGAACTGTTAGTTTTCCAAACTACGATAGTCCATCATCTTCACTAGTTAAAATGTATTTGGCTGGAGAGTTTGGCACAGATGCAAAAGCAATTAGCCCATATATTGCTTCTACATTTTATGCGGCAGATAGATATGCAACTTATGTAACACAATATAAAGAGTACTATGAGAATGGCGGAATAATCCTTGCAGATAGATATACCACGGCTAATATGGTTCATCAGGCAGGAAAAATTCAAGATAAGGCTGAAAGAAAAAAGTTTTTAGACTGGTTATGGGATTTTGAGTTTAATTTATACGGACTTCCAGTTCCAGCAGAGGTGTTTTTCTTGAATATGCCACCAGAATATTCTGCAAAGCTTATGAAAAATAGAGAAAACAAAATAACACATGAGGCAAAAAAGGACATACATGAGAAAGACCAAGTGTATTTAACACAAGCCTATAATGCTGCATGTGAGCTTTCTAAGGAGTATAATTGGTACGAGATTAAATGTGTTAAAGATGGAAAAATTAGAACTATTCAAGATATAAATGACGAGATTTTTACGGAGGTAAAAAAACACATATAGGAGGTAAATTGGCAGATGGAAGATATTACAAGACTTACAGTCCACGAGCTTGTGGAAAAATTGAATAAAAATGAATTATCTTCAGAAGAAATTGTAAAAGCTTACAAGGCAAGAATTGAAGATAAAGAAAAAGATGTAAAAGCCTTTATTACAACTACTTTAGATGAAGCAGAAAAAGAAGCTGTTAAGGACGATGAAGAAAGAAAAAGTGGGGCAAAGTCAGGTTTAGCAGGTGTTCCAATTGGAATAAAGGACAACCTATGCACGAATGGAGTAAAAACAACATGTGCATCTAAAATGCTAGAAAACTTCGTTGCACCATATGATGCGACAGTTGTTGAAAAGCTAAAAGAGCAAGACATAATCAGTTTAGGAAAGCTAAATATGGACGAATTTGCGATGGGAAGTTCAACAGAGAATTCTGCAATGCAAATAACACATAATCCATGGAATTTGAACAAGGTACCAGGAGGTTCTTCAGGAGGTTCTGCAGCAGCAGTTGCAGCAGACATGGTGCCATGGGCTTTAGGTTCAGACACAGGTGGATCTATTCGTGAGCCATCATCTTTCTGTGGAGTTGTTGGACTAAAACCAACTTATGGATTAGTTTCAAGATATGGACTAGTTGCATTTGCTTCATCATTAGACCAAGTTGGACCAATCACAAAAGACGTAACAGACTGTGCAATGCTTTTAAACTTGATTGCAGGTCATGATGAAAAAGATTCTACATCATATAACATAGAGAAAAAAGACTATACAAAGTCTTTGAAAAATGATGTTAAAGGATTAAAAATAGGCGTTCCAAAGGAATTCTTTGGAGAAGGAATAAATGCTGAAGTAAAAGCAAAACTAGAAGAAGCAATAGAAAAATACAAAGAAATGGGAGCAATTGTTGAAGAATGCTCACTTGATGTTGCCGAGTATTCACTTGCTACATATTACATAATCGCTTGTGCAGAGGCAAGTTCAAATTTAGGTAGATTTGATGGAATCCGCTATGGATACAGAGCAAAAGACTACAAAAATTTGAAAGAATTATTTGTAAATTCTAGAAGTGAAGCCTTCGGACCAGAAGTAAAAAGAAGAATTATATTAGGAACTTATGTACTATCATCTGGTTATTATGATGCATATTACAAAAAAGCTCAAAAAGTACGTACATTCGTAAAGAAAGAATTTGATAAAAACTTCGAAAAATATGATGTTTTATTAACACCTGTTGCTCCAACAACAGCATTCGGAATTGGAGAAAAATCAAACAATCCATTAGAAATGTATTTGGCTGATATATGTACAGTTTCAATAAATATTGCCGGAGTTCCAGCAATATCAATGCCTTGCGGAGTTGATAGCAAAGGAATGCCAATAGGAATGCAACTTATTGGAAACAGATTCGATGAAGAAACAATATTAAATGCTGCATATACATTTGAGCAAAAAGAAAAATTCAGAGAAAAATATAAACCAGAATTTAAGAAAGGAGAGTAAAAAATGGCAAGAGAAGATTATGAAGTTGTTATAGGACTAGAGGTCCATGCAGAGCTTTCTACAAAAACAAAAATATTCTGCAACTGCTCAACAGAATTTGGTGGAATGCCAAATACACACACATGCCCAATTTGTATGGCAATGCCAGGAACTCTTCCAGTATTAAACGAAAAAGTAGTAGAATATGCTGTAAAAGCAGGTCTTGCAACAAATTGTTCAATTTCAAAAGACAGTAAAAACGATAGAAAAAATTATTTCTACCCAGACTTACCAAAATCTTACCAGATTTCACAGTTTGACAAGCCTCTTTGCAACAATGGTTACATAGAAATTGAAGAAGAAAACGGTGAAAAGAAAAAGATAAGAATTTTAAGAATTCATATTGAAGAAGATGCTGGAAAGCTAAACCACAACGAGTTTAGCGAGGGAAGCTTAGTTGATTTAAACAGAGCTGGAGTTCCTTTAATAGAAATAGTTTCAGAACCAGATTTAAGGTCTGCAAAAGAAGCAGATGCTTATTTGAAAAAATTAAAATCTACATTAGAATATATAGAAGTATCTGATTGTAAGATGCAAGAAGGTTCATTTAGAGCAGACGTAAACGTTTCTATACATAAGCCAGGAACACCATTTGGAACACGTACAGAAATGAAAAATATGAACTCATTTAAGTCAATTTCTAGAGCAATAGAATATGAAATTCAAAGACAGTCAGAAGTACTAGATAATGGCGGAATTATAGAGCAAGAAACTCTAAGATGGGACGATGTATCTGGTAGAACATTTTCTATGAGAAACAAGGAAGATGCTCAAGATTATAGATATTTCCCAGAGCCAGACTTGGTTGCAATAAAATTATCTGATGAATATATAGAAAATATAAGAAAAACACTTCCAGAGTTGCCAGAAAGCAGAAAATCAAGATACATGGAAGAGTACAAGTTATCTGAAAAAGACGCAAGATTACTTACTGCTTCTAAATATTTATCAAACTTGTTTGAAGCTGCAGAGAAAATATGCAAAAACGCAAAAGCAGTTGCAAACTGGATTTTATCAGACATTTCTCGTATATTAAACGAGGAAGAGCTAGAGCCAGAGCACATTCCATTTACAGGAGATGAACTTGCAAGTCTAGTAGAATTGATAGACAAAGGAACAATAAGTTCTGCAATAGGTAAAAAAGTACTTGAGGAAATGTTTGTAGAAGATGCTGCAACACGCAACCCAGAAGAAATAATAAAGGCAAAAGGCTGGATACAAATTTCTGATGAAGGTGCTATAAAAGAGGTTGTAATGCAAGTATTAGAAGCAAATCCACAATCAATAGCAGACTACAAAGCAGGAAAAGACAGAGCCTTAGGATTCTTAGTTGGACAAGCAATGAAAGCTACAAAAGGCAAGGCAAATCCACAGATGTTGAACAAAATGTTTATAGAAGAAATGAATAAATAATAATAAAGATGCACAAAGAGTTTAATTACTTTAAATGTGCATCTTTTTTATGAAAATATAGGTTAGAAAATTTATCTACTAGTTTTTTCTTTTAAAATAGTATTAAATGCAATTCCACTTATAAAGAAAATTGCCATAAACATTGTGAAAGACTTAAAAAGAGAAGAGCCAATTTCATATACTATGTAAGATTGATTCATGGTTAAGTAAATAGACATTATAAGTGTGGCAAACAGTACTAAAATAAACGAAATTTGTACACCTGCAGTCATAAGATTTTTTACTTTTGGATCAAAAGAAAAATCAAAAACAGAAAGAAATTTATAAAAAAAGCTCTTAAAAATCAAAAACATTTAAAAATCCATCCTTTCTAATTTATTTATAATATATTGAAAAGTATGTTGTTGTAAGGTTTTTGTATTTTACTCCAGTAATTTGATATATAATATATAATTACAGCCAACAGGCAAAATTATATTTTAAATCTACTATATAAATGATATCATATAAAAGATGAAAAATACAGTTGAAATAAATGGCAAAATTGATATAAAGTAATGTAGTGATGATTGTTCTATAACATACAATATTGTATTTGATAAATTTAAATAAAAAATTGTAGGAGGAGTTAAGGCAGAAAGGCACTTGAAATAAATGCAATGAGCATAGAGAAAAAATAAAATCGCAATAACAAATGTTATTACGATTCTACTCAATAAAAAACTGTGCACAATTTTTTATTTATGCATTCATTGCATTTAATTTTTTTGCTAAAGCAGATTTTTTTCTAGAAGCTGTATTCTTAACGATAACTCCTTTTGTACAAGCTTGGTCTATTTTCTTTGTAGCTTCAGAAAGTAAAACTTTTGCGTCTTCAACTTTTCCAGCTTCAACAGCTTGCTCAAATTTCTTAACAGCTGATTTATATCCAGATTTAATCATATTATTTCTAGCAGTTTTCTTCTCTATAACGTTTACACGTTTGATTGCAGATTTGATATTTGGCATGTTTATTGCACCTCCCTTTGAGTTTGTAATTATAACGCATATTATTGTACCATGAATTTGGTAAATTTGCAAGGATTAGTAGAAAAATCTTTACAAAAAGTATAAAAATACGTATAATTTATCATGAAATTAAGAAAAAAATTATCTTAAATGAAAAATTAAGTATTTAATATTATAAGATTAAACAAAGTAGAAAATTAAATAACAATCATAAAAAACTATGTAAAATTTTTAGGAATGCAAAAATGTGTATTAAAATTTTAATCGATTTTTGGTTTTAAAGGAGAAATGTAAATAATGAAAAAATTAGGCTTTTTTGGTGGTAGTTTTAATCCACCAACATATGCGCATATAAATGTTGCAAAAATGTCAATAGAAAAATTTAATTTGGATGCAGTATATTTTGTACCAGTTGGGAACTTATATAATAAGCCTAGTTTGATAGATGAAAATTATAGATATAAAATGTTAGAGCTTATTTGTGATGATAAAATAATGGTTGAAAATATAGAGTTAGGACGAAAACAAACATTAAATACCTTGCAGGCATTTGAATTAATAGAGCAGAAATATAAAAATATGGAAAATTATTATATAATGGGTGCAGACAACTTTGAAAAATTACCTACTTGGAAAAATGCAAAAGAGTTAATAGAAAATTTTAA
>UMIP01019019.1_pt1 | contig 11796 bp, 5 predicted proteins | sample 1965751 | NCBI WGS metagenome assembly UMIP01 (sample SAMEA4836117, study PRJEB28245) | human gut metagenome | biome: gut microbiome; material: fecal sample | place: Denmark | collected 2008
CGTTATGTCGGACAAGTTGGAAGCGGATAAAGAGGTGACTTTATTGTTGCGTGTGATGGACTTTAATGGAAAAGTTCTGACTAAAAAGAGTATCAAGGGTGAGGTTCCGGCCAATGCTTCCACCTTATATTATAAGGAACCTTATGCAGGTATGACAACAAGTCCTCAAAATACTTTTCTTCTAATGACATTAAAAAATAAGAAAGGTGAGGTTTTATCCGAAGAAATTTATTACTTTAACCACGCAAAAGATCAGGAGCTTCCGAAGACCGAGATCCGCTATAAAGTGAAGCCGATGGATGGAAAATATGAAGTGACTCTGTCTGCCAGACAGCTGGCCAGGGATGTGTTCATAGAGATTCCTGTTCAGGGTGCGAGATTTACTGACAACTTCTTTGACTTGTTGCCGGGACAGACAAAGAAAGTGATTATTACTTCAGATAAACTGAAGAAGAATGAAAAGGTTGATATAACTATTAAGCAATTAAGTGATACTAACTAATCAATTAATATCTATTATGAAAACTTTAATGGGCCTTGCAGGGCTGACAATGGCAGGTTTTATGCTTTTATCCTGTAACACAGAAGTGAAAGAAGCAAATTATCAGATAATTCCGTTACCGCAGGAAATTTCGGTAATGGATCAGGCTGCTCCGTTTATTTTGTCAAATGGAACTAAGATAATGTATCCGGAAGGCAATGAAAAAATGCAAAAGAACGCTGAATTTTTGGCAAGTTATATCAAAGATCTTACCGGAAAGTCATTGGCTGTACAAGCCGGTACAGACGGCAAAGGAATAATCCTGCAATTAGGTGGAAATGCTGAAAATCCTGAAGGATACCAGTTAAAGGTAACCAGCGACCAAGTGGTTATTTCAGGACCTACGGAAGCCGGAGTATTTTATGGCATCCAGACGTTGCGTAAATCTATTCCGGTAGCACAAGGAGTGGATATCGCTTTACCGGCGGTTGAAATCAATGACTATCCTCGTTTCTCTTATCGTGGTGCAATGTTGGATGTGTCACGTCATTTTTTCCCGGTAGATTCTGTAAAGCGTTTTATTGATATGCTGGCTTTGCACAACATCAACCGTTTCCACTGGCATTTGTCTGAAGACCAGGGATGGAGAATCGAAATCAAGAGTCGTCCTGAACTGACTGAAATAGGTTCTAAAAGAGCGGAAACGGTTATCGGACATAACTCGGGAAAATATGATGGCAAGCCTTATGGTGGATTCTTCACACAGGAAGAAGCAAAAGAAATTGTAGCTTATGCTGCCGAACGTCATATTACGGTTATACCGGAAATTGATATGCCGGGACACATGCAGGCTGCTTTGGCTGCATATCCTAACTTGGGCTGTACTGGTGGTCCGTACGAAGTATGGAAAATCTGGGGGGTATCAGAAGATGTGCTTTGCGCAGGAAATGATGAAACCTTGAAATTCATTGAAGATGTATTAGGGGAAATTATTCAGATTTTCCCATCAGAATATATTCATGTAGGTGGTGACGAATGTCCTAAGGTACGTTGGGCAAAATGTCCAAAGTGCCAGGCTCGTATCAAGGCTTTAGGTCTTAAGTCTGACAAGAATCATACTGCCGAGGAAAGATTGCAGAGTTTCATTATCAATCATGCAGAGAAGTTCCTGAACGGACACGGACGTCAGATTATCGGTTGGGATGAAATTCTGGAAGGCGGATTGGCTCCCAATGCCACTGTAATGTCATGGCGTGGTGTTGCCGGAGGTATTGAAGCCGCAAAACAGAAACATGATGTAATTATGACTCCTAATACTTATTTGTATTTCGACTATTACCAAACCAAGGATATTGCTAATGAACCTGAGGCTATTGGTGGATATGTACCCGTTGAAACGGTATATAACTATGAGCCGATGCCGGCTGATCTGACTCCGGAAGAGCAGAAATACATCATTGGCGTACAGGCCAACTTATGGACTGAATACATTCCTACCTACAGTCAGGTAGAATATATGGAATTACCCCGTATGGCTGCTTTGTCTGAAATTCAGTGGACCATGCCGGAAAAGAAAAACTATGAAGGTTTCTTGAAGCGTTTGCCTCAGTTGGTAGATATTTATGATGTTTATAAATATAATTATGCCAAGCATGTCTTTGATGTAAATGCTGTATTTACTCCTAATCCGAAAGATGGTACGCTGGATGTTACTTTGTCTACTATTGATAATAGTCCTATCTATTACACTTTGGATGGAACGGAACCTTCCGCTGCTTCCCAGTTGTATACGGAAACATTGAAATTGAAACAGAATTGTACTTTTAAAGCGATTACTGTACGTCCTGCAGGAAATAGCCGTGTGGTTACAGAGGAAATTGCTTTTAACAAGGCTAGTATGAAACCTGTCACTATGTTGCAACCGGTAAACAAGCAATATGAATTCAAAGGCGCTCCCACTTTGGTGGACGGATTGAAAGGTAACGGTAACTATAAGACGGGCCGTTGGATTGCTTTCTATAAAAATGATATGGAAGCAGTTATTGATATGCAGCAACCGACAGAAATCAGCAGCGCTTCTATTTCTACTTGTGTGGAAAAAGGTGACTGGGTGTTTGATGCCCGTGCTTTTTCTGTAGCTGTATCCGAAGACGGAAAGAACTTTAAGGAAATTGCTTCAGAAAAATATCCGGCAATGAAGCAGGATGACAAGAATGGAGTGTTCAACCATACGTTGACTTTCGATCCGGTGACTGCCCGTTATGTGAAAGTGACCGCTTTAGCGGAACATAGCATTCCTGCTTGGCACGGTGGCAAAGGAAATCCGGCTTTCTTGTTTGTTGATGAAATTTCATTAAATTGATAGTTATATTCAAATAATGACTGTGTGCCAAAAGTGTGATAGAGTACCGTTGGGCGTGAGGTGGAATGCCTCCGTCCATATGCGTAAGGAATGCTGTGTTTGCGTTGGTGCAATCCGTTTCTGGGGCAAGCGGGATGGCTGATTTGCTTTTGGCACACTTTTTATTATTTGCTTCACCATGAAAACATGATCAGAAAAATAATATATGGCGTTTATGCGATACTGGGCATGATGACAATGGCTGCTTGTAGCGGTCAATCGGATGCTTCTGAAATATCTCTTGAGAAAATGCATGGGTTCCCTACAGAGAATACCGGTTTTCTTAAGGGAGTTTCTGCATTATATGCGGGAGTGATTGAAGGAAATTTGCTGATAGCCGGAGGTTGTAATTTCCCTGATATACCGGTAGCCGATGGAGGAAAAAAAGCTTATTATCGGGATATATATATCGCCCCTTTGTCAAATGATACGGCTTTTGAGTGGAAGAAAATAGGCCAACTGCCTCAGGCAGCAGCTTATGGAGTCACTATTTCTACTGAAAAAGGGTTAATTTGTGTTGGAGGGACTACGGCAACACACAGCTTGTCTGATGTTTTTCTTTTATCTTTGCAAAAAGACACCTTGAAAAGAGATACTTTGCCCTCTTTGCCTGTAACTATGGATAATATGGCAGGTGCATTAGTAGGACATTCACTATATATTGTCGGTGGAAATGTAAATGGCATTCCATCCTCGGCCATGTACATGCTTGATCTGTCGGATTTGTCTGGAGGATGGAAAAGAGAAACAGATATTCCGGGTGAACCCAGAGTACAATCTGTTTGCGTGGCACAAGATGGAAAACTTTATGTGTGGGGGGGATTTGCCCCGGCTGTTGAAGGGCATCAGGCTTCTTTGTCAGTAGATGGATATATGTATTCTCCGGAAACGAAAGAATGGTCATCGGTTGCCACCCCGTATGATGCGGAAGGTAATGAGATCTCTTTAGGTGGTGGAATGGGAACCTCTTTTGGCGAGGGTATGATATTGTGTGCCGGAGGAGTTGATAAGGATATATTCTTAAAAGCTCTGCAAGGTATTTATGCGGGAAAAGAATATTTGTCACATCCTGTAGAGTGGTATCGGTTTAATAGAAACCTGCTGCTCTATCATCCGCAGACGGATAAATGGACTACATTAGGCGAATATGAACAAGGTGCGCGTGCCGGAGCTGTAATAGTTTCGCAGGACGGATTTCATTACATTATTAATGGAGAATTGAAACCAGGCATTCGTACTAATGAAATTAATAGAATTAAAGAAAAGAGAAGATGAGAAGATTGATTATATTGGCGGAAGTTGCATTGGGCTTGCTGTTTGCAAGTTGCACGAAAGAAGAGCAACGCACACTTTCTGTTATTCCCGCACCATTAAAGGTGGAATTACAGCAGGAAGTGTTTTCATTGAATTCGGAAACAGGGTTATATATAGATGCGTCTGAGGGGGACAAGAAGATTTTGGAAGATTATCTGGTGGCTTCTTCCATGAATTTGAAACCGGTAATAGCAGAAGAGGGACATAATGTTGTCTTGAAACAAGTGGCGGAACTGCCGGAGGTAAACTCTTCCGAGGGATATGTTCTGACGGTAACTCCTGATCAGGTACTTATTCGTGCAACTTCCGGGGCAGGATTGTTCTATGGAGTTCAGACTATGCTGCAAATGGTTGATGAAAAAGGATTGCCGGCAGGAGTCATTACAGATGAACCCCGTTTTGCTTATCGTGGCTTTATGATGGATGTTTCCCGTCATTTCTTCGATAAGGAATTTATAAAAAAGCAGATGGATGCTTTGGCATATTATAAATTGAACCGTCTGCATCTGCATCTTACTGACGCTGCGGGCTGGCGTCTTGAAATAAAAAAATATCCCCGTCTGACAGAATTTGCGGCATGGCGTGAGTTTCCTACCTGGAAAGAATGGTGGAATAACGAACGACGGTATGAAGAAGAAGGCAGTAAAGATGCTCACGGAGGTTATTATACTCAAGATGATATCCGCGAACTGGTGGCATACGCTCAGGAACGTTTTATTACTGTTATTCCTGAGATAGAGATGCCTGCGCATTCGGAAGAAGTACTGACTGCTTATCCTGAGTTGTCTTGTACACACGAACCTTACAAACAAGCCGATTTCTGTGTCGGTAATGAAAAGACTTTCGAGTTTCTGGAAAATGTGTTGACAGAGGTAATGGAACTTTTCCCGTCCGAATATATTCATATAGGAGGGGATGAGGCAGGTAAAGCCTCATGGCCCACTTGCAAACTGTGCCAGGCACGTATGAAAAAAGAAGGCTTGAAAGATGTGAACGAGTTACAGAGTTATCTGATTCATCGTATTGAGGTCTTTTTGAATGCCCACGGACGTAAATTATTGGGTTGGGATGAAATATTGGAAGGTGGTTTGGCACCTAATGCCACTGTCATGTCATGGCGTGGCACGGAAGGGGGAATGAAAGCGGTTGATTCCGGCCACATGGCTATTATGAGTCCGGGTGAGTTCTGCTATTTTGATTCTTATCAGGATGCTCCTGATTCCCAGCCGGAAGCAATAGGAGGCTATCTGCCTTTGTCCAAAGTTTATTCATTTAATCCTGTACCCGATACTTTGAGTGCGGATAAAGTCCAGTTGGTGTATGGAGTACAAGCTAATTTATTCACAGAATATATTCCGACTCCGGAACATGCGGAAATGATGATTTATCCTCGTATTCTTGCCTTGGCGGAAGTTGCTTGGAGTGCCCCTTCTGTGAAGAACTATGATGATTTTCATGTTCGTGCATTGAAAGAGGTAGAGGCATTGAAAGCTGAAGGATACCATCCTTTTGAATTGAAAAATGAGATAGGAAATCGTCCGGGAGCGGATCAGCCCGTACAGCATTTGGCAGTAGGTAAGAAAGTGGCTTACGGACCGGATGCCGCTTATTATCCCGGCTATTCGGCCGGTGGTGACAGTGCCTTGGTAGATGGTGTGATCGGAGGCTGGACTTATGGTGACAGGCGTTGGCAAGGTTTTATAGACAAGAAAAGAATGGATGTGACCATTGATATGGAAAAAGAAACAGAAATTCATTCTGTTGGAGCAGACTTTATGCAGGTGTGTGGACCTGAAGTCTTTATACCTTCAGAAGTGATCATTTCCGTTTCCAATGATGGTAAGGAGTTTACGGAACTGAAGCGCATGGAGCATAAAGTAGTGAAGGATGACAAAGTGACTTTCATCAACTTTGGTTGGGAAGGAAATGCCAAAGCACGTTACATACGTTATCAGGCATCTTCGGGCGAATTCGGAGGTTTCTTGTTTACAGATGAAATTGTAGTGAAATAATAGAACTTATATAAACAACAAATAGCATGAAGAAACAAATTTTGTTATCGGCTGTTCTGGCTTGTATCTCAGTTTTTTCTGCGGCAGCACAGAAAGAGCCGGTAGATTATGTAAACCCTTTTGTGGGTACTACTAATTACGGTACGACAAACCCCGGAGCATTAACCCCTCATGGAATGATGTCGGTGACTCCTTTCAATGTGATGGGGGTTCCCGAAGGGGATAAGGATAAAGACAAGCAATGGTGGTCCACTCCATACGAATTCAATAATAAATATCTTACCGGCTTTGCGCACGTTAATCTTAGCGGGGTAGGCTGTCCGGAATTGGGATCATTGTTATTAATGCCTACCACCGGCAAACTGGATGTGGATTATCATAATTATGGAAGCTTCTATCAAGGTGAAACTGCAAATCCGGGTTATTATACCAATATACTGGATAAATACAATGTGAAATGTGAACTGACTGCCACTCCACGTACCAGTATGGCACGCTTTACTTTTCCTGCCGGACAAAGCAATATCTTGTTGAATCTGGGAGAGGGATTGACCAATGAGAGTGGTGCTACCGTTCGTTTTGTAAACGACCGTGAGATTGAAGGTACCAAATTGTTGGGAACTTTCTGTTATAATCCTCAGGCGGTATTTCCTATCTATTTTGTAATGCGTATCAACAAAGTACCGGCAAAACGCGGTTATTGGAAAATGATGCGTCCGATGGGTGTGGAGGCGCAATGGGATGATACGGCCGGTAAATACAAACTCTATACTGCTTATACAAAAGAAATAAGCGGAGATGATATAGGAGTGTGGTTTACTTACGATACCACGGCGGAAGAAGTGATTGAAGTCAGTATGGGCGTGTCTTTTGTCAGCATAGAGAATGCCCGTTTGAATCTGGAAAAAGAACAGCCTTTCGGTACAACATTCGACAAACTGCGTGCGGAAGCCCGTAAGAAATGGAACGATGATCTTTCCCGTATCAAAGTGGAAGGTGGAACGGAAGAGCAAAAAGGAGTATTCTATACCGCTATGTATCACACGATGGTTCATCCGAATATTTTGCAGGATGTAAGCGGACAATATCCACAAATGGAGGGAGATAAGATTTTGACCACCAACCGTAACCGTTACACGGTATTCTCATTGTGGGATACTTATCGTAACTATCACCAGTTGATGACTTTGGTATATCCGGAGCGTCAGATGGATATGATTCACACCATGATGGGCATGTACAAGGAACACGGATGGTTCCCGAAATGGGAATTGTATGGTCGTGAAACATTGACGATGGAAGGTGACCCTTCTATTCCTGTTCTGGTAGACAGTTGGATGAAGGGATTGCAAGACTTTGACATTGACGAAGCTTATAAGGGAATGTATAAGTCGGCCACTACTCCGGGCAAGGATAATCTGATGCGTCCGGATAATGATGATTATATGTCCAAAGGGTATGTGCCGATGGAAAGTCAGTATGATAATTCGGTTTCTCATGCTTTGGAATACTATGTTGCCGACTATGCACTTTCTACCTTGGCGGAGGCTTTAGGTAAGAAAGAAGATGCGAAATTGTTCCGCAAACGTTCTATGGGCTATAAAAATTATTATAGCAAGGATTTCGGAACCTTGCGTCCGATAACTAAAGAAGGCAAATTCTATGAACCGTTTGATCCGAAAGAAGGAGCTAATTTTGCACCTAGTCCCGGTTTCCATGAAGGTAATGCATGGAATTACACTTTCTTTGTGCCTCATGATATCAATGGCTTGGTAAAGTTGATGGGGGGCGACAAGAAATTTGTTGATAAATTGCAAAGCGTGTTTGATGAAGGGAATTATGATCCGGCCAATGAACCCGATATAGCCTATCCTTACCTGTTCAGTCGTTTCAAAGGTGAAGAATGGCGTACACAGAAATTGGTGAAGGAATTGTTGGCTAAGTATTTCACAACTAAGCCGGATGGAATTCCCGGCAATGATGATACGGGTACAATGTCTGCATGGGCTATATTCAGTATGATGGGATTCTATCCGGATTGTCCGGGTGTGCCCGAATATACATTGACCACTCCTACTTTTGATAAAGTGACCGTTCAGCTTGATCCTAAATATTGGGGCAAGAAAGAATTGGTTATCAAGAAAGAAGGACAAGGGGATTATATAAAGGAAATCAGACTGGGCAATAAGAAAATTAATAAATATTTGATTTCGCATGATGATTTGATCAAGGCAGGTGAAATTACTTTTATAGTAACAGAAAATCCTAATAAGAAATAACTATGAATACGAAACGATTTTTGTGTGCTGCGTTAGGAGCTGTTTGTTATTTTGCTTTTTTGCAAGCGCAGGTACGTACAGAGCAGACTTTCGAAAAAGGGTGGAAATTTACGCGTGAAGATAATGCGGAATTTGCCAATCCCGGTTATAATGACAGTAAATGGCAGAACGTCACCGTTCCTCATGATTGGGCGATTTATGGTCCGTTCAGTATCAATAACGACAAGCAGGAAATGGCTATTACTCAAGATGGACAGACCGAGGCGATGGAACATGCCGGACGTACCGGAGGTCTTCCGTTTGTAGGAACCGGATGGTATCGCCTGAACTTTGATGCTCCTGGTTTTGAGAAAGGCAAGAAAGCGACTTTGATATTTGATGGAGCAATGAGCCATGCCCGTGTTTATGTGAACGGGCAGGAGGCCGGTTATTGGCCCTACGGTTATAATTCTTTTTATGTGGATGCGACCCCTTATCTGAAACCGGGTGAGAGGAACGAACTGGCAGTCCGTTTGGAAAACGAGCCTGAATCATCACGTTGGTATCCGGGGGCCGGATTGTACCGCAATGTTCATCTGGTAATCAATGAAGATACGCATATTCCTGCTTGGGGGACGTCTGTTACCACTCCTGTGGTGACAGACAAATATGCAAAAGTGTCTTTGAAAACTTCTTTGGTTAGCCCTGAAGGAGCTAATAAGGATAATTACCGTATTGTGACGCAGATCAAGGATAAAAACGGCAAAGTGGTTGCTACAGGGGAAAACAAGTTGAGTGTTTTTGATAATGCTTTGTTTGAACAGGAGTTTGCAGTGGCTAATCCTGAGTTGTGGAGTCCTGATACTCCGGTTCTTTATACAGCTGAATCCAAAGTATATGAAGGGAATACCTTGAAAGACGAATATACCACCCGCTTTGGTATCCGTACTTTGGAGATTGTCCCCGGCAAGGGCTTTTTCCTGAATGGAAAGCTGACCAAATTCAAAGGGGTATGTAACCATCATGACTTGGGTCCGTTAGGCGGTGCTGTAAATGATGCCGCTATACGTCGTCAGATTCGTATTCTGAAAGATATGGGTTGTAATGCCATTCGTACTTCTCATAATATGCCGGCACCCGAATTGGTGGAGGCTTGTGATGAAATGGGTATGATGCTGATGGTGGAGTCTTTCGACGAGTGGAAATCGGCAAAGATGGCCAACGGTTATCATAAAATATTTGATGAATGGGTGGAGAAGGATCTGACTAATCTGATCCGTCATTACCGTAACAATCCGAGTATTGTTATGTGGTGCATCGGTAACGAAGTACCCGACCAGTGGAATGGCAATAACGGACCAAAGCTTTCGCGTATGTTACAGGATATCTGTCATCGTGAAGATCCTACCCGTCCTGTAACACAAGGTATGGATGCGCCTGATGCTGTAGTAAATAATAATATGGCTGCTGTGATGGATGTGGCCGGTTTCAATTACCGCCCTCATAAATATCCAGAAAACTATAAGAAATTGCCTCAGCAGATTATTCTAGGTAGTGAAACAGCTTCTACAGTAAGTTCGCGTGGCGTCTATAAATTCCCTGTTGTCCGTCAGGCTATGAAGAAATATGACGATCATCAGTCTTCTTCTTACGATGTGGAACATTGTGGTTGGTCCAATTTGCCGGAGGATGACTGGATTTGGCATGAGGATAACGCATGGGGTATCGGAGAATTTGTATGGACGGGCTTCGATTATTTGGGCGAACCGACTCCTTATTATACTGATTGGCCCAGCCATTCTTCTTTGTTCGGTATCATCGACCTGGCCGGATTGCCCAAAGACCGTTACTATCTGTATCGCAGTCATTGGAACAAAGATGAAGAAACGCTGCATATCCTTCCTCATTGGACATGGCCGGGACGTGAAGGAGAAGTGACTCCTATCTTTGTTTATACAAATTATCCGTCGGCAGAAGTGTTTATCAATGGCAAGAGTCAGGGTAAGCGTACCAAAGATTTGACTGTAACGGCTGAAAATAGTGCGGATTCTGCTTCCATAGCAGATTTCAAACGCCAGAAACGCTACCGTTTGATGTGGATGGATACAAAGTATGAGCCGGGAACCGTAAAAGTGGTTGCCTATAATGAGAAGGGGGAAGCTGTGGCCGAAAAGGAAATCCATACGGCAGGCAAGCCCGACCATATAGAACTGGTTGCAGATCGCAATGAAATAAAGGCTGATGGCAAGGATTTGTCATTTGTCACAGTAAGAGTGGTGGACAAAGAGGGTAATCTTTGTCCCGATGCGCAGCATCTCATCAAGTATTCTGTAAAAGGTGCGGGAACCTATCGTGCCGGTGCAAACGGAGATCCCACTTCATTGGAACTTTTCCATGTTCCGCAGATGAAAGTGTTTAACGGAATGATGACTGCTGTTGTGCAAAGTACTGATAAACCAGGAGAAATCATATTGACCGCAACAGGTAAAGGACTTAAATCAGGTAGGCTAGTTTTAATGAGTAAGTAAAAAGATTTGTTTCAATTTCCACTATCTGTGCCCCGCTTGATTTTATTAAGCGGGGCTTATTTATTAAAAAAGTTGGAAAATAATTGGGGAAATCTGTTTTAGAAAGTGAAAAAGTTGCTATTTTTGTTGGCAAATTTAATATGCCAATTAAAAATTCTAACTTATCATAGTATCATGTTGACCCAAATCATTAACGCAAAGATTCTTACCCCACAGGGCTGGTTGAAGGACGGATCTGTCCTTATGCGCGACAATAAGATTTTAGAAGTTACCAATTGTGATTTAGCTGTTATCGGAGCCGAGCTGATTGACGCTAAAGGTATGTATGTTGTTCCCGGTGGTGTGGAAATCCATTGTCATGGTGGTGGTGGCGGTGATTTTATGGAAGGTACGGAAGAGGCTTTCCGTACAGCCATTAATGCTCACATGAAACATGGTACTACCAGTATTTTTCCAACGTTGTCTTCTTCTACCGTACCGATGATTGAGGCAGCTGCCGAAACTTGTACCAGGTTGATGGCGGAACCGGACAGTCCGGTACTTGGTCTTCATCTTGAAGGGCATTACCTTAATATGAAGATGGCAGGCGGTCAGATGCCTGAAAACATAAAAGACCCGGATCCGAAGGAATATATCCCTATTGTAGAGAAGTGGGGCTGTATCAAGCGTTGGGATGCTGCACCCGAATTGCCGGGTGCTATGCAGTTTGGTAAGTATATCACAGGAAAAGGCATCTTGGCTTCTGTGGCACATACACAGGCCGAATATGAAGATATCCGTGCAGCCTGGGAGTCCGGTTATT
>UMIP01068892.1_pt1 | contig 11784 bp, 10 predicted proteins | sample 1965751 | NCBI WGS metagenome assembly UMIP01 (sample SAMEA4836117, study PRJEB28245) | human gut metagenome | biome: gut microbiome; material: fecal sample | place: Denmark | collected 2008
CCCGGCTGTGAAGCGCCCGCCCCGCACCGTAGTCCTGGCGGCAGCGCTGATCTCCGGCGTGGCCGTGGCGGCGCTGATCCTCTGCACCACGCTGTATCTGCGCAGCTACCGCAGTGCTGTTGTGGAGGGCGCGCGCACGAACAGTGCCCAGGTCGTCAGCCAGGTCGCAGGCGCGGTGGATAACTACGTCAACACGATGGACAGCGCCGTCGGCATCGTGCTGGAACAGCTTGACAGTGAACCTGCGATGCGGGACGCATTTCTGAATGCCTTTCTGACAGCCCGGCCCGAGGTCGCGGCCATCACGACTTACGACGAAAACGGCAGTCTGTTAGACTGCTGGGCCCAGGCGGGCCGCACGCCGAAATCTGACATACTGCGCAACCTCTCCTTTGACCTGACCACGGCCCGGCGCCTGGGGCATGGCTACATCAGCACGCCGCATGTAGAGTCGATCTTTGACAGCTACTACCCGTGGGTCGTCTCGGTCATCCGTGCTGTGCCGGAGGACGGCGGCAGCAGCCGTTGGCTTGCGGTAGATTTGAGCTTCAAGGAGCTGGCCGCAACGATCAACAACGTCAGCATCGGTCAGCACGGCTACTGTTACCTGATGGATGAGCGCGGCAACATGGTCTACCACCCGCAGCAGCAGCTTTTGTATGCCGGGTTAAAGAAGGAGGAGGCCGGGCGTCTGGCCTGCCTCGGCGACGGCACCTACGTGGAGGACACGGTCATCTACAGCGTACAGCGTGTGCCGGGCAGCACATGGCGCGTCGTCGGCGTCAGCTACATTGACGAAACCGTCAATGAGAGCTTCCGGCAGATGGTGCGCATCACGGTTATCACGGCGGGGCTTGTTTTTCTGGCCGCGCTGACGGCGGGCTGGGTGCTGTCCCGTCTGCTGTCCCGCCCGTTGCAGCAGCTCGAAACAGCCATGGAGCAGTTTGAACAGGACGCCGACCACTTCGCCTTTCAGGCCGTGCGCGGCACGCGGGAGGTGCAGAACCTTTCGGATTCCTTCGGCCACATGGTCGGGCGTATCCAACGATTGATGACCACCGTGCGCGAGGAGGAAATCGTCCTGCGTAAGACCGAGCTGAAGGCGCTGCAGGCACAGATCAACCCGCATTTTCTCTACAATACGCTGGATTCCATCGCCTGGATGTGTGAGCGCGGCAAAAACGCCGATGCCATCCAGATGGTCCATGCACTGGCGCGGCTGTTCCGCATCAGCATCAGCCGCGGGCATGAGCTGATCCCGATCGAAAAGGAGCTGCAGCACGCCGAGGCGTATTTGCAAATTCAAAAATACCGCTACAAAAACCAGTTTACCTACCACTTTACGGTGGACGAGAGCTGCCTGCACTGCCTGTGCAACAAGATCACGCTGCAGCCTATCATCGAGAACGCCATTGTTCACGGGCTGGATCTGATGGTCGATTCCGGCCACATTGAAATCACCGTAAAGCCCGACGGGGATGATATTCTGCTCATCGTCGCGGACGACGGCATCGGCATGGAGCCGGAGCAGGTCGCGGCCCTCTTGCAGAATGAGCCGAGTGACCGCACCGGCATCGGCGTCAAGAATGTCAATGACCGTCTGCGCATCTACTTTGGCGCGGACTACGGTATCTCCATTGAAAGCGCCCCCTACGAGGGCACAACGGTGACGATCCGCACCCCGCGCGTGCCGGAGGACAGGGAGGGCGACTATGACAAAAACCATTAAACGTCTGCTGCCCGCGGCCCTGGCCGTGCTGCTGGCAGGCTGTGCCATGCAGCCTGTGGACAGCACAACGGCCTGCTACAGGGTCGCGCTCATAGCCAAAAACAATCGGGATTCCGAGTTCTGGGACGCCGTCTTTACCGGGGCAGAGGCCGCCGCCACGGAATATAACCTGCAATTGACCATAACGGCCCCCGACGATGAGGAGGACTATGCGGCGCAGAACCAGCTGATTGCCGATGCCGTTGAGGACGGCGCACAGGCTATCGTTTTCTCCGCCATTGATTATGAGGCCAACGCCGCCGCCATTGATGCCGCCGCCGCGGCGGGCGTGACGGTCATCAGCGTGGATTCCGCGGTGAACTCTGACCACGTTGCGGCCTACATCGGCGCGGACAACTACGGCGCAGGCCGGATGGTGGCCCAGAGCGCACTGGACGGCATGGAAGGGGCGCTCTGCGTCGGGCTTATCAACTATGAGGTCAACGGTGCCAACGGGCGGGACCGGGAGCAGGGTGCGCGCGATGCTTTTGCGGAAAGCGGACGCGCTAAGATCACTGCCGCCGTGTCAACACACCCCAACGCCGCCAGTGCCCGCGCGGACACGCTGGCCATGCTGCGCACCCACCCGGAGATCAACGTGCTGATCGCCCTCAACGAGACGACTGCCGTCGGCGCGGCGCAGGCTGTCCAGCAGATGCAGCGCGCCGACGACCTCTGGCTCGCGGCGTTCGACTCGAACATCGAGACGATTGACGCCCTGCAGACCGGTACGGTGGACACGCTGATCGTGCAGAACACCTACGGCATGGGCTATTTCGGCGTCGAAAGCGCCTATAAGCTGCTGGCCGGGCAGGGGAGCAGCGTCGAAAAATCGAACATCACCGCCACCCGCACCATCACCCGGGAAAATATGTTTGCCATGGATAAGCAAAAGGCCCTGTTCCCGTTTGGATGACCCCCGAAGCCCGGCCCCTGCGAGCCTACCGCCAAAGCCCTTCTCCCACGCCGGAGAAGGGGCTTTTTTATTTTTCCATCACCCGCAAAAATCTTACAAAATGAAAACAACAAACACCCTTTTGTTACTTTTACTGCGCATTCCGCACAAAAACAAACGCTTTCGACTGGCGAAACTGCCCTAAACGGTGAAAATTTCCACCCATAGTCGGTGAAATTTCACCTTGTTTTTTCATCCGTCCCCGAGTATTATAATAACTGTCAACAGGGTTCGCTCCTCTACAAGCGACCCGCCCGAAAATCTACTGTATATCTAAAAAGAAGGAGAAACTCATTATGAAAAAGTTTGCTGCTCTGGCCCTTGCAGGTTGCATGGCCGTCTCTCTCGCCGCCTGCGGCGGTTCTGCCTCCACTTCCACCGCTGCTTCGGAGTCCACGGCTCCCGCAGAGTCCACCTCTGCTGCAGAGTCTGCTGCTGAGTCCGCAGCTGAGAGCGTTACCGAGGCCACTCAGGGCGGTAAGGTCGGCGTCTGCATCTACAAGTTCGACGATGCCTTCATGACCACCTACCGTAATGCGCTGCAGGAGATCCTCGAGGGCAAGGGCTACGAGGTCACCATCGTCGACGGCAACAACGACCAGGCCAAGCAGAACGAGCAGATCAACACCTTCATCACCCAGGGCGTTGACGCACTGATCATCAACCCCGTTATGACCTCCGCTGCCGACCAGATCATCTCCACCGTCAAGGGTGCCGATGTTCCCACCGTCCTGATCAACCGTGAGCCCACCGCCGATCAGATGTCCGCTTATGACAAGCTGGTCTACGTCGGCTGCGACGCTGCTCAGTCCGGCACCTTCCAGGGCGAGCTGATCCTCGACACCGAGAACAAGGGCGACATCAACGGCGACGGCAAGGTTTCCTACATCATGATTCAGGGCGACCCCGAGAATATCGATGCTCAGCTGCGCACCGAGTACTCCGTCAAGGCTCTGACCGATGCCGGCGTTGAGGTTGAGCAGCTTGACCTGCAGCGCGGTGACTGGGACCGTAACAAGGGCCAGGAGATCTGCCAGAACGACCTTGCCAAGTACGGCGATCAGATCGAGGTTGTCTTCTGCAACAACGATGACATGGCTATCGGCGCTCTGCAGGCTATTCAGGCTGCCGGCCGCACCGTCAACAAGGACATCTACCTCGTCGGTGTTGACGCTCTGGACGCTGCCAAGAACGAAGTTGCCAACGGCAACATGACTGGCACTGTTCTGAACGACGCTAAGGGCCAGGCTACGCAGGCTGTTGCTTCCATGGAGGAGCTGCTGGGCGGCAAGACCTTCGAGGCTAACCACCAGAGCGTCTACGTTGACTACGTCAAGGTTACCCCTGACAACGTCAAGGACTTCCAGTAATTTGACAAAAGCCACAGCTTAAACCAGAACAATCGGGGTGCGTGTGCGCAGGCGCACGCACCCTTTTTTCGTGAAAAGGTTACAAAAGATTAAAGGGGGCCAGCGAATTGTCAGAGTACCGCTTGGAGATGTGTGATGTCGTCAAGACGTTCCCCGGCGTCAAGGCACTGAATCACGCACAGCTGAAATTGAAACCCGGCACCGTCCATGCGCTGATGGGAGAGAACGGCGCGGGCAAGTCTACCTTGATGAAGTGCATGTTTGGTATCTACCACATGGACGAAGGCAAGGTCATTTATGAGGGACAGGAGGTCCAGATCAAGGGACCTCTGGATGCACTGAACCGTGGCATTGCGATGGTGCACCAGGAACTGCAGCCCATCCCGGAACGCTCCATAGGCGAGAATATCTACGTTGGGCGCTATCCCACCAAGAAATACGGACCCGTCACCGTTATCGACCATGACAAAATGTATGAGGATGCGGCCAAGGTCCTGAAGGAAGTCCATCTGAATTATGATCCGCACGCAAAGCTCGGAACCTTGAGCGTTTCCCAGATGCAGCTGGTTGAGATCGCCAAGGCGGTCTCCGCAGACTGCAAGGTGCTGATCCTCGACGAGCCGACCTCCTCGCTGACGGCAGCTGAGGTCGAGGCACTGTTCACCATCGTGAACGAGCTGCGCGCCAAGGGCGTCTCCATCGTCTACATCAGCCACAAGATGGACGAAATTCTTCGCATCAGCGACGAAGTCACGATCATGCGCGACGGCCAGTACATCGGCACCTGGGAGGCCAAGGAACTGACCACCGATATGATCATCACCAAGATGGTCGGACGTGAGCTGTCGAACCTCTACCCGCCGCGCTCGAATACGCCCGGTGAGGTCGTGTTTGAGGTCAAGGACTTCACGTCCATCAACCCCAAGAGCTTCCGTCACGTCAACTTCAACGTCCGCAAGGGTGAGATCCTCGGCGTTGCGGGTCTGGTCGGTGCCCAGCGCACCGAGCTGATGGAGGGCCTGTTCGGTCTGCGCTGCCACACATCGGGCACCATCACCTATAAGGGCAAGGAACTGACCATCAACCAGCCGCAGGACGCCATCAAAAACGGCATCGCCATGCTGACCGAGGACCGCCGCGCCACCGGTATTCTGGGTGTGCTTTCCATTGCGGATAACGTCTCCATTGCATCGCTGAACAAGTATCTGATCGGCGGCATCATGCTGGACGACAACAAAATCGAAAAGCTCGTGCAGGATAATGTCGCCAAGCTGTCCATCAAGACGCCGTCCTCCAAAACGCAGATTCAATCGCTGTCCGGCGGTAACCAGCAGAAGGTGCTGATTGCCCGCTGGCTGGCCAACGACCCCGATGTTTTCATCATGGACGAGCCGACCCGTGGCATCGACGTCGGTGCAAAGTATGAAATTTACTGCATCATCGCCGAGATGGCCAAACAGGGCAAGAGCATCATCATGATCTCCTCCGAAATGAGCGAGCTGATCGGCATGTCTGACCGCATCATGGTCATGTGCGATGGCCGCTGCACCGGCTTTATCGACGGTGATAAGGCGAATCAGGAGAACATCATGACGCTGGCTACCCAGTTTGAATAAGGAGGAGATCCGAAAATGGAGAAAAAATTCGACTTTAAAAAATTCCTGTCCAATAACGCGATCATTATTCTGATCATTTTGCTGGCCCTCTTCGTCGGCTGCACGACCCAGAACTTCTTTACCGAGACAAACGGCAAAAACCTGCTGCTGAACGTCGCCCCGCGTTTCATCATCGCCTGCGGCGTTTCGGGATGCCTGATTACCAAGGGCACTGACCTGTCCGCCGGCCGCCAGGTCGGCCTGGCCGCCTGCTTCTCCGCCATGCTGCTGCAGAGCGTTGACTACTCTGCCCGCATGCTGCCCTGGCTGCCCGATATTCCGTGGCCCGTGGCCCTGCTGATCGTCATGGCGATCATGGCCTGCTTCGGTGCCATCAACGGCTGCATTATCGCATTCCTGAAGGTTCCTCCTTTCATCGCTACGCTGGGCATGCAGACCATCGTTTACGGCCTGTGCTCCGTCATCACCAACAACCAGCCCATGGGCGGTTACAAGCAGAGCTACCTGACCGTTGCCAGCGGCACGCTGGGCCCCATCCCGTTCCTGGCCATCTTTGCGCTGATCGTCGGCATCTTCTTCTGGTTCCTGTACAATAAGACCCGTCACGGCAAGTACATGTACGCAATCGGCGGCAACGAGAACGCCGCTCAGGTTGCCGGTGTCAACGTCACCGCGTCCCTGATCCGCATCTACATCCTGGCCTCCTGCATGTATGCTCTCGGCGGTTTCCTCGTCGGCGCAAAGGCCGGCGGCGCTTCCACCAACACCGGCAACGGCTATGAGCTGGAAGCTATCGCAGCCTGCACCATCGGCGGCGTTTCCACCAACGGCGGCGTCGGCAAGGTCTCCGGCGTTCTGGTCGGCGTTCTGGTCTTTGAAGTCCTGAAGATTTGCCTGCAGTTCCTCGGCGTCGACCCCGCTTACACCTACATTGCACAGGGCCTTGTCATCGTCATCGCCGTTGCCCTTGACCTGCGCAAGTACCTGGCCAAGAAGTAATATGGAAGAAGAAAAAACCACCTCTGAAACGCAAAAGTCCGATTCCCGCCCGGACCGCAGCCAACTGAACGCCTTTGAGAATTTCTATGAGAAGTTCCGCAAAGTGCCGCTGAAATACATTGATGTCTTTATCGGCGTCTGTGTTGCCGCACTGGTCATCGTTGTGCTGGTCGGGATACTGAAAAGCAAGGGAATATTGTAAAAAGCGTGCCTCCCACAGAAACGCTCTGTGGGAGGCACGTCTTTTATTTTATCGCTTATCACTCTGTAGGGGCCGGGCATGCCCGGCCCGCGGCCTTGCGGAAGGAAGCCACTCCCGGAAAAACCGCAGGGGAGGGATTCATCCCTCCCGGGCACCCCGCGAAGCCGCAAACCCCCGGGAGGGTCAAGACCCTCCCCTACAAACCAGCCCGGAAGCAGGTGCTGTACAGCAGATGCTCACTTGCGGGTAAGCTGAGGGCCGGGCATGCCCGGCCCCTACGGGACGGCGCATTTGTAGGGGGCGGCGTCCCCGACGCCCCGTGGGTGTTATTTCTTAACGATTTTTTTCTTCTTCCGCACGCTGTACCCAAAGCTGCCCAGCTTTCTTCCCAGCGCCAGATAATCCCCGTGGCTGTAGACGATCAGCTTCGCCTTGTTCAGGCACAGCTTGCCGCTCTCGTCCAGCAGTCGCTCGTCCACATCCACGGCGACGCACTCGGCCAGAAACAAATCGTGCGAACCCAGCGGAATGACCTGCGTGACCTTGCACTCCAGATTCACGGGGCTTTCCTCCACCAACACCGTGCCGACCTTGGCCGCAGGGACAGCGGTCAGGTGCATGGCAGCGAACTTGTCCACGTCGCGCCCGCTCTTGACACCGCACCAGTCGATGGCGCGGACAAGGCTCTCGGTGGGCAGGTTCACGACGAACTCGCCGCTTTCCTTAATTAGATGGTGGCTGTACCGCTCGGGCCGCACGCTGATGGACAGCATCGGCGGCTGGGTGCAGATCGTGCCGGTCCAGCCCACCGTGATAAGGTTCGGCTTTTCCGGAGCCCCGCAGCTGACCAGTACGGGCGGCTCCGGGTTCAGCAGGGTAGACCCCTTCCATACCTGTCGGCTCATTGCGCATCCTCCTTGATCTCGCCAAAGTTTGGCGTTGCATCGCTGATAATATACCGCGGGCGGTGCTTGGATTCCAGATAAATTTTGCCGATGTACTCCCCAATAACGCCCAGACAGATCAGCTGCACGCCCGACACAAAGCAGATGATGCTCGTCATCGACGCCCAACCGGACACGGTCAGGCCGAGCGCGGCCTCGATGACGGCCCACAGCACGCCGATAAAGCTGACGAGCGCCACAAACACGCCGAAGCCTGTGATGAATCGGATGGGTTTGATGGACAGGCTTGTGATGCCGTCAAACGCCAGCGCCAGCATTTTGGACAGGGGATAGTGGCTCTCGCCCGCCATGCGCTCATGCCGCTCATAGGTCACGCAGGTGGACTTGAAGCCGACCAGCGGCACCATGCCGCGCAGAAACAGGTTGACCTCCCTGAACCGGGCAAACTCCTCCAGCACGCGGGCGCTCATCAGGCGGTAGTCCGCGTGGTTAAAGACGACCTCCGCACCCATGGCGTTGAGGATTTTATAGAAGCTCTCCGCGGTAAAGCGTTTAAAAAACGTGTCTGTCTCGCGCTTGCTGCGCACGCCGTACACGACGTCGCAGCCGTCGCGGTAGGCGTCCACCATGGCGTCCATCGCGTTGATGTCGTCCTGCCCGTCGCAGTCGATGGAAATCGTAATGTCGCAGCGGCTTTTGGCCTCCATCAGGCCCGCCAGCACAGCATTCTGGTGGCCGCGGTTGCGGCTCTGGCAGATGCCTGCATAGTGCGGGTCACGCGCAGCCAGGTCACAAATAATTTCCCACGTCCGGTCCTTTGAGCCGTCGTTCACAAACAGCACGCGGCTTTCCGGGCTGATCTTGCCCGCGGCGGTCAGGTCGGCGAGCTTCTGTAAAAACATCGGTGCTGTGATGGGCAGCACCTCCTGCTCATTGTAGCAGGGAATAACGATGTACAAAATCGGGTCGGTACGGTTGTTCATACAAATAACCTCAATGTGTTAAAATTGCGGGCAGGCGGCGTGCAGCCGCTCGGGGTCGGGCAGCTTAAAGCTGCCGCGGAACAGCTCGATCAGCCCCTCCTCCTGCATCCGGCTCAGCTCGCGGGAGAGCGCGCTGCGGTCACAGTTCAAAAACGCGGCCAGCTCAGTGCGGGTCATGGCGGTGGAAAACGTATCCGCGCCGCACCTCTCGCGCTGTTCCAGCAGCCACATGCAGATGCGTCCGCGCAGGCTCCTGCAGCAAATCAGCTCCAAACGGCGGTCCAGCGCAAAATATTTGTCGCTGATGGTCTCCAGCCAGTTCTGCAGCAGCTTCAGGTGTGCGCTGTGCAGCGCGGCGCAGGGACGCAGCAGTGCCTCGCAGGGAAGATACAGTGCCAGACAGGCCTCGGCGGCGGAGACATTGACGGGGCTGCGGCTGCGCCCGCCCGCCAGCACGTCGGCAAAGACGCCGCCCGGCCCCATACGGGCCATGACGACGGTAGAGCCGTCGGCCAGCGGTTTGCTTGCCGTAATAGCACCTTCCAGCACAAGGCCGACTTCGTGGGTCTCGTAGCCCGCCATCAGCAGCAGCTCGCCTTTGGCGTAGCGGCGCACCCGCGGCGCAAAGCAGGTCATCAGCGTGTCCAGCTCGGCGTCCGTCATGCCGCGCAAAAGGCTTGTGCGGCGCATCGTTTCGTAGTAGGGTGTGTAGTCCATACAGCTCCTTGCAAACGGTTGAGAAGGGTATCTGTTGCACGGGCAACAGACAATTCACATTTATTATAGTATAGTAGGGCCGCAAAAGCAACAAGGAGGATAAGATTTTTATGAAACTGAAACGTATTTTCGCCGCTGTAACGGCGTTTGCTTTGTGCGTCTCTCTGGCAGGCTGCGGCGCGGCTGCGACTGTGAGCGAGTCTGCCGCAGAATCTGCCGCTGAATCCGCCGTCGAGTCAACCCCCGCCGTCACCGAGGCCCCCGCTACTGAAGAAACCGCCGACGCATCCGAGGTCGCCCTGCGCATCGCCGGTCTGAAGGGCCCCACGACGATGGGCCTCGTCAACCTGATGGGTGATGAGGTCGCCTCCAACTACAACTTCACGATGTACGGCGCTGCCGATGAAATCGTGCCGCTGCTGGTCAAGGGAGACTTGGACGCCGCTGCTGTGCCCGCAAACCTCGCCGCCACGCTCTACAACAAGACGAACGGTGCAGTGGAAGTTGCCTGCATCAACACGCTGGGCGTGCTCTACATCGTCGAGAACGGAGAGACCGTCAACTCTGTCGGGGATCTGAAGGGCCAGACCATCGTCACCACCGGCAAGGGCGCTACCCCCGAGTACGTTCTGCGCTACGTCCTGACCGAGAACGGCGTTGACCCCGACAGCGACGTTACCATCGAGTATTGCAGCGAGGCCACCGAGGCCCTGAGCAAGGTCCAGGCGGGCGAAGCCACCATCGCCATGCTGCCTCAGCCCTTCGTCACCAGCGCCATGTCCCAGGTCGAGGGTCTGCGCGTTGCGCTTGACATGAACGAGGAATGGCAGAAGGTCGCCGGCTCCAAGCTGGTCACCGGCGTTCTGGTAGTCCGCAAGGATGCCGTTGAGAACGACCCTGAGGCTTTTGCCGCCTTCATGGATGGCTATGCCGCCAGCGTCGAGGCCGCAAACTCTGACCTCGAGGGCACCGCAGCCCTCTGCGAGCAGTACGGCGTTGTCGCCAAGGCTGCGCTGGCCCAGAAGGCCCTGCCGCAGTGCAACATTGTTTTTGAGACCGGCGACGAGATGAAGACCGACCTCGAGACCTACTTCAAGGTTCTGTACGCCGCCGACCCCGCCAGCGTGGGCGGCGCTCTGCCTGCCGACGACTTCTACTATGCAGGCTAAATCCCCCCGCAGAGGCCGATGCTCGCATCGACCCCAGCAAACGCCGCTGTGGCAAAAGGCTGCCGCCATCCTTGTGTGGATTCTGATTTGGCAGCTTGCCGCCATGGGGCTGGGACACGGCGGGCTGTTTCTGGCTACGCCCCTGCAGACACTGGGGGCGCTGGCACAGCTGGCTCCCACAGCTGCATTCTGGCAGCGCATCGTGTTCAGTGCGCTGCGCATAATGGCGGGCTTCCTGCTGGCAGCAGCAGGAGGCCTGCTTCTTGGCGCAGCGGGCGCACGTTGGCACTGGGTACGGGTGTTCATTGACCCTGCCATGCAGCTGATCCGCGCCATGCCCGTCGCCAGCTTTGTCATTCTGGCGCTGCTCTGGGTGCGCAGTGCGAACCTGTCGGTCATCGTCAGCTTTACCCATGTGCTGCCCGTCGTCTATGCGGGCGTGCTGGGCGGCATTGCCGACACCGACCCGAAGCTGCTGGAAATGGCGAAGGTCTACCGCCTGCCGCTCACTGCGCGGCTGCGGTACATCTGGCTGCCCGGCATCTTCCCGTCCTTCTGCGAGAGCTGCATCGCCGCCATGGGCATGTGCTGGAAGAGCGGCGTCTCCGCCGAGGTCATCGGTCTGCCAGACCACAGCGTGGGCGACGCGCTCTACCGCGCGAAGATCACCCTGTCCACGCCGGATGTGTTCGCGTGGACGCTCGTCATCGTGCTGCTGTCGGCGGCGCTGTCCGCGGCAGCGGCGGCCCTGCTGCGCACGGCCAAGACACGTCTTTGCGGGGAGGTGCGCGTGTGAGCATTGTGATAACCGATCTCTGCAAAAGCTTCGGCAGTACGCCGGTTTTGCAGCGCTTTACCTGGACGGTGGATCGCCCCATGGTGCTGATGGGCCGCTCCGGCTGCGGCAAGACCACGCTGCTGCGCATCCTGCTGGGACTGGAGTCCGCAGACTCCGGCACAGTTACCGGCGTCGAAACGCCCGCCGCCGTCTTTCAGGAGGATCGCCTCTGCCCGCAGCTGACCGCCGCCGCCAACCTGACGCTGACCGGCCACGGCCTGACGCCGCAGGATGCCGAGCGTGAGCTGCGCACCCTTGGCTT
>UMIP01038978.1_pt1 | contig 11730 bp, 8 predicted proteins | sample 1965751 | NCBI WGS metagenome assembly UMIP01 (sample SAMEA4836117, study PRJEB28245) | human gut metagenome | biome: gut microbiome; material: fecal sample | place: Denmark | collected 2008
AATCGAATTTTCATTTTCCTAACCCTTAGCAGAATATTTTTTAATGCAAATTTTTAAATAAATGAGAGCTTGGTTGTGCGGATTGCAAATCCGCAAGAAGTAGGTCGAACCTTTTTTGACTCCGGATTGCAAATCCGGAGGAACGCCTAGCGGACTTGCTCCTTCTTCAGATGCTTGTAAAGCCACAGGAAGGCGGGAATGAGGAAGAGATCTGCCATGACCCACGCCACAGGATCGCCGAAGCAGACACCCGTCCACGCCAGGGCAGGCACCAGCCAGAGACTCACACCGCATCTCGCAATCATTTCCATCACGCCACTCAGCATCGAGAGATTGCTGTAACCCAACCCCTGGATACTGTATCTCAAGATGGTGAGCAAACCCAGACAAGGATAGAAATAGTTGGCTATGCGCATAAACTGGGCAGCATAAGTCACCACCTCCGCCTCGCCCTTATCCACGAAGAGCATCATCATCTCGTCGGCAAACGGATAGATGAGCAGGAAGGTGAAGACGAAATAAACCAGCATCATCCTGATGGAAGCCCTTACGCCCTGACCGATTCTATCCAGCTTCCTGGCTCCCAGGTTCTGACCGCAATAGGTAGCCATCGCCACTCCGATGTTCTCGAAAACGCAGGTAAAGAGATATTTGATGCGCATAGAGGCTGTGAATGCCGCCACATAAACCGTTCCCAGAGCGTTGTTGGCACTCTGCAGCATGATGAGGCCGATGGCAGTAATGGAGAACTGCAATCCCATCGGAACACCATTGTTCAGCAGAATGCTTATCTTCTTGTTATCGAATTTCCTCTCCTCACCCTTCGGAATCAGAATCTGCATCTTCTTTTTGATAAACCAGATACAGAGCAGCACGGAGATTCCCTGTGAAAGCCAAGTGGCAATACCCGCTCCCTCTACGCCTAACCCCATGCCGAGAATGAGAATGGCATCAAGAATAATGTTGATAACGGAGGCTGTGATGAGAAAATAGAAAGGCTGCTTCGAGTTGCCTAAGGCGCGGATCTGACCGGAAAGCAGATTGTAGGCGATGGTAAAAGGAATCGCCGCAAACTGCAGCATCAGGAAGATGTAGGCATCATCAAACACCTCCTTCGGCGTATTCACCAGGTGCAGAATCTTTCCGCAGAAGATGCAGGAAAGGAAGGTGATGACCACGGCAAACACCACGGCGATGCGGATGCTGTTGCTCACGTAAGCCCGCATCTTGGCATAATCCCTGGCACCGAAAGCCTGGGCGATAGGGATGGCAAAACCGGCACAGGAGCCGTTGCAGAAGCCCATGATGAGGAACATGATGGAGCTGGATGCGCCTACTGCCGCAAGAGCTCCCACGCCAATCCATCTTCCCACGATGGCGGCATCGATGATGAGATACATCTGCTGGAGAATGTAACCCAGGATGAGTGGAATCGCAAATTTGATGATGGCTTGCAAGGGCGAACCCACCGTCATGTCGTTTGTTGACTTTGAACTTTGAGCTTTGACCATAACTTACTTTGAACTTTGAGTTTTGAACATTGAACTTTATGATTAGTTTTTCAATGAACGTTATAATTATAGTTTGTTATCCTAAAATATAAAAAAGGAGGATGCACTCTTTATTTGAGCGCATCTCCAATCTTCTGTTTGATTTGTACCATTTTATTGCGGCGCTCGATGGAAAACGTATCCCCGTGGGTTTCCACATAATCGAAGAGCATGAAGGCCTTGTTCAGGAGTTCATCTCTTGCGGGCTGCCCCACCATGTCAGCCTCGTGATAATAGAGCTCGGCAAGCATATCCATTTTGGAGAGACGTTTCTCCTCGTCGTCGATTCCTGCCATTGCCTTCATCACATCCTCGATGGTGGCGATGCTGTAGAAGGCATAAGGGCCCACGTATTGATTGTAGAGCTCCTTAATCTTCTCACGTCTCACCTCCACCTCTTTCTTTTCGAGCATTCTTTCGAGTGCCGCCATAAACTCGCGAATCAGTCGCTGTATGTAGTCTCGTTGTAGCATATTTTTTTATTTTGTTGTTATTGTTGCGTTATCTAATAGACTCATTGGTATTGCCATGACTAAGGCAAAGTTCAGGGAGTATTGTGAGAAGAGTTCCTAGAAACTCTCCTCTACCCCGTACAATGGGACATTCTTCATCCACTCTTGCTCCTTGTATGGCGACATGGAGAAGCGGATGGCTCGCAAGTCGGGATGGGCGTCAAAGAAGGCGCGAAGTGACTTGGAACGCAGGTTCTCTTCCGCTTTTACCTCTATCGGAGTTATCACCCCTTGGTGCTGGGCAAGGAAGTCTATCTCCAAGCGAGCGTCTTCCCTACTATAATAATAGGTGTAAATGTCCTGTTGACATAATAGCTGGGTAAGGACGTAGTTTTCCGTGAACGCCCCCTTGCTCTCCGTCATGGCTTTGTTGGAGATGAGCATTTGGGCAGGTTCCATCTCGCTCAGCGCACCCAGGAGGCCGACATCCAGGAGAAACAGCTTGAAGGCATTGAGGTCTTCGTAAAACTTCAAAGGCATTCCAACTTCTCTTACTCGGGAAATGCGATAGGTGAGACCTGCATCCACCAGCCATTGTATTGCCATCTCAAAATCCTTGGCTCGTGCCCCGCTTCTCACCGCTCCATAGATGAACTTCTTGTTTTCCTTGGCAAGCTGGGAAGGGATGGATTGCCAAACCATGCTGATGCGAGTGGCTTCATTTGGGCTGACATGCTTCGACATGTCACTACGATAAATGGTGAGAATGTTGTTCTGAACCTGTCTGACGAGATTTGCATCGTTAGTTGCAAGATAAGTTTTTACAGCCTCAGGCATTCCCCCTACAAAATAATATTCTCTTAATATCTTGATGAGTTTATCATGAAGTAATGTGATGGTCTTCCAGTCTTTACTTTTCAATATGTTCAGCAACTGTTCTTCGTCTTTTGCCATAAGAAACTCTTCGAAAGACATAGGGTAGAGGCGAATGATGTCAACCTTTCCCACTGGGGCGGATTCTCCTTGGTGCATGGCAACGCCTAAAAGTGAACCTGCTACAGCCACATGGTATTCTGGTGCATTTTCACAGAAATACTTCAGCGAGGAAAGTCCCTTGTGAAGTTCTTGTATTTCATCCAGAATGATAAGCGTTTTGCCAGGGATTATAGGCTGTTTGCTAATGGCTCCGATAACCATTAGGACTCGCTTCATATCATAATCTTCTGCAAAAATGTTGGCAATCTCAGAGTTTCCATCACAGTTGATGTAGGCAACGTGGTCATATTCCTGTTTCCCAAACTCCTGGAGGATATAAGTCTTGCCTACTTGTCTTGCTCCTGATAAGATTAAGGGCTTTCTGTAAAGGCTCTCTTTCCATGCTTTTAATTGTTCTATGATCGTTCTTTTCATCCTTACATACATTTTGAAGTTGTTAATGATGTTAATAACTTGCTGTTATGATGTTTAAACAGCTCTGTTGGTTGCAAAGATACACTTTTTTGCACGAACTTACAAATGTTTTCAACACTTTTCTACACGAACTTTCCTTGCATACATACACTTTTTTACACGAACTTCGTTCTTATTCATCATTATTGAGCCCTTCCACATACTCCCACAGTTTCTTGTAGAAAGGATGCTTCGTCATCGTGTCCTTGTTGCCCAGGATGATGAGCTTCATGCGGGCTCTCGTCATCGCCACGTTCATGCGGCGGAGGTCTTTCAGGAAACCTATCTGGCCTTCATCGTTGGAACGCACCAGCGAGATGAGGATAACGTCTCTTTCCTGCCCCTGGAAACCATCCACCGTGTTTACGCTGATCAGACGGCGGTAAGGCTTGAAGAACTCATACTTCTTGATGAGCTTCTTCAGATACTGCACCTGGGCACGGTAAGGCGAAATGATGCCTACGTCGATGCTCTCGCTCAATACCCGCTGCTTGCCTATCTTGGTGAAGTATTCCGCCAGGGTGAGCAGGGTAAGCTCGGCTTCTGCCTTGTTGATGCGCCCGAAACTCTCGCCCACAAACTGCTCCTTGAAGTTCAAATCAGAATTCTGATTGGCTGCAGATGCAGGAGATGATGTGGATTCAGAAGATGATGTGGATGCAGAATCTTCGGGAGCATCTTCTCCTTCTATCGTTATCTGATTCTCCTCGTTTGAAGTATCAATCCACGTTATCGGATGGTCGTAATCCAATACGCTGCGGTATTTGATCTGTGGCGCACTCTCCACCTTGCCCCCGTAGAACCAGTCGCTGGAGAATCGCATGATTTCATCGTTCATGCGGTATTGGATTTTCAGCAGGGTTACTACCTCCGGCTTGTTTTCGGCGATGCGCTCCATCAGGGTCTTGCCCAGTCCGGCTCTCAATGCCGCAATACTCTTCACGGTAGGCGGCAGCTGACAATGGTCTCCCGCCAGAATCACCCGGCTGGCTCTCTTCATCGGAATCCAGCAGGCGGCTTCCAAAGCCTGGGCTGCCTCGTCGATAAACAGGGTGCCGAACTTCATGCCTTCCAGCAACCGATGGGCAGAACCCACCAGGGTGCAGGCGATGACACGCGCCTCGCCAAAGAGTTCAGAATTGATGCGGATTTCTATTTCGGCGGCACGGCTCTTCAGCCTATCCATCTTCTGATGATAGTTCTCGCTGCCTTTCTTCCTGTTTTTTCTTAATTCTCTGATTGCCTTGCGGATAGCCCAGAGCTGCGGATAGTCGGGATGACTCTCGAAACGGCGCTCGTAGGTGAAGCCCAGCATCTTGTCGTTCACACGGGTAGGGTTTCCGATACGGAGCACATTCACACCTCTATCCACCAGTTTTTCAGAAATCCAGTCCACCGCCATATTGCTCTGTGCACACACCAGCACCTGACTCTCTCGCATCAGGGTTTCGTTGATGGCTTCCACCAGGGTCGTGGTCTTTCCGGTTCCCGGAGGTCCGTGAACAATAGCCACATCCTTTGCCCAGAGTACCTCATTCACAGCTCTTTCCTGGGTAGGATTGAGCCATGGGAACTTCATCGGTTCGAAGGAGAATCTGCCAGCCTTCTGATGCGAATAGAATAAGTCGCGGAGATAAGCCAGACGGTTGTTCTTTGCCTTCATCACGCGGTCCAGAGCCTCGAACATCAGTTTGTAGCTGGTTTCATCAAAGGACAGCTGCACGCCGATAGGCTCCGCAGATTGCTGCAAGTCGAGCAATGGGGCAGAGTCGGGCACGGTAATCACCATTCTGTCGCCATCCACATAGCTCACGGTTCCGGTAAAGGAAAAGTATTTTATACTTTGAACTTTTCTGCCCTGGTTCTCATTCTTGCCCATCTTCTTGACCATAAAGAACATGACGGGGCGACCGAACTCAAAGTTGTGCTCGATATCCTGATCAGAGGTACGGAAGACCTCAATGGCTGTTTGATTCAGCGAATTGTAAAAGCTTTTTCCCACACGGAGCGGGAACCAGGCATCACCTCGTTTCACCTTGCGCTGCATTCCCATCTGTTCGGTGAGCTTGCGGAAGGCTTCCTTCTCGGTGTAATACTCCAGCTGGAGTAGGGTGCGTTGTTGCAATAATGCCTGAATTGGTGAAATCTGTTCCATATAGGATGCAAAGTTACACCAATTCAGGCAAAAATAAGAAGATAATAGGATAAATTATCTAAAATTTATTTCATGATGCGTTCTACGTCCTGGATGGTGCGGTTGAACGGACCATTGTGCTCCAGCTTGATGGTGCACATGGCAGCCGCAAACTTGCCTGCCTCGGTAGGAGTGGCACCCTGCAGTCGCTTGTAGAGATAACCGGCAGAATAGGTGTCGCCGCATCCGGTAGCATCCACCACCTCGTGAGGCGGATAGGCAGGAATCTCATAGAAGGTGTCATCTACATAGATTAGAGAACCCTCGCTGCCCAGCGTGATGATTACCTCGGTAACTCCCCACGAATGTATCAGCTTCGCAGCCTCGCGTGGCTCCTTCAGCCCCGTGATGGTCTCCATCTCCGTCTCGTTCACCTTCAGATAGTAGGTGTTCTTCAGCACTTCCAGCTTATCCTTCCAGTCTATCGGATACACCTTCTCGTCTCTCACCTCGCGCAGATAGCCCTGCACGTCGATGGAAACCCTTCCGCTGCGCGAGAGGAATTCCACTACCTCGGGCGAGAAATCATCGCTCAGCAGACTTCCCAGGTGATAGACCTTCGCCTCCACGTGCTCCAGCTGTCTGATGGTGAATGGATCAGCCTTGGCAAGCACACGCTGCTTGCGCTCGTTCTGGTTTTCTCCGTAGATATTCTCGAAGAAGACGGTATTGCGCGATGGATTGAGGGTTACTTCTATGCCCGCCTGGCGCATCTTTTCTACAGGCTCAGTTTCTGTTGGGTCCATTGCCGTGATGAGCGAAAAGCTCACATCCTTAGGCAGTTGGTTGATGGCGTAGGCGAAGTAGAACGATGTTCCGCCAGCCATGTAAACAGTTCTGTTTGGGGTAACTATCTTATCTTTGGTTACATGCCCTATACAACAAATATCTTTCATCTATTTCTATTTTAAACGGGTGCAAAGGTACAAAAAAACTTTGAGTTAGATTTGGTTTTTTGCTTTAAATTCAGCTTTTATTGCAAATATTTAGAAGAAAAGGGCGTTTTTCTTTTGTGATGTTCTTATTTTAATGTACCTTTGCAGCAGAATTTAGTAAACTGAACATTATCACGAGAAAAGATTGAAACTTATATTATGTGGTTTGATCATTTAATCAACGTGCATTCGGCGGTGCAAGGCATCGTCATTCTTTCATTGATTTGTACCCTAGGTCTTGCCCTGGGCAAGATTCATGTCAAGGGAATCTCCCTCGGCATAGCTTTCGTATTCTTTGTGGGCATCGTGGCGGGCCATCTCGGACTCTCCATCGACGAGAACATGCTGGAGTTTGCCGAGAGCTTCGGACTCACCATGTTCGTGTATGTGCTGGGTCTCTATGTAGGTCCCAACTTCTTCGGTTCGATGCGCCACGAGGGCATCTCGCTCAATCTCTGGAGCCTGGCTGTCATCGCCGTGGGCACCGTATTCTCGCTTGCCCTGTGCCTGGTGCTGCCCGTGAGCCTGCCCGATATGGTGGGCATTCTCTGCGGTGCCACCACCAATACTCCGGCTCTGGGTGCTGCCCAGCAGGCGCTGCAGCAGCTGGGATTGCCTAGCGGCGGAGCAGCTCTGGGCTGTGCGGTAACCTATCCTCTGGGCGTTGTGGGCGTCATCCTGGCGATGATGTTCCTGCGCAAGGTCTTCGTGAAGCCTGAGGACCTGGAGATCCGACGTGCCGATGAGGATGACCATACATCCATCGGACAGTACATCATCGTAAACCCGGCTCTCAACGGCAGTACCATCGCCGAAATCTCGATGATGACCCATCGCAAGTTCATCATTTCCCGTGTATGGCGAGGCGAGCAGGTCATCGTTCCGGAGGCTGATACCGTGCTCCATACCAACGATAATGTGCTCGTGGTTACCAATAAGGATGAGGCTTCTGCCATGCAGATTCTCTTCGGAAAGAAGGTGGATAAGGAGTGGAATAATGATAAGGTGGACTGGAATGCCATCGATGCCAAACTGGAGAGCAGAATCATCGTGATGACCCGTCCGGGACTCAACGGCAAGCGGCTGGGAAGCCTGCAGATGCGCAATACCTATGGCGTGAATGTGAGCCGAGTGCTGCGTGGTGATATCCGACTGCTGGCTACCGACGACCTCCGTCTGCAGTATGGCGACCGACTGACGGTGGTGGGCGACCCTACGAGCATCGACCATGTGGAGCAGTTTCTGGGCAATGCCGTGAAGACGCTCAACGAGCCTAACCTGGGTGCCATCTTCCTGGGTATCATTCTGGGACTCGCCGTGGGAACCATTCCGCTGAATATTCCGGGAATGACGGCTCCCGTACGTCTGGGTATTGCCGGTGGTCCTATCGTAATGGGTATTCTGATTGGTGCGCTGGGCCCTAGGGTGCAGTTCATCTCTTATATGACGCGTAGTGCGGGACTGATGCTCCGCGAGCTGGGTCTTGCCCTGTATCTGGGCTGTCTGGGTCTGTCGGCTGGTGGACAGTTCTTCGAGACGGTGGTTCGTCCCGAGGGTTTGATGTGGGTAGGCATCGGTTTCCTCATCACGGTGGTTCCGGTTATCATCGTGGGCTTCATCATCCTGAAGACCAAGAAGTACGATTTCGGCAGCATCTGCGGCATTCTCTGCGGCAGTATGGCGAATCCGATGGCGCTGACTTATGCCAACGAGACCCTGGATGGCGATACGCCTAGCATCAGCTATGCTACGGTTTATCCGCTCGGCATGTTTATCCGAGTCATCATCGCCCAGGTCATCATCATGTTCTTCGTCTGAAGGGCTTAACTTGAAAAACTTGAATAAAAATAGACAGAAAAAAGGCTGATTTCGTTTAGAAATCAGCCTTTCTCTTTATCGTTATTTTCTTACCCGTCAGGGGATGATCGAAGGTAATCTCCTCGGCATGGAGATGCAGTCGGGCAGCCTTCTCGTTGCCGTAGAGCGGATCGCCCAGGATGGGAGCATTCAAACCCTCCTGATGGGCACAATGCACACGCAGCTGGTGGGTTCTGCCCGTCTTGGGATAGAGGGCGATGCGGAGATGGGAGCCGTCGATGCGCTCCAGGATTTCATACTCCGTAATGGCCTCCTTGCCCTGCTCGTGATTCACTATCTGGCGGGGGCGGTTCAGATAATCGGGCAGCAGCGGAAGGGAGATGATTCCCTTTTCTGGAATCTCCTTTTCCGGAATGTCTTTTCCTGAAATCTCCTTTCCCGAAATCTCTTTTTCTGAAATGATGGCGATGTATTTCTTCTGCACCCGATGGTTCTGAAACTCCTTCTGTAGGCGATGATAGGCAAATTCGGTCTTGGCGATGATCATCAGTCCGCTGGTCGCCATGTCCAGCCGGTGAACGATGAGCGGACCGGTAGCCTCGGGATATTTCCTTCGCATCAGCGCATAGACCGATGGTTGGGCAGCGTCCTTTCCCGGTACAGAGAGCAGTCCTGCAGGTTTGTGGATCACGGTCAGCTCGCAGTCTTCGTAGAGCGTTTCCACCTGCTCATAGAGCATCTCTAACTGCTTAGGGAATGGTCCCTTCTGTCCGCCGATGCCGTTTTCTGCCGATGCAGGGCTTTCGAATACCGATGGCGGCAGCATCCAATGCAGTATCGGCTTGCACTTGCCGTTGCAGGCTGGATAGAACTGTAGGTGGTGACGGATTTCCTCCTTCGGGCTTTCTCCCCACCAGAACATAGCCATCTGCAGCGGCTTGTAACCATGCTGGTAGGCATATTGCAGCAGTTTCGGTTCGCAGCACTCGCCGCTCCCAGCTGGCGGCACCATCTTCAGGGCTGCAATCCTGCTCGTAGCTATTGCCGCCTGCGGATACTCCTTCAGGGCTTCATCTCTGAAAATCTCCAGCAGATCCTTGCTTTCTCCCTCCTGGTTCAGCATTCTGAACTGCGAGAAAAGCCATTGCTGCAGGGCATCAGAGAGTTGCTTGCGCAACTGCTTCAGCCTCAGTATATTCTCCTGATAATCATCAAATTCCGTTTCCAGGGCTGTCTTTTCCGAGAGCGATTTCTTCAGTCGGCGCAGTTCTGCCTTCATAAACTGGCTTTCCCTGATCATCTCCGCCTCTTCCGCTTCTGATAGGTTTCCAGCCTCTCTGCGGCTGTCACGCTTTGCCTTCGCTTCCTTCATCTTCTCCTGATAGGCGGCGATGGTACGCTTCCGCTCCTCCTGCAGTTGCCGGATCAGGGTTCTGGCTTCCTTCATCCTTTCATCCTTCTCCAGGTGGCTGATGCTCTGGTTGATACGTGAGATTTCCGCCTCGTGGGTCTTGAAGTAGCCGTCGGGCTGCAGATAGTCGAATACGGCAGGCACGAAGTCCTCCCAGTCGCTTCTTCCGCCAATCTGTCCGCTGTAGGCTGCCAGGTATCCCCATTTTGGGACATCGGTATCTGTTTTTACATTTTCTACGATGAGCACGCCAAACATTTTGCCGCGCGCAATCTCTTCCTGCCAGTCTTCTCGTCTGGCAAGCATCTCCTGCACTTCCCTGCACGCCTGGCTGCAGAGCGGATGCGGTTCGTAATCCAAAGGATTGTTCATCCTTGCAGGAACATTTTCTGAAGTATGATGGAATGGATGGAAAATCATGCTGCAAAGTTACAAAAAAAATGCAGAAGTCTTGGTTTATCCACAGAAAAATCTTACTTTTGCACCATTAAAGGAAAATTTAAGATATGCAAACGAAAAATAACAATATATTCTATCATCTGGTAGCCTTCCTGACGGTGGCGATCTGGGGAACCACCTTCGTTTCCACCAAGGTGCTGATGCTGAACGGGCTTTCTCCTGCTCAGATTTTCACCCTGCGTTTCAGCATCGCCTACGTGCTGATGCTGGCGTTCAATCATCGCCGTCTCTTTGCCGATTCCTGGCAGGATGAGGCTAAGATGGCGCTGCTGGGCATTACGGGCGGTTCGCTCTATTTCTGCAGCGAGAACGAGGCGATGAACTTTACCACCACCACCAATACCTCGCTCATAGTCTGTTCGTGTCCGCTCTTTGCCACCCTGCTGGTTCGTCTGGTCTATAAGGATTCCAACCGCATTCATATCGTCCAGCTGCTGGGTTCTCTTCTGGCATTTGTGGGTATGATCATCGTGGTATTGAACGGCAGGTTTGTGCTTCATCTTTCTCCGGTGGGCGATGCATTGGCGTTTACGGCGTGTATGTGCTGGGCGATTTATTCGCTGCTGATGAAGTCAACCACGGGCGATTACAGTCCTGCATTTATCACCCGCAAGGTGTTTTTCTATGGTGTTCTCACCATCTTGCCTTATTATATCTTCATTCCGGGTTTTCCTTCGCTCGAGGTATTCACCCGTCCCCAGGTATTCGGCAATCTGCTCTTTCTGGGCTGCCTTGCCTCTATGATCTGTTTCCTCACGTGGAACTGGTGCATCTCAAAACTGGGAACGGTAAAGGCTACCAACTGGGTGTATTTCAATCCGATAACGACGATGATTTTCGCTTCATGGGTGCTTGGCGAGCAGATTACCCCCTATTTTCTGGCGGGTGCCGCCTGCATCCTGATAGGAATGTATGTGGCGGATAAGAAAACGAAAGGGGAACAGTAATAGATATAAAAAAGGAGCAGTAATAGATATAAAAAAAGAGGGTGCGTCATTAGTCTATGACGCATCCTCTTTTTTTAGTATTTGTGTTGTTCTACGACATACAGCTCGTCACGCCCAGAGAGGCGGCAATAGCGGTTAAGATAGATAGTACTATCTGAAATGCTGTTTTCCAAGTTTCTTTCTTCATACGCAGTTCTTTTTAGTGATTTAAAAATTTACGTTATCGCCGCCGCCGTCAGTTCCGCTGTCAGTACCCCCGCCAGTGCCCTGGCTAGTACCGCCGTTATCCTTGTTGGTCTCGCCGCCAGCACCCTGACTGGTACCACCACCGCCCGGCGTGTTCTCAGTTCCGCCGCCGTCCTCAGCCCCGGTGGTATAGTCATCGTATGCCACAATCTTGGTGAGTTTCTTCAGCTCAGCATTGCTCCAGCTCTTTGTGTTTCTCACAATCAGGTGTACGCCCTGCACGCTTGCCGCCGTCACCTTCTCCTTGCTCACCTCGCCACGCGAAGTCA
>UMIP01011234.1_pt1 | contig 11574 bp, 9 predicted proteins | sample 1965751 | NCBI WGS metagenome assembly UMIP01 (sample SAMEA4836117, study PRJEB28245) | human gut metagenome | biome: gut microbiome; material: fecal sample | place: Denmark | collected 2008
GCTGAGCGCGTTGCAGGCGCGCGCCAGCCGGGTCAGGCTGTCCATCAGCACGACGACGTTCTTCCCCTGCTCCACCAGCCGCTGCGCCCGCTCGTAGACCATATCCGCCACGCGGACATGGTTTTCCTGCGGCGAATCGAACGTGGAGTAAAACACGTTCGCGCGGACGGAGCGACGGATATCCGTGACCTCCTCCGGCCGCTCGTCAATCAGCAGAATCATCAGCTCGATATCCGGATGATTTTTCTCGATGGCGCGGGCGATTTTTTGCAGGAGGATCGTCTTGCCCGCCTTCGGCGGCGCGACGATCAGCGCGCGCTGACCGAGGCCGATGGGCGCGATAAAATCCATCAGCCGCATGGAAGGGTCTCCCGGCTCGCCCTCCCCCTCCAGCGTCAGCCGCCGGTTGGGGTGAATCGGCGTCAGCGAATCAAACGGCCTGCGCACGCGCGCAATTTCGGGGTTTTCCCCGTTGACGGATTCGATGTACATCAGCGCGTTGTATCGGTCGCCCATCCGCTTCGGCCTCGTCTTGCCGACGATTTCATCGCCGCTGTGCAGGTTGAACCGGCGAATCTGCGCGATGGAAACATAGATGTCGTCCGCGCCGGGCGTTCCGTTCTGCGCGCGCAGAAAGCCGTAACCGCCGGGCTGCACTTCCAGCAGGCCGTGGCCGCTGCCCAGCAGCCCCGCCTTGAGCATCTGCGGCACGACCGGGTTGCTCGTGCCGTATTCCTCGTCGTAAAACCCGAGCGGCTTGGGCTTGTACAGCCCGATGTCCGGCTGTTCGGCGGGCGCCTGCGCCGGCTTCATGCCGCTGCCAAGCTGGCGAAACAGCGTCTCGACCATCTGCGCCTTGTTCACCCCGTAGGGCAGGCGCACCTTGTTGACGCGCGCCAGCTCGCGCAGTTGCACCACCGTCATGTTTTGATAAACTCTTGCGGATTCCAATTTGATTTCAGCTCCTCCCAATGGGCCAACATGCTTTGCCGCGGCGTTTCCCGCGGATGTGCTTTCATGGTGAAGGATATGCCGAAATCCATAAAGATATACGTTATTTAAGGTTTTCTCGCCAGAATCACGTCGCGGCTGATCGCCTGCTCGACCCAGTGCTCCAGGTTCGCCGTCTGCACCGTCTCAAATCCGGTCTTTTCCATGAGCCGGATCAGCGCGTCGCGCTTGGTGACATGCGTGTTGAAGCTGATGGCCAGCACGCCGCCGGGCTTGAGCACGCTGTGCCACCCCGGAAGCGCCGCCGCAATCGTGCCGCCGATGGAATCCTGCCTGCCCGCCGTGCCCTTCTGCACGCCGTAGGGCGCGTCCGTTACCATCAGATGAACGCTGTTCGGCTTGAGCAGCGCCGCCGCCTCGCGCGTGTCGCCGCAGATCAGGCGCAGCGTCCGCGTGTCGCCCGCCTTAAAATGCTCCGCCGAATCGGAAAACACGAATTTGTTTTCCCGGCCGCCCACCTGCCCGCGCACGGTGAGCGCGCTGTCCGTCCGCTTGTATTTGATGCGGTGGAATTCGAGGTAGCGCGTCATGTAATCCGCCGCCTCCTTCACGTCCGCCTTGCCGATTTCAAGCCCCACGCCGTGATAGCCGCGCCGAAGCGCCAGCATCAGCGTCGTTCCGCGTCCGGCCATCGGGTCGCAGACGACAAGCTGGCTGTCGTGCACGGGCATGAACGCGCTCGCCGCCAGCGCCATCGTCAGCATCGTATCGGTAAACATCTCGTTCGTCTTGCCCTTGTATTTGAGCAGCGCGGGCAAATCCTCCCCGACGTAGTTGGGATGGGTGCGCGCAATCGGGGTCAGCCTGCCGTCCTCCATGCTAAAGAGCATGTAGACGCTGGCCAACTGGCTGAGCATGCGCATGTCGCGTTCGGTGAGCTTCGCCGCCTCGAACGTCAAAAACGTCGCGCCGCCCATTTCCTTGGGCGTGACCTCGGCCTCGCGCCCCAGCGCGGTCAGCGTCATGGCCAGTTCCTGCGCAGCCAGCTGCAAAAGCGACTGGCGATAGCGTACATTGGCATGCGGATAGAGCAAAAATGCGTAGGTCATCGTTTTTCTCCTTCAGTCGCCTTGTTTTCATTTCGCCGTTTTTTATCGGCCTGATGAACCTTTTTCTTCATTTACGGAAATGGGGACTGTCAAGCTTAAACCGAGCATTTCAGGAACAAATATCTACGCATTTTAGGATATGGGGCTTTGCCCCATCGCCCCACCAAAGGGCTTTCCGAGCGTTTACGGCGCCCGTTTGGCGCATCGCCCTTTGGAAACCTTCGGATGCAAATACGTAGTTTTACTCTTGAAATATCGGTGTTGTTAGCTTAACAGCCCTGTCACGCATCGCGTGACGGAAGAAAGCATAGAAAAAAGCCCTATCGGCAGTCGATAGGGCGATTTTGTGAATCAGTACTTGCGCTTGCGGGCCGCCTCGGCCTTCTTCTTGCGCTTCACGCTGGGCTTCTCGTAATGCTCTCTCTTACGGACCTCAGCAATAACGCCAGAACGCGCGCACTGCCTCTTGAATCTCCTCAGAGCACTTTCCAGGGATTCATTCTCACGAACACGGATCTCAGACATCTAGTATCCCTCCCCTCGGCTCAACATTCGACGATCCATTGCGTCAAATCAGCCGTCAATGGAGTACCGTACAGCTAATTATAGCGCAACAATTTCATTTCGTCAACCGTATTTTTGCTTTTCGGCAAAAATTTGTTTGCGCGGTTGTTTGCGCATCAGGCCATCCGGCCGTCCATCTTTTTGCCGCCGAGCACATGCAGATGCAGATGCTTCACGGTCTGCTGAGCGTCGTCGCCGCAGTTGGAGACCACGCGGAAGCCGCTTTCCACAATGCCCTCGCTCTTGGCGACCTGCGCCGCCACGCGCATCAGGTGCGCGAGCGTCTCGTCGCTTTCGCCCTGCGCGTCGTACCAGCCGCTGACGTGTTTCTTGGGGATCACCAGCACATGCACCGGCGCCTGCGGCGCGATGTCGCGGAAAGCCAGCGTCGTTTCATCCTCATAGACCTTCGTGCTCGGGATTTCGCCCGCGGCAATTTTGCAGAAAAGACAATCGCTCATGTGGATCTCTCCTTTTTCGTTTTCGATGATTTCGCCCGTCAGTTCCTCGCCGTCCGTGCCCGTGATCCTGACCCGCGCGATTTCGCCGGGCTTTCCGCCCCTGACGCATACGCGCATATACCCGCCGGTATAGCCCGCGCCGTTGCCCTGCCCGTCGATCTCCTCGACGAGCACATCCTCTTCCCTGCCGATTCTCGCTTCCAGCGCCTTCTTTTCCAGCTCGCGCCCCAGCGCGATCAGCTCGCGGGCACGTTCCTCGCGGATGTGCCGCGGTACGCTGTCCGGCATGAGCGCGGCCTTCGTGCCCTCGCGCTCGGAATACGGGAAGACGTGCATCCGCGCGAACCCCGCGCGCGTGCAGGTATCCTTCGTCTGCGCGAATTCCGCCTCCGTTTCGCCGGGGAAGCCGGTCATCACGTCGGTGGTCAGCGCGCAATCCTCAAACGCTTCGCGCAGCATGGCGCAGGCGTCCAAAAACTCGCCGCTGGTGTAGCGCCGATGCATGCGCGCGAGCACCGTGTCGCTGCCGCTTTGCAGCGCGAGGTGGAACTGATGGCAGACCTTCGGCATGCCCTTGATCCCCTCGACGAACTCCGGCGTGACGACGACCGGCTCCAGCGAGCCCAGCCGCACCCGCGCGATTCCCGGCATGTCGTGCGCCGCGCGAATCGCGTCGAGCAGCGTCGTGCCGTCCTTTGCGTCGCGGCCGTAGCTGGTCAGGTGGATGCCCGTCAGCACGACCTCCCGGAAGCCCGCCTCCGCGAGACTCCGCGCCTCCGCCGCAATTTCATCCACCGGACGGGAGCGAATCGGCCCGCGCACCGACGGAATGATGCAGTACGTGCACCAGCGGTCGCAGCCCTCCTGAATCTTCATCGTCGCGCGGGTGTGCCCCTCGTGCGCGTGCACCGTCAGGTGCTCAAACGGCGCTTTGCGCAGCGTTTCAACCGCCACCAGCGCGCAATCCTGCTTCATGGCCTGCTCCAGCAGCTCGACGACCTCGCCGCGCCGCTGCGTGCCCAGCACAAGCCTCACCCCCGGCAGGGTCAGCTCGTCCGCCGCGCGCTGCGCCAGACAGCCGGTGACGACGATCTGCGCCTGCGGGTTCTGCCGATGGCACCGGCGGATGATCTGCATGCTCTTCTTGTCGCCCGTGCCGGTCACGGTGCAGGTGTTGACGACGTAAATATCCGCCTGCCCGTCAAACTCGGTCGTGCGATAGCCCGCCTGTTCAAACCGCTCGCGCATGGCCTGCGTATCATATTGGTTCACCTTGCACCCGAGGGTGTGAAAGGCGACTGTTTTCTGTTCAGTCAATATCCCAGCTCCTTATTCCATCTCTCCGCGCAGCGCCATCACGACGGTCTGGCTGGCGATGGCCGCCGTCTCCGTGCGCAAAATACGCGGCCCGAGCGTGACCAGCTTCGCGTTTGCCTCGCGGGTCAGCCATTCGGCTTCTTCCGGCGCAATGCCGCCCTCCGGGCCGATGAGAATCCCGACGCTGACGTCTTCCTTTTGCGCAAACGGCGCAAGGCAGTCGGCAACGCTTCCGTCCCGCGCGTCCTCCCACGGGACGATCAGCACGTCGAGCGCGTTTAATTCCTCACGCATCGCGCTGAGCTTTCGCGGCAGCCTGACCTCCGGCGCGCTCACGCGGGCGCACTGCTTCACCGCCTCGCGGGCGATCTTCTGCCATCGCTCGGTCTTCTTCGCCGCGTCCTTGCCTTCGAGCCTGACCACGCTGCGAATCATCGCGACCGGCGCGATGGCCGCCGCGCCCAGCTCGGTGCTCTTCTGCACGATCAGCTCCATCTTGTCCGCCTTGGGCAGCCCCTGATAGAGCGTCACGCGCGTCCGCGCCTCGGTGTCGCGCAGCTTTTCGATCACGCGCAGGCGAACCTCGCCGCCCTCCGTCGAGTCGATTTTCGCCCGATAGCGCGCCGGGGCGCAGACCAGCTCCACCTCGTCGCCGCTTTCCAGCCGCAGTACGCGCAGCGCGTGCCCCGCGTCCTCCGCGTTCAGATAGGCAGCGCCTTGAACGACGCCGCGTTCATCCGCAAAAAATCGGTGCATACTTTTTCCCTCTTATGCCGCCTTACGCCGCCAGCTTGGCCGCCAGGCAGACCCACTCGCCCTTCGCCAGCCGGTTGCAGACGGTGTAGCCCGCCGCCGCCAGCGCGCGCTGCACGTCCTCCTCGCGCTCCCGGATGATGCCGGAGCAGATGAACGTGCCGCCCTCCAGCAGGTGCTTTTTCACCGGGCCGCAGAGGTAGCAGATCACGTCCGCGATGATGTTGGCAACGATCACGTCGGCCTTCTCCTCGCGCTTTTCGAGCAGATCGCCGTGCGCCACGCGAACGACATTCGAAAGGCCGTTCTTTTCGGTGTTTTCCGCCGCGACCTTCACCGCCAGCTCGTCCAGATCAATCGCCAGCACATCGGCCGCGCCGAGCTTGGCCGCCGCCAGGCCGAGAATACCGCTTCCGCATCCCACGTCAATCGCGCGGCATCCGGGCGTGACGTATTTTTCAAGCTGCTCCATGCACATGAACGTCGTCTCGTGCGTACCCGTGCCGAACGCCATGCCGGGGTCAAGCTCCAGCACAAGGTCGCCTTCCTTCGGCTCGTAGGCCTCCCAGCTCGGCTTGATGACCAGACGCTCGCCCGCGCGGAAGGGCTTGTAATACTTCTTCCAGTTCTCCGCCCAATCCTGCTCGCGAACGCCCTGCGTATCGAGCGTCAGGCTGCCCATGTCAAAGCCCATGTCCATTTTGGCGATTTCGCCGAGCTTCTGCTCCACCAGATGCAGCGTCTCCGGCGCGCTCGCGTCACTCTTGAAATACGCCTTGACGAGCACATCCTCGCTCATGTGTTTGAGCACGTCCTCGTCGATCATATCCCACATGCCGTCGGATTTCTTGCTCGACGTCACGTCGTAGCGATCCTCAATCGCCGTGCCGACCGCGCCCGCGTTCATCAGCACGTCGCTGACGATGTCCGCGCCCATCGTGGTGGTGTGCACCACAGCTTCCAACCAATCCATCGCTTGTTTTTCCTTTCTTCGGTAAATGAGCAAATTCGAAATTGTGCACAAATTCCGGTAACGGGCGCGCAATGCGCGCCCCTACAATGTTGCAGAAAAAAGCAAGCGCACATTGTATCGCCGTACCCGTAGGGGCGCGCATTGCGCGCCCGCGTTTTGTACAGAATTTGTTTTTTGCTCAATTTTTCCTTTCTTGATAGACGCAGAAAAGCGAGGCCGTGCTTTTTCGCGCGTCCCGCTTTCCTGATGGCTTATTTCTTCTCGAATTTTTCCTTGAACCGCTCGGCGTTGTCGCGGATGTAGCTTTTCACCTGATCGCCGAAGCTCTTGCGGCGCTCGTACTCGCGCCCGTTGAGCGAATCCTCAAACTGGCGCAGCAGCTCCTTCTGCTTCTCGCCCAGATGCTTGGGCACCTCGACGTGCACGGTGAAGAACATATCGCCCCGGTTCGTGCCGCGGAACTGCTGAATGCCCTCGCCGCGGATGCGGAAGGACGTTCCCTCCTGCGTGCCCGCCGGAATGTTGTACTTCGTCGTGCCGCCCAGCGTCGGCACGTCGATTTCGCCGCCCAGCGCCGCCTGCGTGAAGGAAACCGGAACATCGCAATACAGGTCGTAGCGGTCGCGCTTGAAGATCTTGTGCGGCCGCACCGTGCAGGTGATGTACAGGTCGCCCGCCGGTCCGCCGTTGCGGCCGGGTTCGCCCTCGCCCGGAATGGTCTTGAAATTCTGCCCGTCGTCCACGCCTGCCGGAACGTTGAGCGTCACGGTGCGCGTCACGCGGGTGAAGCCCGTGCCGGAGCACTTGCTGCACTTGTCCTTGATGATCTTGCCCTTGCCGCCGCAGGTCGGGCACGTGCGCATCGTCTGCACCTGACCGAACGGGGAGTTCATCGTCACGCGCTGCTGGCCGGAGCCGTGGCAGGTCGGGCAGGTCTGCGGCTGTGTGCCCGGCTTTGCGCCCGTACCGGCGCAGGCGTCGCAAACCGCGCTGCGCTGGAACTTAAATTCCTTGCGGCAGCCAAAAGCCGCTTCCTCGAACGTCAGCGTCAGGTTATACTGCAAATCGCTGCCGCGCTGAGGCGCGTTCTGGCTCCTGCCGCGGCTGCTTCCGCCGCCGAAACCGCCGCCGGTGAACATATCGAAGATATCTTCAAACCCGCCGAAACCGCTAAAGCCGCTTCCACCGGCGCCGCCGCCCATGGTGGGGTCGTTGAAGCCGAATTGATCGTAGCGCGCGCGCTTCTGCGGGTCGCTGAGCACTTCGTAGGCTTCGTTGACCTCCTTAAAGCGCGCCTCGGCCTCCTTGTCGTCCGGATGGAGATCCGGATGGCAGGCCTTGGCCGCCTTGCGGTAAGCCTTTTTGATTTCGTCGTCCGAAGCGCCTTTGGCTACGCCGAGCACCTCGTAGTAATCTCTCTTGTCTGCCACAGCAGTCACCGCCTATCCTCGTCAAACCCTTAACCGCGCGATGCCGCCGCCACAAAGTGACGGCGGCCGCGCGCTTACTCAAAAGGGTTTATCTTGCTTTTTAACTTAGTGAACGTCGTAGTCCGCGTCGCTCGCGCCGTCGGAGGAGGCGTTGTCCGCGTTCTGCGCGCCGTTCGCCTGCGCGTTCGGATCGCCCGCGCCCTGCTGCTGATAGATCTTGCCGAACACCGCGTACACCTTCTGCGTAAAGGCCTCCATCGCGTTCTTGATCTGCTCCGCGTCGTTGGTCTCGCGAACCTTCTTGAACTCGGCCAGCTCATTTTCCACGGTCGCCTTGTCCTCGGCGCTCAGCTTGTCGCCCAGCTCCTTGAGCTGCTTATCCACCTCGAAGATCATGCTGTCGGCATGGTTGAGGGTTTCGACCTCTTCCTTGCGCTTCTTGTCCTCGGCGGCGTACTGCTCGGCTTCCTTGACGCGCTGGTTGATCTCGTCCTCGGTCAGGTTGGTGCTGGAGGTGATGGTCACCTTCTGCTCGTTGCCCGTGCCCAGATCCTTGGCGGAGACGTTCACAATGCCGTTGCGGTCGATGTTGAACGTGACCTCGATCTGCGGCACACCGCGCGGCGCCGGCGCAATGCCGGTGAGCTGGAAGCGGCCGAGGGTCTTGTTGCCCGCCGCCATCTCGCGCTCGCCCTGCAGCACGTGCACCTCAACAGAGGTCTGGCCGTCCGCCGCGGTGGAGAAAATCTGGCTCTTCGTGCACGGAATGGTGGTGTTGCGGTCGATCAGGCGGGTGAACACGCCGCCCATCGTCTCAATGCCCAGAGACAGCGGGGTAACATCCAGCAGCAGCACGTCCTTGACTTCGCCGCCGAGAACGCCGCCCTGAATCGCGGCGCCGATGGCCACGCACTCGTCCGGGTTGATGTTGCGGTACGGCTCCTTGCCGACCATCTTGCGGACAGCCTCCTGCACCGCCGGGATACGGGTCGAGCCGCCGACCAGAATCACGCGGTCAACCTCATTGGCGGTCAGACCGGCGTCACGCAGCGCGTTCTGCATCGGGGCGACGGTCGCTTCCACGAGGTCGCGGGTCAGCTCATCGAACTTCGCGCGAGTCAGGGTGATATCCAGATGCTTCGGGCCGGTCGCGTCCGCCGTGATGAACGGCAGGTTGATGTTGGTGCTCATCACGCCGGAAAGCTCGATCTTCGCCTTCTCCGCCGCCTCCTTGAGGCGCTGGAGCGCCATACGGTCGGCCTTCAGGTCGATGTTGTTTTCCTTCTTGAATTCGGCAGCGAGGTAGTCGATGATGCGCTGGTCGAAGTCGTCGCCGCCCAGACGGGTGTTGCCGTTGGTGGCCAGCACCTCGAACACGCCGTCGCCGATCTCCAGCAGGCTCACGTCGAACGTGCCGCCGCCGAGGTCGTAAACCAGAATCTTGTGGGAATCTTCCTTGTCAAGGCCGTAGGCCAGCGCGGCGGCCGTCGGCTCGTTGATGATGCGCAGCACTTCGAGGCCCGCGATGCGGCCCGCGTCCTTCGTCGCCTGACGCTGGCTGTCGGAGAAGTACGCCGGGACGGTGATGACCGCCTGCGTCACGGTTTCGCCGAGGTACGCCTCAGCGTCCGCCTTCAGCTTCATCAGGATCATGGCGCTGATGTCCTGCGGCGCGTAGTCCTTGCCGTCGATGCTGATGCGGCGGTCGGTGCCCATGTCGCGCTTGATGGAGATGATGGTGCGATCCGGGTTGGTCACCGCCTGACGCTTGGCGACCTGGCCGACCAGACGCTCGCCGTTCTTCGTGAAGGCCACGACGGAAGGCGTGGTGCGCGCGCCTTCGGCGTTAGGGATGACAACCGGCTCGCCGCCTTCCATCACGGCGACGCAGCTATTCGTAGTACCAAGGTCAATACCGATAATCTTGCTCATATATGTGTCCTCCTGTCTCGATAGAGAAAAAGTTTGGAAAGAAATTCGATTGATTTATATTGGGAAACGGGCTCAGCCCGCAACCACCTTGACCATCGCGTGACGGATCACGCGCTCGCCGAGCTTGTAGCCCTTCTGCAAAACCATGCACACCGTGCCCGGCTCGCCCTCCTCGGCGGTGCCCTGCATCACGGCGTTCATCAGCTCCGCGTCAAACGGCTGCCCCTGCGGGTCGATTTCCTCAACGCCCATCTTGGTCAGCGCGTCGCGCGTCTGGCGGAGCACCATTTCAACGCCGCTCTTGAGCGCGTCCTCTTCGCCCGCCGCGGCCAGCGCCCGTTCGAGGTTGTCTACGATCGGGAGCAGCTGGCTGATCGCCTCGCGCCGTCCGTCGTCAAAGGCCTCCGCTCGGATGCCCTCGGTGCGGCGGCGGTAGTTGGCGAATTCGGCCTGCTTGCGCTGAGCCAAATCGAGGTATTCGTCGCTCTGCGCCTTCGCCTTTTCAAGCTCGGCCTGCAAAGCCTTCACGTCCACCTCCGTCTCGCCGCCCTCCGGCTGCGCCTGCTGGGTTTCAGGCTGCTCAGGCTGCTGCACCTGCTCGGCCTTCTCTTCGCTGTTCATGCTCTTCGCCCTTTCCTTAAAGCCTCCGGCGGCCTTGGCAATGCGTTCGGTGAACGACTGCTGCGCCTTTTGGCTCTTATTTTTCTTGTTCTTCTTGCTTTTCATGGTTTTCATTCTGCCCGTCCAGCAGCTCCGTGATCGAGCGGCCAACCTCGCCCAGCACCGACAACACCTTGCCGTATTGCATCCGGGTCGGGCCGATCAGGCCGATCGTGTTGACCGTTCCGTCGTTTAAGCGATAGCTCGCCGTGACGATGGAGCAGTCCTTCGTTTCTTCCATGCCCGTTTCCGGGCCGATACGAACGGAGATTTCCATCTCCCCCTGATGGGAGAGAAGGGAGACGACCTTTTCCCGCGTTTCAAGCACGCTGAGCAGCTCCTTCGCGCGATCCACATCGGCGTATTCCGGGAAGCTCAGGAGGTTCGAGCGCCCGCCGACCACCAGCGAGCCCACCCCGCCGTCCTTTTCCGGCGGTTGAGCGGCCAGCAGCCCCAGCAGCTCGCGCATCTCCCCCTCCTGACCGCCGGCCAGACGGGTGAGCCTCGCGGGGAGCTGGTTCATCGCGCATCCCTCCAGCTCTCTGGAGATGATTTGCGAGACGGTGTAAAGCGCATCCGGCGCAATCGGCTTTTCGGTGTCGATCACCGTCTGCCGAACCGCGCCGCTCCGCGTGACGATCACCAGCAGCAGCCGCTTGTCGGAAACCGGCACCAGCTGCAAATGGCTGAATACCTGTTCCTCGCGCGGCGCGCGGGTCATCACGGCGGTGGTGTAGTGCGTCATGCTGGAAAGCGCTTTCGCGATTCTCGCGCTCAGCTCCTCCACCTGATTGATGCGGTGATCGAAGCAGCCCTTGATAAACGCGGTTTCTTCCTCGCTGAGCGGCATGGGGTGAATCATCCGATCCACGTAAAGCCGATATGCTTTATAGGATGGGATTCGCCCGGCCGACGTGTGCGGGGAATCGAGATAGCCAAGCTCTTCCAAATCGCTCATCTCGTTGCGGATGGTGGCGGAGGAGAGCTTCTGTTCATATTTTCGGGAAATCGTTCGGGAGCCGACTGGCAGCGCGGTCATGATGTAGTCGTCAATGATCGCCTGCAAGATGCGATACTTACGATCAATGAGATCCATGCCCGCCTTCCTCCTTTCGGCTGTTCGCTGTTGTTAGCACTCAATCGGTTCGAGTGCTAATCAGCGTGATAAAGATACCACGCTTAGGCGCTTTTGTCAACACCCTTGCCATAACTTTTTTCGGGAAATTTGACTTTTCCTGTCCTTTCTCCGAACGTTTGAACAACACCCGCGACATTTGAGCCGCGTTTTGCAGGTTTGGGGCGCTCAAATGTATCTTTGGTGTCTTTTTTCATAAGCGACAGTAACAAGCAAATCCGAAACTTTGCGCAAATCAGATAATGAGCGCGCCTTGCGCCCGCATTTTGTGCGGAATTTGCTTCTTGCT
>UMIP01043496.1_pt1 | contig 11530 bp, 7 predicted proteins | sample 1965751 | NCBI WGS metagenome assembly UMIP01 (sample SAMEA4836117, study PRJEB28245) | human gut metagenome | biome: gut microbiome; material: fecal sample | place: Denmark | collected 2008
CATTCTCATTCGCTCACCATACCTTTCTCCGGCAAACTGGAAGTTACTTTTTCATATACACGCCTTTGTCAAATTCCGATTTATCCAATTAAGACAACTGGAAATTGTTACATTGGCGAATGAATCCACATGTATCCCAAAATCAAGATACTAAGCACTATTACAAGCAGCAGTGCTATACCAATTGCTTTGTGCTTTCGCTTAAAAGCGATAAAACTTCCCACACCCATTACTATGTATGCGAGAAGCAATAACATCGTAAAACTCATATGACCTCCTTAAATCCCGATTTATTGTTCCTTTCAGGCGCACCTGCGCCGCCTTTCTTCCTGCCGTTTCCGGCACTGTGGGGAAGGGTTTGGGAAAAGCGGCGCGGCTATACTTGTCTGCAACTTCCAATCGAATCAACATTTTTTCTCCGCACTTCATCGAATCAGATGCAGTGCATATTCCAGATCCTTCTTATGCACATAAATTTTATACTCCCATGCAAAGCTCTGGTTAAATCCTGCACTCCACATATTCGCCTTCTGCATTCCGCCCTGCATATTTGTTGTTTTTATCGTATAATCAATTCCGTTTTCAGCCAGAATCCTGCGCACCTCTGCCTGCCGTTCCATGCTCTGTGTAACCACCAGTTCTCTCCTGTTGAAAATCGTCATCATTTCCCTCAGCCCCTTTCGCTTTTTTCCATTCTACCATAGAAATCCGCAAAAGAAAAAGCCATTCTCTACTATTTTAGTAGAAAATGGCTCATTTTTACTTATTTTTCTTCTTCCTCAAAATGCAGCACGCCTACATAAGGCAGATTTCTATATTTCTGGGCATAATCCAGACCATACCCCACCACGAAGGCATCGGGAATCGTAAAGCCTGTATAGTCCGCCTTGATATCCACCACGCGGCGGTCGGGCTTATCCAGCAGTGTCACCAGCTTCAGCTTTTTGGGGTTTCTGCTGATAAGAAGCTCCTTCAGCTTTTTCAGTGTTCTGCCGGTGTCAATGATATCCTCTACAATCAGCACATTCTTGCCTGTAATATCCGCATCCAGATCCATCTTGATATTGATATTGCCGGAGCTTTCCGTGCTGTTGCCGTAGCTGGAAACACTCATGAAATTCATGGTAACGGGCATCTTCATTTTCTTTGCCAGATCCACGATGGTCACAACCGCGCCCTTCAAGGCACAAACCAGTTCCACCGGCTCATCGCCAAACTCCTGATATAATTCATCTGCCAGTTCTGCCATCCTTTTGTCAATCTGTTCCGCAGAAAGCAATACCTCGATTCTCTCTTTCATTCCTGTACCCTCCGTATTTGAATCCATACTTTTCGGTCGGTCTGTTCCTCCGCGCCAAAGGCTTCCTTCAGCCTCGGCACCCAAATCACCGTATCCCCTGCCACAAATAAGGGATATCGCTCCCGTTCGGCTCTGGGAATCTTTGCATCAATGAACAGCTCCTTGATTTTTTTCCTGCCCCTTCGCAGAGGAATCATATCCCCCTGCCTGCGCGTGCGGCAGAAAAGTGTATGCTCTATTTTATCATAATCAAATACATTCGTACAGGTTTCGGCAGAAATTTCAACTTTTTTTTCATCCAGAGAGACCAGAACGGCAATACCTGCTTCGGGAATGAAGATTTCCTCCTCCATGGGCAGGGCATAGCAGAACCCTCTTGGCGCATCTGCTGCCCTTCGGGAAAGCACCAGTGTGCCATATCGGTTTTCTGCACGCAATCCTTCAGGAAAATCAAGCTGTTTCCCGCTTTCCTTCCGAAGCAAATCCTCTAACGCCGCAAGCTGCTTTGCGGAAATATCCTTTTTCTGAAACTGCCCCACCGCCTGCCGCAGGATACGCCGCCGCATGGCAGGATGGAGCGCATTTAGCCCTTCTATGGAAAGAGAAACCTCCTCAGGCAAGGAGGGCAGCTGTACCTCCTTCCAAAAAAGTGCCGTCTGCTGCTCCAGAAAATCCTCCTCCTCTGCCAAAAGAGAAGCCGTTTTTGCAATATGCGCCACCGCCTGCGGATTGATTTCCTCCAGAATCGGCAGAACACGCAGCCGCAGCTTATTTCGGGTATAGGCTTCCTCTCGGTTTGTGGCATCCTCTCGCCACTCCAGTCCGTTTTCCCTGCAATAGTCCTCGATTTCCTCTCGGTCGCAGAACAGCAGGGGGCGGCAGATATTCTCTCTGACAGGTGCCATGCCTGCAAGCCCCTTCAGTCCTGTCCCTCTGCAAAGCCGCATCAGAACGGTTTCCGCCTGATCCCTTCGGTGGTGCGCCACGGCAATGCAGCCATCCTCGCCTGCCGCCTGCCGAAAGGCGGCATAGCGCAGAAGCCGCCCCGTTTCTTCCTCGCCAAGCCCACGCGCCTTCGCCTCCGCACGCACGTCATAGTGCTTTACGATACAGGGAATCCCCAAATCGGCGCAGAAGCCTTCCGCAAAACGAGCGTCCTCGTCTGCCGCTGCTCCGCGCAGGCCATGGTGGATATGTACCGCGGTGAGGGAATCCCATGCAAATTCCTTTTGCAGGCTGTACAGAACGTGGAGCAGGGCAACGGAATCCGCGCCGCCCGAAAGCCCGATCACAAGCCTTGCGCCCTTCGGCACCATCTGAAATTGTCGCAGTGTGTTTCGTACCTTTTTCCGCATGTTCGTCTCCTTCTCGGAATCCTCTTTTTCCCCGAAAATTCCTCTTTCCCATTACTCTACACGATTGCGGAAAAAAAGACAACCCAAACGTAGTCTCAATTCATACCTGCTTCTGCCAGAATCGTCCGGCAAGAACGGTCATATCGTCCCGCCTGCCGTCCCTGCGCTCCTTTTTTGCCTCCTGCAAAATATATTCCGCCGCGTCCTGCGGGTTTGACATCGGGAAGGCGGTCAGCTTCGCCTTGAGCCATGCGCCCGTCTGCTCCTCGCCGCCGAGGGCATCGGTAATCCCGTCCGTCACCATCAGAATCATGTCCCCATCCTTGAGGCGCATTTCATTTTTCTCCGGCTCTACCTGCTTGAGGATGCCCGCAGGCAGCGTCACCGCACGCAGAGAGATGATGCGGTCTCTCCGCCAGATAAACGATGCCACCGCGCCCAGCTTGATGAATTCGGCATTCCCGTCAAAAAGGTTCACATGGCAGATATCGAGGGTCGCATAGGCCTCCTCTCCCCTGCGCAGAAGAAGCGCAGAATTGATCATCCGCACCGCAAGCGCGCGGTCAAAGCCTGCCTCCGTGAATTGCTCCAGAAGCTCAATGGCAATGCGGCTTTCCTTCGCCGCCTGCTCTCCCGTCCCCATGCCGTCGGAAAGAGCAAGCAGGGCGTTGCCCCGTTCCGTTTCCAGAAATGCCGCCGCATCTCCTGTCGGCCTTCCTTCCTCCGCAGGGGCATAAACCGCCGCCGTCGTGAGGGAAAAGGCAGGTGCCTCCCGAAACAGCAGGCTGCATTCCCTCCCCTTCGCATCCACCGAGCAGGTACCCTCCTCCAGCAAAATCATGGGGCAGCCCATCGTTTTTCTGACCAGCGGCAAAACCTTATCCTTGCAGCTGCCCTTTCCGCCGCAGGCAGGCAAAACCACCTTCACCTGCTTACGCCGATGAGCCTTTTCCTCTGTAATGATGACCTCCTTCGGGGAAAGCCCCTGCTTTTTCAGCGCATGGCGCAGCTCCTTTTCTGCACCTTCCAGAAAAATACTGTTCAGCTCCATCTGCCCCGAAAGGGATTCCATAATTTCTCCCACCGCCAGAAGCTGTTGTCCGACCAGCTCGCGGCACTCCCTCAGGCGGCTTGTCCATAAGCAGTCCCTTCTGTACAGTCCATACACCTCATTTATGGTGTCCACAAGGGTGTCCACTCTTGGACAGGTGTCCGCAAATTCCTGCGGCAAATCGGATGCCCGAAACCGCCCCAGACTGTCGCAGTGAGAAAGTGCGGCGAAGGTCATGCCATAGGTTTTGTATAAATCCTCCTCCCAGCAGAAATGCGCCAGACCGCAGTCCTGACAAGCCTTTCCCGCAATGGTATCAACCAGCCTTGCAATCTCACCCCTGTCCTTTCGTTCCCCCTCCCGAACAAAGGTTTTCGCCAAAGCATCAAATGCCGCGGATACGCCCAGAAGCTTCTCCTCCGTCAGCTCCTTCATTTTTGTATACCTGTCCTGGGGGCCTTCCGTTTCCCGCAGACCGCCGTATTTTTCCAGCAAAGCCTTGGGGAACAGGGAAAACAGCAGCACCCCGCTTATCAATCCTCCTATCCAAATCGGGTTCAGCAACGTCATATCTATGTAAAACAGAAAAATGCAGGGGGCTAGCAGCATTGCAAGGGCAGAGGCCAACCTGCCCAGATCTCTCATGCAGCCCGCCAACATTCCCCCTAAAGCGAGGGCAGCGAAAAGAGGCAGCTTGGCACCGCCGGAAAGCAGCAGCAGCAACCCCAGAAACACACCGGCAGCCGCACCGCCGCCGATCCCCTCCTGCCTTGCGGCAAGAAGCAGAAAAAACGCAGATGCCATCGGCAGCAGAAATGCGCCGATCGGGCGGTTTTGCAGGGACGCAAGCCCTGCCAGAACGCCCCCTGCCAGAAGCAGGAGCGAAAGCATTTCCTCTCTGGAGGGAATCACGGCTTTCCCATGCTCCAACAGAAGCACCACGCCCTTCTGCACCAGATAGCTGATGCCGAGCGTCAACGCGCCCTCCACAGCGGCAATGGCAAAATAGAACCCCAGACCCTGTCGGCTGACAGCAAAAAAGATACCTGCCAGCACCGAAGCAAAGGTGCCGAGAAGAGCCTTCTTTCCCATTTCCTGCCGTTCCAGAAAACGCCCCAACGTAAGCTGAATGGCGAGCGCCGCCGCAAGCCCTGCGCCAGTCTTGAGCGGTGCATGGGCAAATGCCCCCAGTCCGACCGCAAGCCAGACCGCCCCAAAGAGCCACCCCTCCCCGAAAAAGGCGGAAAGATAGGCAAGCCCCATCGGGCGCAGCAGTCCCATCAGCTCAATCCTGCCCCAAAACAGCCCCATCAGGCAGAAGCCGCCGCCCTGCAGCAGGGTCTTCCACGGAAACGGCTTTTTCGGTTCCTTTTTCGGCAGGAGCATTTTGCCGAAGCGCGGTGTTTGTTCCGTATATTCCAATGTGATTTCTGTCTTTTCCATACTGCTTCCCTCCATACGCCCATTCTAAACAAACAGAACCGCTTTTTTTGTCAAAACGGGGCGAGGGCAGAAAGAAAGTTTCGACAAAAGCCGCTACGCTTCATCCGCAGCGCATAAAGCCTTCTGTGCAGACGCAAAAAAGGGTATCTCCTCTCGGAGATACCCTTTCTTTATATACGTTCTATTTTTAACTTACTTCATCTGTTCTGCAATGATTTCCTTTGCTTTTTCCAGTGCATCGGCAATCTTGGATGCGTCCTTGCCGCCTGCCTGCGCCATATTGGGACGACCGCCGCCGCCACCGCCGCAGACTGCTGCTGCCGCTTTGATGATATTGCCTGCATGTGCGCCCTTTTTCACAACATCATCGGTTGCCATTGCCATCAGGCTTACCTTGCCGCCTGCTGCGCCTGCCAGAACGATTACGCCGCTGCCAAGCTTATTTTTCAGCTGATCGCCAAGGGTACGCATTGCGTTGGCATCCATATCCTTCACCTCTGCCGCAAGCACTGCCACGCCGTTGATATCAACCTTCTTGCTCAGCATTTCATCCGCAGCGCCGCCTGCCATTTTTGCTTTCAGCTTTTCCAGCTCCTTGGAAAGCTCCTTCTGCTCTGCCAAGAGCTGTTCCACTCTTGCCACCAGCTTATCGGGAGAGGTTTTTACCATCTGTGCCAGTGTACGCACCTCATCCTCCTGCGCCTGATAATGCAGGAGTGCGCCTTCGCCTGTCAGCGCTTCGATACGTCTGACACCTGCGGCAACGCCGTTTTCGGAAACAATTTTAAAGGAACCAACCTGTGCCGTATTTTTCAGATGTGCGCCGCCGCAAAGCTCAACGCTGTAGCCGCCCATATCAACCACGCGCACAATATCGCCGTATTTCTCACCAAAGAGCGCCATTGCGCCCTTCTCTCTTGCCGCATCAATGCTCATTTCCTCCGCAACAATGGGATAGCTTGCGAAGATTGCTTCATTGACCAGTCTTTCCACCTCTTTGATTTCATCCGGTGTCATAGCGGTGAAATGGGTGAAGTCGAAACGCAGTCTATCTGCGCTGACATAGGAGCCGGACTGCTCAACATGTGTCCCCAGAACGGTTCTCAGTGCCTTCTGCAGCAGATGGGTTGCGGAGTGGTTTCTTGCGGAAGCCATTCTGTGCTTTTTGTCAATTTCTGCACAGGCAATATCGCCAACGGTAACGGAGCCTTCCTCTACCACGCCCTGATGCGCGATTTTGCCGCCGATTACCTTCATGCAGTTTGTTACCTTAACAACGCCGTTTGCGGTTTTGATGATACCATGATCGCCAACCTGACCGCCGCTTTCTGCGTAGAAGGGGGTTCTGTCAAGGAATACCACAACGGAATCCTCTGCCTGCGCGCCTTCTGCAACGGCATCGTTTGCAACCAGAGCAACGATTTTTGCATCCACTACGGTATCCACATCATAGCCTGCGAATTTTGTTTCCAGATCGGTAGGCAATTCATCGTATACGGTTACGGCTGCGCCCATGTAGCCCTCGCCGCCTCTTGCCTTACGCGCACGATCCTTCTGTGCCTGCATTTCCTTCGCAAAAGCCTCCTCATCCACGCGCATGCCTGCTTCTTCCAGAATTTCCTTTGTCAAATCAACAGGGAAGCCATAGGTATCATACAGGCGGAAGGATTTTTCGCCGCTCATCACAGTTTCGCCTGCGGCTTTCATTTCCTCCATATCCTCCTTGAGGATTTCCATACCCTTATCGATAGTCTTATAGAAGCTGTTCTCCTCGATGGAAAGAATCTTAAAGATATAATCCTGCTTATCCACCAGCTCAGGATATGCTTCGCCGCTGCAGGTGATAACAGCCTTGGAAAGCTCTGCAAGGAATTCACCCTGAATGCCCAAAAGCTTGCCATGGCGCGCCGCACGACGCAGCAATCTTCTCAATACATAGCCGCGCCCTTCGTTGGAGGGCAGAACGCCGTCTGCGGTCATGATTGTAACAGAGCGGATATGGTCTGTGATGATACGAACGGAAACATCAATCTTGTGCTCCTTGCCATATTCCACGCCTGCCTTCTGACAAACCACATCGCGGATATATTTTACGGTATCCACATCGAAAATGGAATCTACGCCCTGCATGATGGTTGCCATACGCTCCAGACCCATGCCGGTATCTACGTTTTTATGATCCAGCTCGGTATAGGTGCCGTCCTCATGCGCATCGAACTGTGTCAAAACCAGATTCCAGAATTCCATGTATCTGTCGCAGTCACAGCCAACGCCGCAGGTAGGGCTGTTGCAGCCATATTCGGGACCGCGGTCATAATAGATTTCCGTACAGGGACCACAGGGACCTGTACCATGCTGCCAGAAGTTATCCTCCTTGCCAAGCTTCTTGATTCTGTCCCAAGGCAGACCAACCTTTTCATGCCAGATTTCGCCTGTTTCGTCATCCTCCTCATAGATGGTGACATACAGCTTATCCTCAGGGATTTCCAGCCATTTGGTAACAAACTCCCAAGACCAAGGGATGATTTCGTTCTTAAAATAATCGCCAAAGGAGAAATCGCCCAGCATTTCAAAAAATGTGCCGTGGCGCGCGGTTTTGCCGACATTATCAATATCCCCTGTGCGGATACATTTCTGACAGGTTGTGACACGCTTACTGGGGGGTGTTTCCTGCCCTGTGAAGTATGCCTTCATGGGTGCCATACCGGAGTTAATCAACAGCAGGCTCTTGTCGTTACGGGGAACGACGGAAAAGGATTTCAGACGCAGATGGTCTTTGGATTCAAAGAACTGCAGAAACAGCTCTCTGATTTCGTTTACACCGAGATTTTTCATAGCTTTTCCTCCTTAAAAAGATAAAAATATAATTCCCACAATAAAATCCTGTTTTTTGGGTAATGAAAAAAATCCCTGTTCCGAAGAACAGGGACGAATTTACCGTGGTACCACCCTAGTTACGGCTTTGCTGCCGTCACTCGAAATCGTTAACGCCGATTTACGCCGCAATATACTTTTTTATTCCACTGCGGAGCCTGTTTCCTTTGAAGAAACAAGAGAAACCGAAAAGACTGCTTCCATTCTGTGCTGCTGAGGCTTTCCCACCAAGCTGCCTCTCTCTGAAAGTCCGAACCAAAATGTACTCCTTCTTTTCCTGACTTTTTTCTGTTTTTCTAATAATGATTTGATTATAGGCACTTGAAATCCGTTTGTCAAGGCAGTGTAAGAAATTTTTCCTCCAGCATGGCGCGAATCATATCCCCGATGCGCTTCAGCCCAACCTCTATTTTATCATCACTGAGGTTCAGGAAGCTGAGACGGATATGGCGATTTTCCTCGCCGCTGATATCATACTGACTGCCGGGGGTGAGAATGACGTTCTTTTCCAGCATACGGCTGCAAAGCGCTTCTGCGCCCACGCCCACGGGCAGCTCCACCCAAAGGCTGACACCGCCGTTTGGCTGTCCGTATTTCGCCACATCGGAGAGATATTTTCTTGCGGCGGAAAGCATTTTGCGGTATTTCTCGCCGCCGTAGCGCCTTGCCTGTGCGGCATGCTCCCCCCAGCCAAATTCGCGCAGATAATATTCCAAGGCTCTCTGGATAAAGCCGGAGGTGGAAATATCTGTCGTGTATTTTGCTTCCATGACTGCCTGATGGATTTTCTTCGGCAACGCAATCAGCCCCATGCGCAGACCGGGCATGAGGATTTTGGAAAAGCTTTTGATATAAATGACACGATTTTTATAATCTAACGCCTTCAGGGGAACAATCGGCTCCTTATCATAATGGAAATCGTAAAAATCGTCCTCCTCGATGATATAGGTATCGTATTTTTCTGCCAGCTCAAGCAGGCGGCGTTTTTTCTCCATGGAATAGGAGATGCCTGTCGGGGTCTGATAATATGCCATCATATAAATAAAACGCGGATGATACAGCTTGAGGAAATTTTCCAGAATGACCATATCCATGCCATCCTCCTCCAGAGGAATCTCTATCAGCTTGCCCCCACGGGACAGAAATGCACCCGCTGCACCGTAAAACGTGGGCTTTTCCACAAAAACAACATCCCCATAGCGCAGCATCGCCTTTGAAATGATATCAATGCCCTGCTGTGCGCCGGAGATGATCTGCACGTTTTCCGGAGAGGTTTTGATGCCATAATTCATAAGATAACGGCAAAGCTGCTCGCGCAGAGGGGCATAGCCCATGCTGTCCATATAACGGAAGGCTCCGCCCTTTTCCCTATCCAGCACCGCATTGAACGCCTCCTTAAACGCATCCACAGGGAACATTTCATTCGGCAGAGAGGTGCTTGTAAAATTGATGGCATTTTCCATGGAAAGACCGCTTTCAAAGGAACGGAGATTGCGGCTTGCCACAGGCTCCGGAATATGCTCCACAGGCAGGGGCGAAACAAAGGTGCCACTGCCCACGCGCGAATAGACCAGCTGCTTTTTCTCAAGCAGCTTATACGCATTGACAATCGTAACAGTATTCACTCCGAAATGCTCCGCCGTTTTGCGGATGGGCGGCAGCTTGCTGTTGGCAAGCAGAACACCATCCGTAATCATCCCCTCAATGCCCTCTGCCAGCTGCTGATAAAGAGGAACGGCACTTGATTTATGCAGCTGTAGCTGAAAAATTTCTACCATATTAAGTATACTCCAAATCATTAAAATCTCATTTTACTTTTCTGCGTCGTATCGCTTTCTGCCAGATGCCCCTGCAATGCCCATGGCTTCTCTGTACTTTGCAACGGTGCGGCGACAAATCTGCACACCCTCCGCGGTCAGGCGCTCCGTCAGCTCCCGATCACTGAGGGGTTTTGTTTTTTCCTCCGCATCAATGATGGCACGCAGGCGGTTCTTGATGCTGTCCGCAGAAACATTTTCCGCCGCTTCCGTCTTTGCCATTGCCTTGGACTTTGCCATTGCCTTGGAAAAGAAGGTATGCAACGGGAACACACCGCGTTCACACTGCAAATATTTTTCCTTGACCGCACGGCTGACGGTGGATTCATGGATATTGAGCTGCTCTGCAATATCCACCAGACGCAAAGGCACAAGCTGCCCCTGCGGCTCTAAGAAAAAATCCCTCTGCTTTTCCACGATGGCTTCCACCACCTGCTGTAAGGTGCTTTCTCTGCGGCTGATGCACTGCAATGCCCACTCGGCACGCTTCAACTGCTCTGCAATATATTCCTCCGTCTGTGCATCTGCTTTTTCGCGCAGCAGCTTCACATAGCTGTGGCTGACGGTAAGGCGGGGCATCACGGTTGTGTTTGTAGTGACGATAAATTCCTCTCCCCTGCGCTCCACCAGAACATCCGGCACGACATATTGCACATTATCCTCCCCTGCAAAGCCACTGCCGGGCTTGGGCTGACAGGAGCGAATTTCCTCCAGCGCACGCATCAGTCGTTCCATGGAAACCTTTTCTGCCTTCGCGATATAGGAAAGGCGGTTTTTCGCCAGCTCATCCAGATAATTTCTTGTGATCTTCATGGAAAGAGCAGAGGCGTTTTTCTGCTTCAGCTGAATGAGCAGACACTCCTGCAAATTTCTTGCCCCCACACCGGAGGGCTCCAAGGCTTGAAACTGCGCCAGAATTCTTGCGGCAGTGGATTTTTTCATCGGATATTTTTCCATCATCATTTCGATGGCATCCTTTTCCAGATAGCCGCTTTCGGCAGTACTCTCCGCCAGAAACCGCAGGACAGCCTTATGTCCTGCCGGGATTTTTTGTATATTTATCTGAAAAAGAAGAAATTCGCGCAGACTCTGCCCCTCTTTTCTGCCGAAGGCATTCGTTTCGCGCTCCTTTTCCTCCTGCTCATGCTCCATGCGGTAAAGGCTGCGGTTCTGCTCATCCGTCTCCTCAAGCCATTCCAGCTTTTGCAGCAGCTCCGTATTTTCCTGCTGCACGGGCTCCTTTTCCTCATTCCATTCCACAAGGGGGTTCTCCTCCGCAAATTCTCGGATATATTCGGAAAGGGTCACGGCATTCATCTGCAAAATCTCCACAGACTGCTGCATTTTCTGTGATAAAATCTGTTTTTGCTGTACCTGAAGCGACAGCTCCATAAAAAAATCCCCCTTTCTTGATGCTTGATTGCATTTATTTTATCATAAAATCTAATATAACCCCACCATTTTGTTTAATTATCCCTAAAAAAGCAGAGAAAATATGCCAAGATTATGGTAATAAATTAACATTTACTTTTATAGATAATAAGTGTAAACTATATGAGATGATTCATTCGCATACAAATTATTTTTTGTTTTGCGGATGTCTCAGCAATATTATAACGCAAAGATCAGATTTCGACATTATTTTGTGGAAGAAGGGTTCTTTTCTGGAATAATCAGGTGAAAATTTCTT
>UMIP01011650.1_pt1 | contig 11430 bp, 6 predicted proteins | sample 1965751 | NCBI WGS metagenome assembly UMIP01 (sample SAMEA4836117, study PRJEB28245) | human gut metagenome | biome: gut microbiome; material: fecal sample | place: Denmark | collected 2008
GTGGGCTGTACCACCGGTAGGGAATCACACCCTGCCCTGAAGATTTTCTATTCAATTACGGTAGAAGTATAGCACGGCGGCAGGTGGATTGCAAGGCCATTTTGCAAACCGGGACAAAACCGGGACGGTCACCCTTTTGGGGCGGGAGGTCAAATATGTGCTCTTCGCACTGCGGCTTCGGCTGTAGGACATGCAGAGAAGCATTGGAAGCACTGGTTTTTTGCACGGCTCTGTGGTATCATTTCTCATAGAGAGCCGAGAGGCGCAGACAAGAAAAACAGCGTCTATTTCACATGCGCATCCGAGCAGCTCCAGCAAAAACAAGCTGTCTGCGTTTTTTGAAGGATCGCCGTGTGTCTCGGCAGCGGTGAAAACACAATGCACGTTCTCTGAATGAGGTGACCGGATATGGCAAAGAAAATGACGCGGGCTGCGCTGTTTTTCATGATCGGGACGGTCATTTTGACCGTTTTCTACGAAAAGACCGCTTACGGGCCGGCGCTTTCACTTGCCATTACCTTCGGAACGGTTTCCTACCACCTCGTCATGCGGCTGCTGGTGGGAGGCGCATTTCAGGCAGTGATGCAGAATCATGCAGATCTCCGCAAGCGGTGGTACCGGGTCGGCAGGCGGGAAATGGCGGTCTATGAAGCGCTGAAGGTAAAGCGGTGGAAGCGCAGAATGCCCACCTATGACAACGCGCTGTTTGATCCGCGTCTGCATACATGGGACGAGGTCGCCCAGGCCATGTGTCAGGCGGAGCTGGTCCATGAAACGATCGCGCTGCTCAGCTTTCTGCCCATTGCGGCGGGACTTCGGTTTGGCGCATACCCGGTATTCATCGTGACCTCCGTTTTGTCCGCCGGATATGACCTGCTGTTTGTGATGATGCAGCGGTATAACCGCCAGCGGATCATGGTGCTGCGGGAGCGCAAGCGCACATCGTCCGCCAGCACCGCACGGAGCGCAAGATGAACCCGTAACCGATCAGCAAAGGGCCGACGGTGTATCCCTTCTTGGGTTATCTCCGCGCTAAGAGCCGCCTTGCGGCGGTTGCGCTCCGAAACACGCCTGCGGGCGTAGTCCCGCGCACGCCCTTCACCCGCAAGGGGTATGCAGCATCCGTAAAGCGGCGGAGCCGCTAACGGCTGCCCTACCTTACCGTTGCGGAGAATTCACCACTTTATCGACAGTTTCGTTCCTGTCTTGTCTTGTTTCATTCTGCTGAAAAAATGATTTTTTTCGACTTGAAAACAGCCAAAACCCGCCGGAATAACCGCGGCCGGATTCTGGCGGGCGTCCCTCGGTGGGACAGGAACTGAGAACGATATGAAGCTAAATCGCAAAGGTTTTACATTGATGGAGATGCTGATCGTCATCGCGATCGTTGCCGTGCTGATCTCCGTCGCGGTCCCGGTGCCTTCCTCGCAGTTGGAAAGGAGCCGGGAGGCGGTGGATCTGGCTAACGTGCGCTCCGCCTATGCGCAGGTCTCCACGGAGGCCCTGCTTGGAAATACCGGCGTCACCGTCACGGTCAAGCTGAAGCAGAAGCAGGCCGGGTGGCAGTCGGTGGACCCCGTGAACATCGGCGGCATCGTCCATTCCAAAAGCGTCGGTGACACGGATAACTGGCAGGGTGATGCCGCGCCGGACGGGACCTGCAAGGTCACCTATGATGAGACCCACGGTGTGGTGCTCATATGGAGCGGAACGGCAGCGCCGGGCAATCCCAGCTATCCGTTTGACACCAAGCACACGGAGTTTTTTGGTGAGGTCCTATATAAAACCGAATTCTGGACAAGGGGGGATATGAACAATAACCCAAATTTTGAGTTCGACTCCCGCTGTCCGGACTCAATCTACATCCCGCAGATCAAAAAAGCACTCGAAGAAAGCACGAGCAACAGCCTTCTGCAGCAGAAGGATTGCACCTGGGCTTTTTTAGGGGACGGGCATGAAGGACAGGAGGCGGACCGCTATCTTTTCTGGACCTCTCTTGACACGAGTAAGGTCGGCCCCGGAGCGAAAATCCCCGTGCTCATCCAGACCGGTGACGGGAAATACTATGTCTCCGAAACTACAACCGGAGGGCGAACAGACGGCAAGGGGATAAAGTATGTCGCGGTGTCGGGTCATCTCTACAAAAATGAGGAGTATGAAGATATTCTGAAGGCCGGCAAGGAATACTTCACCTTGAAAGAAGCCTACGATGCCTATGTAGAGGCTCTGGCGGATCCCAAATATGACGCAGTTCGTGACACACAGGCTTCTGCGCCGTAAGTGGTACCACGGCTTCAGCCCTTGCATCCCAGTCAAATCAAGATATAAAAGCACTTGCGCATAGAGGCAGGTGCTTTTATGGAATCGTCAGGTTTCCCTGTCATTCAACCATTCGCTTGCCTTTTCCTGATTTTCCCTGCTTCTATTATGTGCCGTACATCGATGTACGGTACAAGAATTTTTTCGTTTCAAGGGAAATTTTTTTCAAAATGTAGGAAATAGGCGTTTCCTGTTGGTTAAATCGCCAAAACTCTCCTTCGCTCTCTCCTGCGGCCGCTGCCGCCCGGGTCTGACCGGCATTTTCCGCCGCTATCCCCTGTTTTCCGGACGATCCCGCTAAAAAATGCCCAGGAACGTTACGTTCCTGGGCTTTGTCTATGTAGGCTTTTGCGCTGATTTTAAAAGGTGATGACCTCTTTGTCCGTTTCAAACTGGGCGGGTTCGCCGTTTTTGATGCTGCGGATGGTATCCAGCATCTGATTGTTGTGCTCCTCCGCCTTGGGGTCGTTGTTCCAGGTGTTCTCGTACTTGAAGATCACATGTGAGATGGAGCGGCCCTTCTTATGCTTGCGGAAGGAGACCTTCAGGTTCGTATACTGGTTGATAAAGCCCAGATTGACCTCGATGACGTTGCGCACAAAGTCCCCGGCGCTCTTGTACTTATCGTTGCAGTCGAAGAAATCCCGCAGGTAGTCGATGGCCAGCACGATCTCGTCCGGGTCGGTGGAGATATCCGGGAAGGCCGGGGTGTTCTCCCCCTTGATGATGATATTCACCCAGCTTGTCAGCAGCTCAAAGAGGCGGATGGAATAGTTGGTAGGTAGCTTGATGATGCTGTCATAGGAATAAAGGGTGAACATTTCGCTCAGGCCGATGAGGTACGGCTTCAGCTCGTCGCTGAGGCGGTAGGTCAAAGTGCCGTCCTTGTACTCCACGCTGCTGAGCCAGTGGAGGATCTTGTAGTTGGGCTTGCCCTTCTTATCGGGCACTTCCTTGTCCCGAATGAAGATGACCCGCTGCATGAGGCTGATGTTGATGTCCTGCATGGAGCGGTAGACATTGGTCTTAGGCACCTCCAGAAATTCCGCCAGCTGCGAGACATTGACCTTGTAGGTCCGCAGGTCCTTGTCCCCCTTCATGATCTGGGAGACTGCCAGACGGATCAGCTTGGATTCCATCAGCGTCAGATCGGACTGCTTGCTCCGCAGCAGCTCGTTGGCCTGCACGATATTGAAGTCCTTGCTGTAACGGATGGCAATGCCGTTTTCCCCGGGCAGATCGTCCTCCGGTGTCTCCTGGATCAGCGTATAATTGTCACGCTCCTCAGCGTCTGCATTTACATCCGGGATCTGGATCTGTTTTTCTTCCATGTTCTTCTCCTCTGTGCGGCTTTCTGCAAATTTATTTATCAAAGTGAACGGGAAAACCTCGGGTTTCGAACCCGGGGATGAAAGTGAACACCTTATTCCCCCGTACACTCAAAATTGTGTCTTTGTGATTTGCACATGGTCTACTGTTGTGATATAATAGACGCATGGAAAAGTTCAATAAATCGCGTCATGCGAGATACCTACTCAATCTACACATAGTCTGGATACCGAAGTACCGCAAGGCTGTCCTCGGGCCGTATCGAGAGGCGTTAACGGACATCCTTCATTCCATCGCCAAAGATAAGGGATGGAAAATCTTAGCGGTCGAGGTCATGCCGGACCACATCCATTTGTTTGTCTCTGTTCCTCCATCCATATCCCCTTCCGAGGTGGTAAAGTGCTTCAAGGGGCAATCGGCGCGGAAACTGTTAGTTAAGTTCCCTGAGCTTGTGCATCAGAGAGATTACCGAGCATCCTTCTGGGCACCATCCTATTTTGTGGCATCCGCCGGGGATGTTTCTTCCGAGACCATCAAAGCCTACATTGAAGGGCAATACGACTGAATGAAAGGCAGGTGAGCCGTTTTGTCTAAGCAAGAAAAGCAAATCGTCATGACATACAAGTACAAGATGTACCGTAACAAGAGTTTGCGGCATCTGGACCGGCTCATCGACTATCATTGCGAGGTCTACAACTACTGCATTGCACTCCACCGTCGGTACTACAAGATGTACCATAAACACCTATCCGCAAATAAGCTCAAAGTGCATCTTACAAAGGTGCGTAAGCGCCCGAATAAGGAGCACTGGCGTGAACTTGGTTCTCAGTCTATTCAGGATGTAGCCGAGCGCATAGAGCGTTCCTACAAGGCGGTCAGTTCTTTGACGCCAAGAAGGAACAACGCTGCGGTCGGCACAGTATCCCGTATTTCTGCAAGAGAAAGAATTACTCTTCTTTCACACTGAAACAGACGGGGTACAAATTCCATGATGGGAACCACATCACTATCCTCGGCAAAGACTATAAGTATGTAGCGCACCGCCCATACGAAGGCACTATCAAGACCGTGTCCATTAAGCGAGATAACTGCGGTGATTTCTGGCTCTGTATCGTGTGTGCAAAGCCCGCGTCCGAAATCATACCCAGAAAGGGTAATGCCATCGGGTATGACTTCGGATTGAAGACTTTTCTCGCCGGTTCGGATGGAAGCCGTATCGAGTCACCGCGTTTTCTTGAAAAGAACGCCACAGCACTTCGGTCCGCGCAGCAGGCTTTGAGCCGCAAGCGGAAAGGCAGCGCAAATTGGCGTCGTGCCAAGATGGATGTTGCTCGAAAGTATCAGTATGTGCGAAACCGTCGGAAGGATTGGTTCTACAAGCTGGCAGCGGATATTGCTTCTCAATACTCTGATGTCTGTATTGAAGACCTGAACATCAAGGCAATGCAGCAGCTTTGGGGAAGGAAGATATCTGACTATGCTTTCACAGAGTTTGTCAGTATTCTTCAGAATCAGCTAAGCAAAACAGGTGGACAGCTTCACAAAGTAGACCGTTTCTACCCCTCCTCAAAAACATGCTCCCATTGCGGACACATTGTTGAGGAAATGCCACTGGATGTTCGCCGTTGGGAATGCCCCTTTTGCCACGCAATGCTTGACAGAGACGGGAACGCAGCCGTGAATATCCTCGTTGAGGGAATGAAATCCGCATAACAAAACAACTATTTGAGGGCGGGGCATCGTCCTCTGCTGAGACTGAGTAAGTCTCCCATTCGGAGCGTCGGTCAGTGAAGCGCAATTTCCGAGTTCCCGACTTTTCGTCTTACGAGAAGCCTCGGGTCTATTGACCCGGGGAGTATGTCACTATCATATTCTATTTACGAAAAAGAGTCAACCTAATTTTTCGAAGTTTGTGAGATTCTGTTGCATGCGTCCGCTTCTATCCCTCTGACGTCCGGTCGGCTCTTACCGCGGCAGCCCTTCTGCTATTCACGAGGTTTTGATTCTTCTAAGCCGCCTATGAGCCGATTCTGCTTATGGAAGGCTGTATCATTCACGAGGTTTTGATCTCGTTTTGGGGATTTACGAGGTTTTGATCTCTCCCCTCTCCCGCCGAAGGGGTATTTACGAGGCCAATGTCACTCCGGCAGTCTATTTACGAGGTTTTGATCTCATTTATTGTACTATTTTCGGCATGATCGTTCTGAATTTCTGTTTATCGGTAAACTCTGTAAAGTATTATTACTTTTCATCGCTTTTTGTGAATTTCAACCTCTCTTATGCGGAACACCCCCGTTTTTTCTGCCTCTTTTCCGGCAAAAATCAACGTTTTTCGTAGAAACCGCCCAATCTGATTCCCAATATCTTGTTGCTTTTTTATGAAAGTGAATCACATTTGGTGTCCACCTCCGGCCTCTCCCAGCGTCACCCCATTTACGAGGTTTTGATCTCGTTTTGGAGGTTCCGCGCATCGGGGAGAGATACAAACCTCGTGAATCAGCTCCCTGCGTCACGCCAGCAGAGAGATCAAAACCTCGTGCATTGGAGCAGGCCGAAATCTGACTGAGTGAGATCAAGACCTCGCAAATAGCAGCCCGTCTGAGTGTCGGAGGCGAGATCAAAACCTCGTATATACATTATATATATAGTATATATATATTGTCTTTCCTGAGATCAAAACCTCGTAAATCAAGTCTCCCTGGGAGAAATTGCGAGATCAAAACCTCGTAAGTCATGCCAGAAACGGCAAGTGGAGAGATCAAAACCTCGTAAGTCATGCCAGAAACGGCAAGTGGAGAGATCAAAACCTCGTGAATAATGCAGCCTTCCATAAGCAGAATCGGCTCATAGGCGGCTTAAAAGAATCAAAACCTCGTATATACGCGGGCACCGCCCATTTTTTCGTGGTTAAAATGTTCTTAAATTGGAAGCTTTTCGAGAAATCGCCTGTGGATCTCCTAAATTTTGTTCCCGGTTTTTTCGTCATTTTTTGATGGGTAAATAGAGACATTGGCCTCGTAAATCATCTGATTTCGGTACGAAAAGAGAGATCAAAACCTCGTATCAAAAGATACATCCCTCGTGCTTCAGAGATAAAACCCTCGTCTATATACGATACAAACCTCGCAGAAACGAGATACAAACCTCGTACCGGGAGGGGCGATACTTATTAAATAAAAATAATAAAATAGAAAAAGTTCTATAAAAGCAGGAAAAACCGACTGAGGTCCCCTATGGGGACTCAGTCGATTCTGCTTTTCGAAGAAAAAACCTTCTGATATTTACAGGGAAATACGCTCCTCCGGATTCCAGTCAGGAAAACAACTCCATTTCCTTCGATCACGGCGGAGAAACAGACTCTCCAGAGCAAGAAGCTGGAAGAATCGAGCTACAAACACGCCTTCTATACGTTTACCCACTCGGATTCCAAGCCTAAAATCTTCAGAACCAGCTATTCTGCCGACACAAACGTGCTGAAACAGGAAAATGCATGGGAGCGCTGACCGAAAAATGGGCTTACAGGCAAAAGAACGCAGAGCCAAGATAACGATACTGCCTTGCTCTTTTAGAGTCTCTCGGTTGTTTTACCCTCTTTTTGGCGACATTTGAGTCATGGGTCCGCAAAAAATCTGTAAAACCCGGTTTAGAACGGTGACAGATCGGTTAAGCTGATGATAGGACCTGTTCTCTGGCTGCGAAGCATTCGGGAGCGATTTGAATTCCGCCATGTGAGAATGGGTTTACATAAAACTTGCGTACAGAAGCAAACGGACCCCTGGACCGGCAGAAAATTATGCCAAGTTCGTCTTTGTGTTCCCATGCTCTAGTCCTTGACGTTCAAGGCTTTGGAGCCTTTTGAAACGCAAAAGCAAACAGACATAAGATCAAAAATGAACCGGGAGGAAATGATAGATCGCCATAAGCAAACGATTACGTTAAAAAATTAGGCCAATGCCATATACTCATAAGAGGTCTTACAAGAAGAATTTCCTTGCGTACATCGGAGTCGGCGTTGCTTAAAACAGTATACCCAAATGAGACGGTCCCTGTAAATGAAGGCTATTGCCCACGGCCTCTCCCCTTCCCGCAAGGAATGACAGTCGAATGACTGGCTTGCGCTTCCACAAAAGCTGCTGATCGACAAAAAGCAAATATCATGTCGAAAAAGATGACTTCCAGTTCAAACCACTTTTCCATTTCCGATGGTTTGGCTCCTATAATATGCGCAAGATATCCCAAAAATCAACTAATTTCCTTTTTTGCTCCTATACGCTCCTAAGACCTTGAAGTTGCAAGACTTTAGAACCTTTTGAAAAACAAAGTCGAACTGAGACAAAATCAAAAATAAGTCGGGACAAAATGCAGCCCGGTCGCTTTCGTAGTTGCTGTGATCTTCCCCTCGTATTTCCGTGGAGATATTAAGGCGTGGGAAGTCAACGTGAAGATGGAAAAGAAGACCCGGAGAGCGCCCTGTTCAGGTGCTCCCCGGGTAGTTCAGATCCATGATTCACTTCACAGCAGCCCCCGCAGATCCAGATAATCCAGCACAAAACTGGTGCGGACAGCGCCAATACTCGCATTCAACCGATGGGCCAGCTCCAGCATGGCCTCCTGAGTCCCCGGCAACAGATATACGTTCATCCGATTGGAACTGAGATTGACTGCGTGATTTTTGGTCAGGGTGTAGATCTCAGCCATTTCATGAAGTTCATAGTCCGCTGGCAGGTCTGCCAGCGTTTCTTCCATGATCACCGTCAGCATTTTCGGGACGGAATACCGGTTTTCCGCAGCCAACTGCCGCAACCGGTCCATCAGACCGATATTTACCCGCATTTTCACGGGGACACGCTGCTCCGGGCCTTTTGGACGGGCCATTACTGTCCGTTCCGCAGGAGATCGGCCAGCTCCGCGGCCTCCTTGGCCAGCTTATCCAGACTTTCGACAATGGAACCGTCCCCATCGGCAGCGTCCATTTTCCGCAGAGAATTCAGCCGCCGCTTGCTGGAGGTGATTTTAGAGAGGTCAAACGTGACCTTCTCATACTTTCGGATCAGCGTGGCCTTTTGGGTGCGGACCGCCACATCTCCGGCAGGCTTGGCGGGAACCGGCGGAATAATGGCTTCTTCCAGCCGGGCCAGCTCTGCTTCCCGGCCGTTGGTCATGCGGGCGGCCTGAGCGGCCCGATCCGTGATCCGGGTGACATAGGTATGCTCCAGAGCCTTGTCCCCATTGGACATCTGAATGGCCTTATTGATGGCATTTACATAGAGAACCTGCTCGCTGGGTTCCAGCGGGCAGAGCGACAGGGCCTGTGCGTGAGAAATGGTGCCATTTTGGAAGAATTCCTTCACATCGTCGATCAAGGACTTGTCAAACTGGGTGTAACGCTGGACCGTGGAGTCCGTCATCTGGGTACGGGACTTGAAATATGCCTCGGCAGCCCGGCGATCTACCTGAAATTTCGCCTGCAAATTGTCCAAATACCGGGAAATGCAGGCCTGAATGGTCTTTGCATCACCGGAAAGGCCGCGAACCATGATATTTGCCTCGTCCAGAATGATGAGTTCGGACAGCTCGTCCAGTCCGGTGTAAGTCTGGGCCTGCACCCGATCCCATTTATGGGCCTTCTGGCCGGTGGGATCACTCTCCTGCTCCCGTTTTTGCAGCAAACGCAGGGCTTTCACCCGCCGTTCACCGGAAAGCAGCATAAATGTGCCATCCTCCCGCTGACTGACCACGATGTTGTGCAGCAGGCCGTTGCGCTCGATGGCATCCGCAAGCTGCCGGATGCTCTCATCATCATCGTTGCAGGACCAGAGGTTATGGGGGTTAAATTCAATGTTTCGCAGGAGAATCCGGGTCAATTCTGTGCCTTCGTTCTGGAAGGACATGGCGATCTCCGTTTTTGCCAAATGATTTTTGGTCGATAATTCCTGGGAACCCTGGGGAATTTGGCTTTTCAGCTTATCAAGCTTACCCATTATTCGTCAGCCTCCTTTTTTGCCAGACGCTGTTTGATCTCGTTCCAGAGCTGCATATAGTCCACGGAAGGATTGGATTTCTTGGAGTAGAGCACCACCGGTACGGCGGCGATGGTGCTTTCCGGCACGGCGCTGCCCTTGCGGATGCCGGTTTTGAAGAGAACAGAAGCATATTCCGGATTTTCCTCGAACATCTGCCGCACCAGATTGACGGCAGCTGTCCGCTCCACCTGGGTCAAAACCACACCTAAAATGTCGATTTTGACATCTTCCCGGGTCTCCAGATCCAAAATCATGGCCAACGTGGTCTCAAAACCCTCCAAAGAGAAGTTGTCGCACCGGACAGGGATCAAAACCTCGTCGGCGCAGAACAGGGCGCTCATGGTGAGGTTGTCCCGGGCGGGAGGGGTGTCAATGACGATGTAATCATAATCATCGTTGATATTGGCCAGACAATGGATCAGGAAGGTGTAGTTCTTCATCTTATACTCGTCCGCCAGCAGATCCAGCTGGTGAACGGCACGAGGCGTCTGAGCAGTGCTGGGGATGATATGAACGCCCTCCACGTTGGTGGGGTGGATGTAGGGAGCCAGATCCATCCCGCCCAGGTCAAAGTTCATGAACATATTCACCAGGCCGTGACCCTTATAGAAGTTCTCGGCCTTCTTGTGCTGGGTCAGCATGTAGGTGGTGTTGGCCTGCTGGTCCATATCTACCACCAGGACCCGTTTTCCCTCGGCGGCCATCAGAGCCGCCAGATTGACGACTGTGGTTGTTTTGCCGGTACCGCCCTTTTCGATGGCGGTTGTCAGGATCAGAGACATAAAACCCCTCCGTTTTGCGTGTTTCGGGAGATTTACCCCCGGTTTTGCTGTATTTTTTGCGTTCTCATTATAGCTTGCTTATCATAATGCTGTCAATATAAAGCCACACATTTCTCGGACTTTTTCCAAAAGAAACTCAAATGACACGGACCCTGTAAATAGACCGACAGCAAGACAAACCCACTTGACACGGTCCCTATAAATGACAGTCAGGAGCAGCAAACCCAAATGAGACGGTCCCTGTAAATCCGCCTGATCCCGCAGCGGAATGAGGGACAGCCTCATCATACCACCTGCCGCCCGGTATTTTTTGTCGGAGACTGACAGCTGAGGACTCAAAAGGAAGGGGAGGTCTCAGAACAATGCGTTAAAAAATTAACAAGCAAAGGTAAGGTCGATCCCGCTGCCCCGCACACACCTGTTTCCCCTCGGAAACAAATCGTGGCAACCGTAGCCACTTTGTTGTATACTATACAGAAAACCAGCAGGGAAGGAGGGGAGCACCATGCTTACCGAACAGCTGACCGCCGACGCAGCAGCGCTGCATCAGGCTATCCTGCGCCACGGCGGCGAGGTCTCCCCGTTCTTCTGCGGAAAAGAACTGGGCTGGGAGCACCGCCGCATCGCCCGGGCCATGGAGGAGCTGGTGGCCGCTGGGATCATAGACCCAGCAGCCGCCGTCCTGCCAAAGCCTCTGAAACAGCGCAAAACCTACGATTTCACGGAAATTCAGGCCATTTTGGCGGACTTTCCGGCCTTTGCCCGGGCCGTACACGCCGTGGAACACGCCGCAGGCCGCCGCCTGCCCACGGCGGATCTCAGCGCCCTGACGGAGCTGTTCGACTTTCATGGCCTGTCTCCGGAGGCGCTGGAGCTGCTGACGGCCCAGTGCTGCGACGAAGCCATCCTCCGGGGCGAGGAGCGCCCCACGGCCCGGCGCATCGAAAAGCTGGGCCTGGAATGGGCCCGTCTGGGCG
>UMIP01090649.1_pt1 | contig 11404 bp, 7 predicted proteins | sample 1965751 | NCBI WGS metagenome assembly UMIP01 (sample SAMEA4836117, study PRJEB28245) | human gut metagenome | biome: gut microbiome; material: fecal sample | place: Denmark | collected 2008
CGCAAGAAGGACGCTGAAGAGCTTAGTTGCGGATTTGAGGTAAATCAAGTATTTCTCCGGGTTGTACAAAATATCTTATCTCTTTGGCCGTCAAAAAAGCAGGCAGGAAGAGCAGTATAAATAATAGTTGCTTTTTCATACTGAATTTATTGTTTATTCAAAATATTGTTTTATTGATGTTGCTTTATCCCAATATTATGGCTGTTGATATAATTTTTATCTATCCAACGAGTAAGAAAATAATCCATAGACCGAACAAAACGATTGTAGTTTTTACGCTTGTTGTCTGTCCATCCTGTTTCGGCATGGGCCGCCCAATATGGATATATCATTCTATACATATCCTCCACTTGTGGTATCCATTCTCCCCACATCTGACACCCTATACCTATAATCTGTTTTTGTTCCTGCATGGTAAGCCCTTCGGGTATTGGATTGAACGCATATGCTTTTTCCAAAGGGATAGGTTCGAAATCATATTCCAACCCAGGCGTTATACGGTCATGGTTAAAGTTCAGATAAGTATATTTAAAATAACTGTTAACTATCTTATAACCTCGTTTGGCTGCCTTCCGTAAAAGGTCATGATTGCCAGTCCAGAACTGTACCACCGCGTCCTCTGAAAGCTGGTTTCCTGCTTCAATTGTAACTTCACTTTGGTATCCATGCAATTTGTCACCAGTTATATCATTCCAACCCATCATTATTCTTCCTTTCGATTTCAGATAAGAGGCTATATGGTTAGTGAACCACATCTGAAGTTCGGCAGCTGAGTTTATCCCTTTTTCTTTCATGAATGTTCGTACCTCGGATGAGTTATTCCATTGCTCTTGTCGCACTTCATCGCCACCAATGTGAATGATTCTCGAAGGAAACAGTTCCATCACTTCATCGAGTACATCCTTCAAAAAAGTACGTGTGCGTGGATCGGCTACATTGAAGGCACTGTTTTTGACTCCAAAGGTACAAGGCACTTTGATTTTTTCATCTGTACTGCCTAACCAAGGATACGCGGCAATGGCGGCTGAAGCATGTCCCGGCATCTCTATTTCAGGAACAACTGTAATGTGAAGATTCCGGGCATAGGAAACAATTTCTTTTATTTCACGCTGTGTATAGTATCCATCGAACGGCTTACCATCGAACACTTTGCTTTCATACCAGTTGAGCTGAGTAGAATCTCTATGCGCGCCTATTTCTGTGAGCAGCGGATATTTCTTTATTTCTATACGCCATCCCTGGTCTTCGGTAAGATGCCAATGGAAAGTGTTCATTTTTAAAATAGCCATTTCATCCAACAATTGTTTTACCTCTTTCATGCCCTTAAAGGCTCTTCCATCATCAAGCATGAATGAGCGCCATTTAAAAGCCGGAGCATCATCAATGACTACATAAGGTATTCTTATTTGTCCTTGATGAGTGGTAATAAGCTGACGGAAAGTCTGCAGACCATAAAACACACCTTGAGGTGTGGAACCTTCAATACGGATACCTTGTTCGTTTACAGTAAGACGATATCCTTCAGGATGGGGAATCCACTTAGATAAAGTCAATTGCATATTTCCCTGCTTGGTGTGTTGTACGATGAGTCCATGTTCCTCTAACAACAGTTGTTTTAAGTAATCGGCTTCATTTTTCAAGGCATTGGGATAAACAAGCTGACAGGACATAAAAGGATAATGTCCCGGATGAACCTTTACCTCATTGGGATAAGGAAGTATTTCTAAAGGTGCAGTTTGCGCTACAAGCATACCTGCCAAGTATAAATATATTATTGATAATAAAAATCGTTTCATATTCGAACTATTTGTTTATATTGAATGTCCAATTTCCACCTTCTTTCATAGTGATAAAGATACTTTCATCCTTATCTTGATGAATGCATTTGACTATGCTGCTTTTATGTGATATGTCTTTCCCGTTTTTCCAAATTAGCTTGTTATTCAACGTGATGCTTTTGCATTGGAAAGGCAGGCAGATGGTAGCACGTGGACCTTGTGGTGAATTTACCTGAAGTTGAAACGTCCTTTCATCATCTTTAAAGGAAACTTTAATGTTTCCTTTAACTGTGGGAACTAAAATTTCAGCCTCTTTCACTCCTGTAGGTTGCGGAGCTATACGATAAGCCTTATATCCGGCTTCCGTAGGAGTTATACCGCACACATATTGCGACAGGATAGTAAGACCGCCGCCACTCCAGGCATGATTGGTAGTACCACCGGGGAATCCATTAGGACCAATCCCCCATCCTTCATAAAGGGTCGTGTGTTCAGAATCGTTCACCATTTCAGCAAAACGCCGTTTCATACGCTCCATCCCATAATAATTTTCCCCCATTCTAAAAAGAGCTTCTATGACATACTTTTCCATATAAGGACTGGCATGTTCATTCTGCTTCAATACTTTAATCAATGCAGGATATTTTTCTTTATCTGCTAAGCCAGACACGATGGCTAAAGCTTGTACCCGGTCATCTGTCTTTAGCCTATAATCAGGATGACGGTAAGCTTTTCCATTCCAAAATGCGGCGTTAAATGCCTTTTTCAGTGCTTTCATCTCTTGGAGTATAGCATCTGCTTCTGCATTCATTCCCAAAGCGGTAGCCATGTGTTGCTGCCCTTTTAGAGCAATATAGTACCAAGCATTAAAGAGCGCTTTGATATCAATATTTTTTCCCCAATCACCCCAAGTCCATTCTCCGGCTCTGAAGGTGATGGTACCATCGTTATTCTTCTGCCAAATATCCAAGTATTTTTGTATTTTGGGATATAGATCTCTAATGGTTTTAAGGTCTCCTGTATTCAAATAATAATTCCAAAAACCAAAGTAACCGATAGACGCCAACATTTGACCGGGAAGTTCAGTGTGATAGTTGGACGAAGGGATAGGAGCGAAGATTTCTCCTGTAGGACGCTGCCACCCCATGAGTTCATACATCCCTTTTTTCATGAGCAGATGGCTGCTCACCGACAATGCATAGAAGGCTTCTCCTGATTCGTTCACTTCATCACCCCACCATTGAGCCCGCTCTCTGTCAGGACAATCCATATAAGTATCACGCATGGTAATATAAAGTGTGCGTTGTGATTTCTCCCACATTTTATTCAAGAAAGGATCGTTACAGCGAAAGTATCCTTCGAATTCTGTGTTATATCCTGTCTCTCTGAACTGTACTTTGGTAAGGTTTATTCCTTTGGGATAAATGTAATATACTTTCTCACCGTTCATCCAACCTTTATTTTCATACGACTGCTTTCCTTTTTTGGTCAGATATTCTGCTCTGACATTATATGCGCTTCCTCCTTGATAGTGGCTTGTAAATATAGTAACGACTGAATGGGCTTTCTCTGCTTCCAACTCCATGTAAGGCATAATTTGAGCATTGTAAGGAAGCTGACAAACTAAAGTATCATTTATTGTACCGCTGTGAACAGTTTGTGAGACGTAATTCTTCAAACCAAAATCTTTCCAAAGCGGAATGATACGATGATGCAGTTTATTCCATGGTGCATCGCCTTCCTTTCCAACCACACGTGCTTTGGCCCAATATTGGCATGCTGCGTTTTCACCTTTTTCCCAATTGTCCATAGCGAGTTCTGCATTAAATCCGATACTTGATTCAGGTAAACGGAAATTAGGATACGGCGCCAATGGGGTATAATAAGCAGGGTGCATGGCGGCTTTCCACGAGTCATCACTCTGCAAGGTGAGCTCAGCAGTTTGGCAATCGAACAAGAAAGCGCCTTGACCACTGGGATTATATGAAAATCCTTCTTTGCCAAAATACCATACTAACGCAGATATAAGATTATGTCCTTGCTTGAGGTGTGGGGCTATATCCACTTCATCATAATAGGTGTCATTGGGATTAGGACCACGTTTTACGGCACCTTCCAAGACAACCAGTTTGCCGTTAATCCAAAGCCAATATTTGCTGTCTGCTGCAATACGAGTTAAAGCTTTGGCAGGAACAGCATTTATATTAAATTCCTTTTGAAAGCATATCCAAGAATTTGTCGCATTTTGATTCTCAAAAGCAGTAATCCATTGTGGAACAGACACCGCAGACAACTGTAGGGAAACAACACATAGGATGACTAGAGTTAAGAAATATTTTTTCATGATATAGAAATGAGCTATACGGTTTATAGAAGACATGAACTATCTATCTTCTATTTATTATTCTATTTTTTATTATAGGGCTAGGGAGCTATCCCCAGCCTATAATTGTGTAATTACCAAAATTTAGTTTGGCTAAGGTTTTCATTTAGTATAAGCTGTTGCTTTGGTATCGGAAAATAATAATATTTAGGTTCTTCAAATTTACGTGTGTTCGAATTTACTTCAGTAGACGACATGATGTAACCATGATCTTTTTCTGACAGACAAATCGCAGTTTGGGCTCCTGAACTTTCTTTCATATAATAGAATACATAATTGTTTCGTTCCGATTCAGGTATTGTATTAGCTGCTTCACTTTCAAAAATACCTACATCAGGAATTCCGTCACCTGTAAAGTCGTGTAGTCCAAATTGGTCAATATATACACCTTGCTGAATCTCTTCAAATAATCTCCCTGATTTCCATCGAAGCAAATCATCATATCTAAAGCATTCGCAAGCAAATTCAATTCTTCGCTCACGACGAATTTCGAGAATAACTTCCTTTTGGGAACCTGTTACATTAGGATATTGTTTTTCCAAATTTGCATTCAAGTTCAAAGAAGCTAATAATATGGCAGGCATACCCACTCTATCTCTTACTACATTGATGGTTGCATCCAAATCCGCCTGCTTCAAAATACCCAACTCCGCTTTAGCTTCAGCGTAAATATATAAAATTTCAGCATAACGCATTACCGGGATGTCATTGTAAGAACGAAACCAATCCATTTGGTCAGCTGTTTGAGCTACAAATTTAGTTTGAGGATATCCTCCTAAGTATAAGTTAGGAACAAAAGGCCTGTTTTCTCCCGGACGAATATATCCTGGATACATAAAAGTTTGTTTATAACGGGGATCCCGATTCTTGAACGTCTCGGGCATAGACATCTTATCATAATCAGGAACTGAGGTGAATGGAATAGCTTTACCATTTTTGATGTATTCATAATTTTCCATTAAGCTACGGCTTAAACTGCTCACATAACTGAAAACTCTTCTTGCTGCATCATGTTTAATGTTTTGCTTGTCATCAAAATCCTTAAACAAGAGAATTTCCGGACTATCTCCTAAATTATTACTTATGAACAGATTTTCATAAGCATTATCTATTCCTCCTCTTTTATCAATAGAAAACAAATGGGTTTCCATTATTTTTTCACAAGCGTTTATAGCTATCTTATAGAAATGTTCGGCACTGACCTGTAACCCCAATTCATCATGATATTTACGGAAAGAGGCTTCATGCAGCGCTATACGAGCCATCATGCCATAAGCATACCATTTATTGATGACACTTCTATTCTTCATATCTGCCGAGATATGGTTGACCGCAAATTCCAAATCTTTAAAGATAGAATCGACAACTAACTCACGACTGTCTTTCCCTTTGTAAAGAAGATCTGTACTCGTATCTTTAAGTGAAGTGGAATACCAGGGTACTTCATTGAAACGTTTTATCATCTCATAATACCACTGAGCACGCATCAAACGTGTAATTCCAATATAGTGATTGATGACCGTAGGTGATCCTTTTGTCTTATGGACATTCTCCAGAAGAATATTATACTTTCTCAAAGTACCCCAATTATCCCAACCTCCTACTGACTGTTCGGTGATTCCTCCATGCATCATGTTGACTATTTCTGTAGGTTCAGAATAGATAGAAGCATTGTCTGTCGCGTAATCGTGATAATAATAGATTAACTCATTATAGAAAGTATTAGTATAAAGTTCCAAATCTTTTTCGGAAGTAAAGTATGTTTTATCCGACAAATCGGTATCAGGATACCTTTCCAGAAAGGAATCATTACAACTGACCAGTAATAGTCCACATAAAATATATGCTATTTTTTTTATTTTCATAATTAGTATTTTTAGAATGATAAGTTTAATCCAAAGGTGAACAATCGTTGCATAGGATGGCTGGTTCCTAATATTTCAGGGTCATAATTCTTTGAAAGCTTGGTAAACTCAAAAATATTATCGCCTGTAAGATATAATCTTACTCGTTCTAATTTAGCTTTCATCGTAAACTTTTTAGGTAATGTATAACCGATAGTGATATTCTTTATGCGGAGATAGGCTGCATTTTGCAAATATCGCGTCTGATTAATTGCCAAGTCCTTTCCACCTTCTGCAATATAAGATTTTAATCTTGGGAAATAAGCATCAGTATTTTCTGGAGTCCAATGGTCTAAATTATTTTCAAGCACATTTCCCCAAGGAGCTCTATATATGCCAAAGAAATAATGACTTTCCGGATACCAATCCTTTTTGCCTACTCCTTGCAACAGAACACGGAAATCAAGTCCATTCCATTCGGCTGTAAAATCAGCACCATAATTATATCGTGACGCATTGTTACCAATTACTTTATAGTCACCAGGATCATTTACAGTCCAAGAACCATTGTTAATCTTTCCATTGTTATCCAAGTCCTTATATTTCAAATCTCCCGGTTCAATAGGACGGTCACCAGGATAGGAAGTTACATCCCATTGATCAGCATGGTTATCAATATCTGCTTGATCTTTGAAAAATCCTTCTGTCACTAATCCCCATATTTCTCCTATCTCACAGCCTTCATACCAATCGTCCAAATTACCAGTAGGATTATCAAACCGAGTAATAAAAGAACGATTGTCTGACAGGATAAATTTGACATTATAGCTAAAAGGCTTATTCCCCAAATTAAACAAGTCTCTCCATCCCAAGGATATTTCCCAACCTTCAGTTTTCATATCTGCCGCATTAATGCGTGGCTCTAAAGCTCCCAACACACTAGGAAGAGTCTTACCTTTCGTAAGCATATCTTTCGTATCTCTGCGATATATATCTCCCGAAAAGGTAAGCCGGTTATTAAAGAAATTCAAATCCAATCCTATGTTTTTGGTATATACTTTTTCCCAAGTCAACGAATTTGAAACTAGGCCACTGGGGGTAACGCCCATAGGTTTTATACCATTAATCAACAATTGTTGTTCGCTAGATCCCATACTTGCAATATATTCATAGTAGCTTACATCCTGATTGCCTAGAGCTCCATACGAAATTCTCAATTTCGCGTAATTCAACCAATTTTGGGTGGCATGCATAAATTTCTCTTGTGAAATAATCCAAGCAGCTGATATAGAAGGAAAGAAACCGAAACGATCATTTTTGGGGAAGCGAGAAGACCCATCATAACGTCCATTTGCTTCAAAAATATATTTATTGTTATAAATATAATTCAGACGGAAAAAACCACCACGCGTGGCCCATTCATAATTATCCTCGCGCACACGTGCACTTCCGGTAGCTAATTCTACGCTGGGTAATGATGAACTAATTAATTCTTCACGCTCACCTCGCATATATCGGTGTGAGTTATATTCTTGATTAAATCCAGCCAATGCACTTACCTGGTGTTTACCAAATGACTTAGTAAAGTCTATATAAGCATTTACACTAGTATAGTAATCTCTTTCCTTGGCAAGTTGAGCCATATCTACCCAACCTAAATATTCATCGGCAAGATTAGGCCCCTGTTTATAAGGTATGTTCATATCACTATCCCATTGTTCTGTTTCTCTATTTCCCAATCGGGCCGTTGCATCGGCTTTGATAGATAATACATTCTTAATCAAAGCCAGTGTCATAGTAAATTGCGATTGCAGACTGAGTTCCGTCGTTTGGGCTTCTCCTTCAGAAAGTGATCCAATCAATTCTGCTCCTTCTTTTGTCCATGACCCATCAGGATTCTTCACGGTCATTAAAGTATTGGTATCATTAATCCTATTAAATAACCATGAATAGAAGGAACTAGGTCGCTTGTATGTATAGTACAGAGCAGACGTATTATTGCCAAAAGTCAACCAATCGGCTACTTTGAAATCTACTTTTGAGCGGAAATTATAACGATCCATAATGTCCTTATTAATTTTTAAGAGCCCTCTTTCCTGCATATATTCCATACCTATATAATAAGAAGCCTTTTCGGAAGCGCCTGACAAACTTAAATTATGAGAGTGAGTTATACCTGTGTTATCATATATTTCCGAAAACCAGTCTGTATTCCCTAAATAGGTATAATATTCTGGATTACTGAAACTTGGAATCACATTAGGTAAGGTTGGGTCTTCTTTCATCTTTTCAATGTATTTTAAATCCTCGTCTGAATAAAGATCGTACCAAGGCTTACCCATAATTTTTTTATAGCTAGCCTGTATATAAGGATCTTTTACGATTTTAGGCATGCGCCCCAATTTACGCACTGTAATGGAGTTGTCAAAATCAACATTGATCTTTTCCCCTTTTTCTCCTTTTTTAGTAGTTACTAAAATAACCCCATAAGCGGCTTTTGCACCATAGATAGCCGCTGATGATGCATCCTTAAGAACAGATATACTTTCTATATCCGAGCTGTTCATTCGGCTAAAGAATGCAGTTTCGGTTGGAATACCATCAATCACAATTAAAGGAGAACCACCATTAATAGAAGTCTCACCTCGAATATTGAAGGTTGGAACAGAATTAGCTTGGCCATCACCAATACTTATATTAAGGTTAGGTACGATACCCTGTAACATCGTTCCTATGCTATTGGTTGCTCTATTGGCTAAAGTTTTTCCTCCTACACTTTCTACAGCACCACTCAAATTAACTTTTTTTTGTGTACCGTATCCCACGACTATCACTTCATCCAGCATCTCATTATCTGAAGTCATGGTGATATTGATGCGTGTACGGTTTCCCACAGTTATTTCTTGTTTTTTCATTCCGATATAAGTTACTTCCAGCACTGATTTATCGGTAATATCACCACTTAACGTATAATCACCGTCTATATTGGTGATAGTACCGTTTGAAGTACCTTTAAGCATGACGCTTACACCTATTAAAGGTTCACCATTCTCATCTAAGATACGTCCCGTTATTTTACGTGTTTGTTGCAAAATGGCAGGTTGGGGCTTGTTTGAAAGGACTATATGACTTCCTTCCATAGTATAATGTATTTCAGTATCATGAAAAAGTTCGTCCAAAACTTTAGATACAGGAGTGTCATCTGCTCTTACCGACACTTTTTGATGAGTATCGATATTCGAATTGATAATAAACAAGTAATCTGTTTGGTTTTCAATTTCATTTAAAACAGACTCAAGAGTAGCATTGTTCTTGGTGAATGTAATGCGTGCGTTTTGCGAGTGTATATTACCCGCAAACATACTGAAAATTGACACAAATACCAGAGTCAGGGTAATTTTCATAATCTTATAAATTCGATTTGTCCGTAATTTTTGGGGGTATAAAATTTCCCACAAAGAAATATTATTCATATCTTTGTTACACTTTAATGATTAATACAGTTATTAGAATTGTGTTAATAGTGAGTGCTGACATGCGGCCAAACTTGTCGGCACTCTTTTTTTCAATTGAAAGGAATGTGTTTTCTTAGTATTGTTTCATAGGCAAATTTATTTTATGTAAATAATATGGTTTTCTTCATCGCGTACAAACTGAAAATCCACATCTTTTTGTAGCACTCGTAAAGCATATCGCACACCATCAGAATGACGGAACTTACCTGTACAACGATAATTCATCACAGCTTTATTTTCTATACGGATTTCCACACCGTAGTATTTTTCAAATTTATGAATGATATAAGGGAAAGTTGCATCCTTGAAACTGATAATCCCCTCTCGCCAACGATAAGGATTATAATCTTCAATAGGAGCCACTTTTATTTCTCCATCTTTAAGATAAGCCATCTGGTTAGGTTTGAGTTGGCACTGATAATTGCCTGCGGTTATCTTTACAGCCCCTTCCATCAACGCTGTCGCAAAGGTACTGTCATCCGAATAAGATTCCACATTAAATTGGGTACCAAGCACTTCTACATTTCCTTTTGGAGTTTGTACAATAAAAGGTTTATGAATATTTTGAGCAACCTGAAAGTAGGCTTCACCGTCAAGTTTAATCCGGCGTTCTTTATCTGCGAAAACTGCAGGATATTCAATTTTAGTACGAGAATTCAGCCAAACTTTGGTTCCATCAGACAATTCCAAATTGATACGTTGACCAGCTGGAACACTGATTTTTTGAGCAGTGAGCCAATATTCTTGTCGCTCTTGGTTCTTGTAAAATAGTGTGATGACCAGAGTAATCGCTGCAACTGCTGCAATTTCTATAAATTTCCTAAATTTAAACTTCTTTTTTGAAGACTGTGAAACAGTTTCTTTTTTCGTGTCTTTACTCAGAAGCAATGTCATATCATACATCTTTCTTTCTTTAAAATAAGTACGACGGTTTTCAGTTGATGCTTCCATCCACTTACGAACTTTCATCTCTTCGTCCGTAGTAGCCTGACCTTCAAAAAAACGTATTAACAAATTTTTATCCATACTCTGTTATATTGTATAATAAAAGATAATATAAATTTATTTATCTTCTTACTATACATATAAGCAAGTGATGCTTTCATATCCCTAATGAAAAAAGGTGTTTTTTTTATTTTAAAAGGAAATAAATAAAAAAAGGTAGATAATCTTTTAGTTGTATCCGTAGTTCTCTTAAAGCTTTTGTGATATGAAATTCTACCGATTTATAGCTGATATTCAGCTTTTCGGCAATTTCTTTATGCGGAAGGTTCTGAATACGGCTCATTATAAAAATTTCTCGGGTACGTTCTGGCAGAAGATCCAAAGTGTCATTGACTATTTTTTGTGCTTCAGCCGCAAAAATTTCATAAGGTTCACAAGCTTCCAAGGTGGCAATACGGGTATTCAGTTCCCATTGGGCATGTTCGTACAATTGTTCAGATACTTCTTTAATAACTGTTTTGTGTTGAAGATAATTCAAACATTTATGTTTGATAACCGTAAGCACATATGCAGGTATATTAGACTCTTTATTAAGTTCGGTTCTATGTTCCCAATAGTAAATAAGGGAATCTATCACAATGTCTTCAGCTATAGTAGCATCACGGGTAAAGGTTTGTGCGAACCGGACGAAACGACCTTTGTATATTGTAAAAAGTTCATTGAATAATGATAAATCTGAAACTTGTTCCATTATATTATACTAGCCTGTTGGTGTGATAAAAAATATTTTATAAATTATACATAATATATGCAATATTCGCAAAAGTCCTTGACTTTTGCAAGTAAATAGAAACTAAATTACACGGTGATTTCTAAAATATATCACACATAAAGACATCAATTCAACATCTATAAACAAAGTATATACAAAGAATATCA
>UMIP01053488.1_pt1 | contig 11092 bp, 7 predicted proteins | sample 1965751 | NCBI WGS metagenome assembly UMIP01 (sample SAMEA4836117, study PRJEB28245) | human gut metagenome | biome: gut microbiome; material: fecal sample | place: Denmark | collected 2008
CGAATGGATAAGATCATTGTAATCCACCAAAATTCTGCTGATTGATACCATAACGGAAACAGTGAATTAAATAAAAAACAAAATGGTTACAAGCATCCGAAATAAAGGATGAGAAAGCATCAATATCTCTATAGGATTAGGATTTGATTCGCATAGTGAAAAAAAAGTCCGAACTTTTTTAAGTTCGGACTTTTAATATAGTAAGAGGACATATAATGTTTGAAGTCCCTCCTACCTATTATCTCAATTATTATATTACTCTTGAAACACCTTTTTCAAATACTTTATATTCGTTCCATAATTCTTCTTCACGTTCCTCACATCATCCTTGTCTCGTGAGCGTTCTACAACCAGCCAGCCCCTCCAGCCCATTTTGTCAAGCGTCTTTTTTACCTTATTCATATCCAGCCGCTCATTGAAAGGAAGAGTCACTCCATCCGTATCTGTACAGTGAATCTGGCAAATTCTATTTTTTCCAAGAATCTTGAGTTCCTTACATAGATCCCTTCCATTCTCTAATGCATTCTGAAATTTAAAATAGATCTTGATACCGGGAGAATTAATCTCTTTCAATAGTTTCACTTCTTCTCTTGCATCCAATTGAGTTTCAATGCCAATTACAACTCTTTCCGAAGCAGCCATATCCCCTACTTCCTTCAGCCGTTTTATTAAAGCTGTCCGAAGTTCCGGAGTTTCCTGCCAGCCTGCTTCCACTCCACCCAAAGGGAGAAAAGCGACCTTGGCACCCATTACTTTCATTGCATCCAGACAATCCCGAACTAATTCTTTATAATTAGCACGATCTAAAAAAGATTGTCCATAAAAACCGGACATAGCAATAGAAGGAACCTCTAAATTATAGTTCTGAGCTGTTTCACGAAATAGCTGCTGGAAATGGGGCTCACGCAATTTGTTATCGAACATTTCTCTTTTACCGAGACTACCCATATCCAACTCGACTCCATCTCCTTTCAACTCATGCACCAATTGGAACGAACCAATCTTCTGACGTTTCAATATCATCCAGTCACATACGGCGATCTTGTAACGTTGTTCTTTTTGTTTCGATGCAGCAACAGCCAGCATTGGAAAACATTCTGCTACGATTAATATCCAAAGGATATGTTGAAATAATTTCTTTCTATTCATCATCTTAATTATACGCTGATCGTATAAAAGACGGATGAAAGGAAACTTTGTAATCGGCTACATTCCAAATATTTAATACTAAAACGGAAAAGGGGATATTTATAAAAATAAGATAATGACACTATCCCAGGTAAATGGTGTCACTATACCACTGATATAGTGTCATTATCGCAGACATATAGTGACACTATCTTTTTGAAAGGATTATTCAGGTAAGATGTAAAAAAATAGGCTGCCGAACCCTGAAAAGTCCGACAGCCTTGTCAACCCAAAAACGATACCTATGAAACACTGTGTGTTATTTCAAATCAAATATCAAGCGTTTACCATGAACAAGTTCATCGTGGGTAATGCGGTATTTATTGAACTTCTTACCATCCAATAACACCTTATTTATATAAAGAGTTTCCGATCCGGTACGATTACTCTCAATTACCAGCTCATTTTCCTTATACCATTTAGGATCCAAGCGGATCGTTACTTTATTAAATACCGGAGTAGTCAATGTATATTCCGGCAATCCCGGACAGTCGGGATAAAAACCTATCATATTGAAAATAGCCCATGCAGACATCGTACCTGTGTCATCATTTCCAGGGATACCGTCCGGTTTGGTCGTAAAGTACTTATCCAGCAGTCGCTGTGTCTCTTTCTGTGTACGCCATTCTTCACCTTTAAAGTAAGAGAACAGATGAGCGTAAGCAATATCCGGTTCGTTAGCCGGATCATATAGTCCTTCATCAAACACCATTTGCAGCTTATTGACAAAAGGTTTCTTTCCACCCATCAGTTTAGCCAATCCATATACATCATGTGGTACATAGAAAGTATAATTCCAAGAATTACCTTCGTGGAAACCGGGATTCGGTTCAAAGTTCTCTCCCTGCCTCGGATTGAACGGACTGTAGAAAGTTCCGTCTGGAAGAATAGGTCGGAATGTACCGAACTCCTTACTATAATAATGCTTATATCCCAAAGAGCGTTTATAGAACATTTCCGCATCTTTCTTCTTTCCTAAAGCATCCGCAAAACGGGAAAGGGCAAAGTCTGCGATATAATATTCCAGTGCATGAGATACGGAGTTATCATATTGTTCACGAAGCGGCACGTATCCTTTTGACATATAGTCATCATTGTCCGGACGCATCAGATTTTCCGCCCCGGGTAATGTAGCCGACTTGTACATAGCTTCATAAGCCAGATCTACGTCAAAGTCACGCAATCCTTTCATCCATGTATCCACAATCACTGGGATACTTGGATCACCTTCCATCGTAAGAGTCTCTCTTCCATACAATTCCCATTTAGGAAACCAACCATGTTCACGATACATATCGAGCATGGTACGTACCATTTCCATCTGACGTTCGGGATAAACCAAAGTCAAAAGCTGATGTACGTTACGATATGTATCCCACAAAGAGAATACAGTATATCGGGTACCTTTCGTTGTCAGAATCTGATCGCTCTCCATAGCCGGATATTCACCATTTACATCCTGCAGAACGTTCGGATGAATCAACAAATGATAAAGTGCCGTATAAAAAACTGTTTTCTGTGCATCCGTTCCTCCTTCTACAGTGATACGTGACAAGTCATCGTTCCACTGTGCACGGGCATCGGAAAGCACCTGTTCAAAGTTTTTTCCCGACTGTTCTTTATCCAGATTCAAACGGGCATTCTCTATGCTTACAAAGGAAACTCCCATCTGTACTTCGACCTGTTCTCCTTCCTCTGTTTCAAAAGTGAAGTAAGCGCCCACATCGTCACCTGCTATTTCTTTTCCATAGCGGGTATACAATTTATATTTGCCTTGGTCTCGATCCCATTCTGCTTCCACACCTGTCATCGGACGTTGCTTTTTCCAATATCCGGTTGTGGTGGGAACTTTGTTCACTCTCATCACAAAATAGATGGGAAATACAGCTTGGGGATTATAACAGAAAGTACCCAATAGTTTCATTCCCTCTATTTCGCTGTCACTTACACGACGAAGCATGGCTCCACTCTCATTGGTCAGGCCTTCGCCCAAATTCAGAAGTATATGACTCTTTCCTCTAGGAAAAGTGAAACGGGCAATACCTGTACGCGGAGTAGCAGAGACTTCTGTCTTTATATTATACTTCGTCAGATAATTGGAATAATAGCCGGGAGAAGCCTGTTCATCCTTATATTTGCTCCCATATTCCTTATAGTCTACATTCAGTTCTCCGGTAGTAGGCATCAGCAATAAAGAACCCAGTTCAGGACAACCGACACCACTCAGATTTACATGAGAATATCCTGTAAAGAAACAATTGGTATATTCATAAGGCGTAGACCACCAACGTGCATCTTTATCGTAAGTATTATCAGCAGAACCCATCACATTAAAAGGTACTACGGACATCATTCCATTCGGACAAACAGCTCCGGGATTAGTGGTACCGAAATTTGTCGTTCCAATAAAAGGATCTACATAGTCTATCAACAGACTCTTTTCCTTATTCATAGGGGGGGCCTTACCCTCTCCCCCAAATACGGGGAGAAGGGTGAAAGCCAGTGTGCAAGTTAATAATATACGTCTCATATCCTTCTTAGATAATGCTCGTCCGTTTTGTAAAATCAATTATTTCCTGGATATAGCCGAAAGCCATTCCTACAACAGTATCTGCAGCTCCATAATAAACAGCTACACGCTCACCATCCTGCAATGCCGCACATGGGAATACCACATTGGGCACATCACCTTGAAGTTCATAAGGTGCAGCCGGACCTATCAGATATTCACGGGTACGATAAAGTACCTTTTCGGGATGATCCTTATCGAGTATCGCCGAACCCATTGCATAACGGAAACCGTTGCAAGTAGTGATAACACCATGATAGAAAAGCAACCAGCCTTCATCAGTAAGGAAAGGTACCGAACCTGCACCAATCTTGGTACACTGCCAGGCACTTTCAGGGAAAGGAGTCACTTTCATAACACAACGATGTTCACCCCAGTATTTCATATCCGGACTGTAGCTGATATAAATATCACCGAACGGTGTATGTCCATTGTCGCTGGGGCGACTTAACATAGCATATTTGCCATCTATCTTTTGCGGGAAAAGTACTCCATTACGATTGAAAGGCAGGAAGGCATTCTCGCATTGGAAGAAATCTATAAAATCAAATGTATAGGCAATACCGATAGTAGGTCCATGATAGCCGTTACACCAAGTAATCCAATATCGGTCTTCAATCCATGTAACACGCGGGTCATATTTATATTCGGATTCGATCATTTCCGTGTTACCGGCTTTAAATTGAATCGGTTCATGACTAATATCCCAATGAATACCATCTTTACTGAACCCTGTGAAGATATTCATCTGTACAGCTTTGTTGTCACAACGGAATACGCCGGCGAACCCATCTTTGAAAGGTACGACAGCACTATTGAAAATACTATTGGATGAAGGAATATGATAGCGTCCGATGACCGGATTTTGCGAGTAACGCCACATTACATCTGTACATCCGACAGGACGTTCTTCCCAGGGAATTTGAATCTTATTCATAATAATTATTTATTTAGTAATTAGTTATCTATTATCACTCAAAAATAGCAATTTATTTTTTCTTTTTTGAATCATCATACGTAAAAGGTATAAAATAGGTCATCAAAAAAGCAGGAATTGTTGCGATCAGTACATAGATAAAGAAACTACGGTATCCCAGTAAATCACTAAAATAGCCGCTGATCATTCCCGGAAGCATAACTCCCAGATTCATGATTCCCGAAGCAAATGCATAATGTGACATCTGATGTTTGCCAGGAGCAATCTGCTGCATCATGAACAAGGTCAGTCCGACAAATCCGAAACCATAGCCGAAATACTCCATTGTGATACATGTTCCGATCAGATAAAGACTGGTCGGCTGGACTACAGCAAGGAAAGTATAAGCAAGGAAAGGAAGGTTGAACACGCAACAAAGCATGAATAAAGTTTTCTTCAATCCATATCTGGCAACAAATATTCCACCCAGCAATGAACCGATAACAAAGGCGGCAGAACCAAAGACGCCATTCAATGTTCCGATTTCTGTCAATGACAGCCCCAGACCTCCGACCTCTCTGGAGGCACGCAGAAACAAAGGAGCAACCTTCATTATAAATCCTTCCGCCAATCGGTAGAGAATAATGAAGAAGATATAATATACTATATGTTTTTTAGTAAAAAAGTTCCCACTCACATTTACCAAATCCTGCATGATTTCTGAAGTAGTTTTTTTTCCGGTAGCAGGAACTTGTGTAGAAGGCAACATCTTTATATGATAAAGACCGAGCAATACCATTACTGCAGCAATTACGGCAAAAATAATCATCCATGCAGATGAATATGCACCCTTATTGGCATCTATCGAAGCTCCTTCTATTGCCCCGAAATGTTCGGCCAGCATACCTGCCAAAGCAACTAATCCACCATTAGCAACCAATTTTGCCACATTATAGAAAGCCCCCTGCACTCCAATATATTTAGCCTGATCCTCTTTATTCAGTTCTGCCATATATACACCATCGCAAGCAATATCATGTGTGGCTCCACTGAACGCAATCACCGCCATAGTGGAAATACTGATAGCAAAGAAATAATCAAAGAATAACGAAATAGCTACTACTCCAAACAATATACCACTCAACAGTTCGGTTACCAGTACAAAAAACTTTTTGGTCCGATACATTTCAAGAAAAGGGCTCCATAAGAATTTGAGTGTCCAGGGCATCATGATAAGAGAAGTCCAAAACGTTATCTGAGTATCAGAAATACCCAAATCCTTAAACATGAATACGGAAACCAAATTGATGGCAATAAAGGGAAGTCCCATTGCAAAATAAGCGGTAGGTACCCAATAAATCGGGTTGATAGTTTTTCCTTGAGAAGCAGTTTTATTCTGTTGCATAGTTCAATAGTATATAGATGAAAGGGTCATTTTTCTGACCCATCTATATATAATACAACTAAGAAGGGCAAACTACTAACGCTTGCCCCTACTTTTTTTTATTTTATTGTTACTTCGTCGATAAAGAACCACGAAGGATGCCCTACACCATAATGCCATTCGGGACATTCTTTCGTACCGGTGACCTCAACTTTCACATAACGGGCATGCACTGGCATTTCCGATTCAGTCTTCACTCCGCGGAACTCCACTTTCCCCGAACGGTTTTCCGGCATATCATGTGTTCCCCAATGTGCATAATTCTCTCCATCTTCAGAATAGGAATAAACCACCTTCAGAGGGAAAAGAATCCAGGCTCCGATTTGATGCAGGAAATCCGTCTCTATACTATGTATTTCTTTCTCTTTACCCAAATCTATAACAAAAGCACCGTCTGTTCCTTCCCAGCCAACCCAGCTTTCAACGAAAGTAGATCCTCCGAATAATCCATCCACTAATGCCGTTTTTCCGATCTCTGCATATTTACCGGTAGGAGGAATAAGATAAGTAACCTTTGCTCCTATCGCAACGCTTTTTTCTGCACGGGGCATATATCTCTCCCGATACAACTGGCAATATTCCACAGGAGAATTGGAACGTTCATTCAATGTCGGTACATTAAATTCTTTCACCCGTTCTTCAAAAAGTGCCAATTTCGGACTGATCTCATTCATATCTGTACCAGTCTCAGTACGGGCAATTTCCAATTCCGAATACTGAATGGGCAAGCGGGCACGCTGCACACGCTTCAGGAATTTATTATCTTCAGCCACCGCTTTCTCTGCATCATCAAACAGTTGATTATAACGTCGCATCAGTTGTGGTTTCAGCATTCCGTATTTATGGGAAACAGGAGAATCATAAATCCACAATCTTTGTCCGCTGCCTATCAACGCTCCCTCCATCACCTTGATATACTGATAAAGGTATGGCGCAGCCTCTCCATAGTATCCATGCAGGAAATGCTGCATCAAAGAATCAACATTCGCTTCGGGGTTCCACATTAACTTAGATACCAAATAGGCACGTAACTCAGCGAAGTCTCCTCCCCTGCTTCCTGCAATCTGTGAGAAATGCATAGTGGCATGATTCTTTTTGAACAGACGAATATTATCCTGCAAGATATGAAAATTAGGGAACGGAGCCAGATAATTATCAAAATTAATACCATAATCCCACACGAAAATATTATTAGTGATGGCAGACCAGCCTTCCATTGCTTTCACAAACTCTTTACCTGAGGCATTTTCCGTCAAAGTCACTTCACGGTCACAATCTATATCACAAAGCATGATATTCACATTCGGCAATGGCTTCACATGTTTCGGAGGATTCATCGTATACAGATAGGCAAGCGTGGAAAATTCCTTATCAGGAAAACGGGCAGCCAGTTTATTCAAAAAAGTAATGATACTTCCAGAAAGTGCTCCTTCATAATCATCTATTGCTTTACAGGCATCACATGTACAATTAGTGTAATTACCATCATTCTGACTCACAGACATAATATGCTTATCCGGATTTGCCTTAAAAATAGAATCAATCCGCTGAGCCACGATTTCAAAAACTTCCGGGTTACTCAGACACCATTGGCTCGCTTTCCCCGGATGGTGTTTGCCTTTAAAATAAGAATAATATTCCGGATGGTCTTTTCCATATACGGAAGCAGGAAGCAACTTATCAAAAGTATGCACCCAATAACCGGCAGCAAACACTTCATTTGGCTCTTCCAGCCTGTTCCACCATTTATATATGGAGTCTGTACGAATAGCATAACATTGTGTCTGGCGGTAACGGAAAGCCGGATTATCTATTTTATCGATAAGCGGTAGTTCGACTGTCTTCGCAGGGTTAAAAGAGTATTCGTTTTCTCCCCAATAATCCACTCCAAGATATTGTTCAAGTAAAGTTACAACTCCGTAGACTGCCCCATTCCCACTGCCTGAAATACGTAAGATTCCATCTTTCGTAGATAGGCTGAAACCGTCTTCTGTCACTCCAGCTGGGGTTTTGCTACTGATTATAATATCTCCTTTTTTTGCATTCTGCCCTTTTACAATGGGAAATGTACAACCTGAAATTCTCTGAAGGAACAATTGAAATAAATTTGCTGATATTTGATTAATCTGGTCATTTTCTGATAGAATAATCCTGGATTTAGTTTTTCCATTATCAACTAAAACGACTTGTGCTGTTGCAGGAATATAACAACATACTCCCAACAAACAAAGCAGCTGAAAAATAATACGGCGAATGATTCTCATAGCATTTCCTTTAATTAGTTTTTAGATAATACAATTCAAAAATATAAGATACTCAAGAAAAAAATCAGTTCTAAGTTTTATTAACAAAGAAAACTTAGAACTGATCACAACATGATATAAACAGCAAATAGCCCAAGCCCATTCAGTAATAAACTTGGGCCATTTTTTATTCAGTTTCAGTATAAATACCCACAGTATTAATATAAGGAGAATAATAAAGAGCTCCATGGAAAGTTACTCTTATATATTGCGCTTGTTTAGCCACAAGAAGAAGAATGTAACTTGTCTTATTTGCAAATCCTGAAGCTACACCAAAATCCTCATATTTCTCTCCATCATTACTTATCGCTATACTTGCACTTTCCGAAGAATAAAACCATTCATAGAAATGTAAAGCAATAGTTTTTATATTCTCTTGTTTTCCCAAATCGATATCAAGTATACTGCCATCCGGAACATAATCATACAAGTCGCTAGATTGTCCATTCAAAGTAAAACTCCAACCCGAATGGTCATTTATTACAGAACCTACCGGTTTGTCTACACAAGATAAAAATCCGACAAGTGCTGTTTTATAAACAATATATATAACTTTATTCTCGCCTATATCTGCTCCTACTCCATCAACATTCGTGATTGTCACTGGAATAACATAGTTAGTACCCAGCTGCACAGAAGCCATATCATCCGAAAAACTCAAGGCAACACTCTCTTCTGGAGTTGTTTTTCCTTGTTTAATCATTATTGTCGATTGCTTCAAACTTGCACTAGTCAGTAAAGAATAATCTGTGCCATGCAATGCATTATACGTTCCAACTAATGCCGGATTAATAGCAAGAGTAACTTTGGTGTCACCATCTGCGGCCCATGCCGATTTTAAGATACCGTCAAGCTTCCATTCACTGCTTAAATTTGTAAATCCTTGACTATACTGATACTCTAACAGATATTCTTTACTTGAAGTCAGTGTGACATGATTTGGTTTGTAAGTCGATTCAAATGTCAAGAATATCTTACTATTACTTTCACTCGCTGATACTCCTGTTCCATTAATAGAAGTTATAGCAATCGGGAGAATATAATTTTCCGATCCGTTCTTAAATTCTTCCATATTAGTATAATGCACTTTTAAAGTATCTGCAGAGATATATTCCCCTTGTTTTATATACAAAGTTGCATTTTCCAGTTCTGCATTTTGTAAAGCTACATAGCTCGTTCCATATTCACTGTTGTATGCATCTACCAATGACCTGTCAATAGCTAATTGGATGGTCAAATCTTGTGGTGCAGGTTTAGTACACCTGACAGGAGACAAAATATGTTCGGTGGCGATTTCTTTCAAAAAAGTTCCGTCTCCTTTATACTCTAAAGTAGCATTTGTTTCACTTGGTTTATAAATATAGACATAATTGATATCATACGGATCTGTTGCTTCGTCATCGTCACATGCTGTGACTAATGGCAATGACATAGCAAAAAATGTACTATATAATATATATTTAAATAATGCTTTCATATCATACTGTTTTAAATTATTGAGCAAATGAATATGTTTCCCATGTCACCTTTTGACGGTTTTCGTTACCTAGGTTAGAATTGCCAATTTCCACATCATGACCATTACCGGTTACATCGTGTAGTATTGTAGCTCCTTCACCTTCATTCATTGGCAGATACAACAACAAATTCTTGTCTGTATAGTCAACTTCGGTATACATAGATTTCTTTATCTGATTAACTGTGCGTGTAACTTTCCAAAAACGAACCTGACACATTTCACAGAAATCCGGAAAATATTCTTCTCCTGAAGAAATCATCTGAAATTGATCAATATTCATCGGTTGTCCTATTGAAGAAGATAATGAGGCAACTACAGTACCATTTTGGTACAATAAAGTAGTACCGGATGCTGCATCATAACTCACTGCAAAATGATACCATTTTTGTGCTTCTAAACCTTTTCCCTTAGTTGGATCACCTGTATCAAATTGAGACCCCATCGTTTTTACTTGTAGGAAATTATTTTTATAGCTACCATTCTCGGAATAGATTAAGTCACCAAACCGTATATATAGTTCTGTCCCTGAACCTCCTGAGTTTATTATAGCCTGATTATTCTTAGTATATCCACCGTTCCCTGATTTAGAGGTGACTTTACTCCACCATTCCAATGTATAATTTGGCAAAGCTAACCCCCAAGCTCCTTCCGGGGCTGCATGCATACCATTATACCATGTTAATTTAGGAACAGCTTGTTTCAAAGGCTTCACAAGAACCAATAAAAAACTGGAAGAGGATTCCGACTTCTCAATACCTCCTTCCACATTCTTAATACTGATGGGAATTGCATATTGAGCACCGCCTTCAGCTTCAAAACTTTTAATATCAACATTCACAGGATCTGCACTTACAGAACCTGCTTCAATTGTCACTGATTCAGGAAATGATATATATTCTTTAGGAGGCATTTTATAATTAGTTTCATTCTTCTTATTATAAGCATCTAATACAGATTCGTCAATAAATAAATTAGCTTTTATTGTTTGATTAATAATATTCACCAAACGTACAGTTAACGAAGTACGCGTCGTACCCTCTGTCAATGTCAATTCTTTAGTTTTGGATGTAGACGCTTCATTTATATAGACTAAATTATCTATAACATCATACTTAGCATTTTCACATGCAGTATGGACCAGTGCCAGTACCCC
>UMIP01064680.1_pt1 | contig 10976 bp, 10 predicted proteins | sample 1965751 | NCBI WGS metagenome assembly UMIP01 (sample SAMEA4836117, study PRJEB28245) | human gut metagenome | biome: gut microbiome; material: fecal sample | place: Denmark | collected 2008
CTTGCGGCGGCGTGTACGCCGCAAAAAAACACTCTGCGCGGAACGAGCGTCGCAGGCTGGCCAAAGGCCAGCCGAGGCGCAGAGCGGAGCGAAGCCCCCTCGTAAAAAAGGACAAAGTCCTTTTTCACGAAGTTATCTCTGCCCCTTGTCGTAGGGGATACCCTCCGCCTTGGGGGCACGGGACTTCTTGGACGTGAAGGCCAGCACCACCAGCGAGATGATGTAGGGCATCATGTTGTACACGGCGCTCGGAATGTTCATCGCCGCGAGGAAGCCGATGCCGGTATAGACGCTCGAGAGCGCGCGGAACATACCGAACAGCAGCGCCGCCAGCGCGATGCGCTGGGGCTTCCACTGACCGAAGATCATAACCGCCAGCGACAGGAAGCCGAAGCCGACCACGCCGTATTCAAAGCGCCACTCGGAGACGCCCGCCGTGATGAACACGATGCCGCCGAGACCGCCGAGCATGCCGGAGATCAGCACGCCCGCCCAGCGCATCTTATAGACGTTGATGCCGACGCTGTCCGCCGCCTGCGGATGCTCGCCGCAGGCCATCAGGCGCAGTCCGAAGCGCGTCTTATAGAGCGTGATGTACGACGCGATGAGCAGCAGGAGCGTAATGAGCATGAACCAGCTAAACTCAAACCCGCCGATATTCACGAGGAAGAGCTTCTTCGCCGGGCCGTACTGGATGATCGAGGAGACGTCATCGGGGTTGGCGGAGATATTGATCGCCTTGACGATGACGGTCGAGGCCGCGAGACCCAGCATGTTCAGCGCCGTACCGACGATGGTCTGGTCAGCCTTGAAGTTGATGCAGGCCACGGCCAGCAGCGCCGAATAGATCACGCCGAAGAGCATCGAGATCAGCACCACCGCGAGGATCATCACGATAGCGGGCACCGTGGGCGAGAGGTAGCGCATCACCAGCGCGCCGCCGAGCGCGCCCATAATCATGACGCCCTCCAAACCGAGGTTGATGACGCCGGAGTGTTCCGAGAAGCAGCCGCCGAGGGCGACGAGAATCAGCACGGAGGCGAAGGTCAGCGTATATTGCACCAGAAGCAGCATTACTTTTCGCCTCCTTTCTCCGTCTGCGCGGCAGCCGCCCTAGCCGCCGCCTTCTCCTCGCGGCGGGCGATGCCGCGGTTCATGGCGTACTTCATGAACAGCACGAAGCCGCACAGGTAGATGATGATGGCGGAGATCAGGTCGGAGACCTGCGCGCAGTACATGGTCTTATCCACATACGCGCCGCCGATGGTGATATGCTGGATGAAGAAGGAGGCCAGAATCGTCCCGATCGGGTTCAGGCCGCCGAGGAAGGCCGCGGCAATGCCGTTGAAGCCCATGGCGGGGACGGAGGACTGGCTGCACTGCCACTGCTCATAGCCGGTGAGGTAGAGCATCGCCGCGCCGAGACCGGCCAGCGCGCCGCCGATGGCGAGCGTCAGGATCAGGTTGCGCCGCTCGGCCATACCGCAGTATTTTGCGGCATTCTTGTTGTTGCCGGTTGCCTTCAGCTCATAGCCCAGGCGCGTCTTTTCCAGCAGGATGTGGAGCCCGACGGCGATGAGGATTGCCAGCGGGATCGCCAGCGTCACATACTGGTTGTTGTTAAAGAGCTTGCCGAGCCCCAGCGAGGGGATGATCGCGCCGCCGTTGACGTGCGCGACGGGCATCGTGTAGGGGCTGGCCGCTTCCTTCACGTTCGTGAGCAGGATATTCACGACGTAGAGCGTGATCCAGTTGAGCATAATGCCGGAGATGACCTCGTTGACGTTGCAGTAGGACTTGAGCAGACCGCTGATGACGCCGAGCAGCGCGCCGCCCAGCATGGCCATAATCATGCACAGCCACCACGGCATGTGCCACGCCAGCGCCGCGTAGAGCGCCATGCCGGCCCCCGCGCAGTACTGTCCCGCGGCGCCGATGTTGAACAGGCCCGCCTTATAGGCAAACAGGATCGACAGCGAGCACATCAGCAGCGGCGCGGTTCTGACCAGAGTGTTGCCGAAGTACTTCATCTGCGTCTCAGGCTTTTTATAGGTCAGGAAGTTCTTGATAACGGTGCTAATCGCCTCGCCCGCGCCGGCGGGGTTGATGATCAGCAGGACAATATAGCCGATCAGCAGGCCCAGCACCACGCACAGAAGCGACGCGATCAGCGACTGCACGCCGTCCCGCTTCAGAAGATTCTTCTTCATGCCTTCACCTCGTCTCTCTTGGCGCCGGCCATGTACAGGCCCAACTCCTCCTGGGTGGTGGTCTTGGGATCCAGCTCACCGACGATCTCACCCTCGTACATCACGAGGATACGGTCCGGCACGTCCATGACCTCATCCAGCTCCAGCGAAACCAGCAGGACCGCGCGGCCCGCGTCGCGCTGGGCCACCAGCTGCTTGTGGATAAACTCGATCGCGCCGACGTCCAGACCGCGGGTCGGCTGCACGGCGACCAGCAACTCGGGATTCTTGTCGATCTCGCGGGCCACGATGGCCTTCTGCTGGTTGCCGCCGGACATGCTGCGCGCCTGCGTGATGGGGCCCTGTCCGGAGCGGACGTCGTACTCCTCGATCAGGCGCGTAGCGTACTTGCGGATATTGTCGCGGCGCAGGAAGCCCGCCTTTGTGGTGAACTCCGGCTCGAAATACCGCTGCAGCACGAGGTTGTCCTCGAGCGAATAGTCCAGCACAAGGCCGTGCTTGTGGCGGTCCTCGGGGATGTGGCTCATGCCGAGCAGGCTCTTCTTGCGGATGGACAGGTTCGTGATGTCCTGCCCGCACATGGTGATCTTACCGCCGCTGAGCGGCTCCAGACCGGTCAGGCCGTAGACCAGCTCCGTCTGGCCGTTGCCGTCGATACCGGCGATGCAGACGATCTCGCCGCGGCGCACCTGAAAGCTGACGTCCTTGACGGCGTTGTTCTTATGCATCTTGCTCGCGACGGTCATGTGCTCGACGTTGAGCACAACCTCGCCGGGCTGACAGGGGGACTTTTCCACATGGAAATTGACGCTGCGGCCGACCATCATGGCCGACAGCTCCTCCATCGTGGTGTTCTTCGTCTCGACGGTGCCGATGTACTTACCCTTGCGCAGAACCGTGCAGCGGTCCGCGACGGCCATGATCTCCGCGAGCTTGTGGGAGATGAAGAGGATGGACTTGCCCTCCTTGGCGAGGTTCTTCATGATCTGCATCAGCTCGTCGATCTCCTGCGGCGTCAGCACGGCCGTCGGCTCGTCGAAAATGAGAATCTCATTGTCGCGGTAGAGCATCTTCAGGATCTCCGTGCGCTGCTGCATGCCGACGGTGATGTCCTCGACGAGCGCGTCGGGGTCAATCTGCAGGCCATACTTCTCCGAGAGGGCCATGACCTTCTCGCGCGCCTCTTTCTTCTGCAGGAAGCCGTGCTTCGTCGGCTCCATGCCCATAATGATGTTGTCGAGCACCGAGAAACACTCCACAAGCTTGAAGTGCTGGTGCACCATGCCGATGCCGAGGGCATTGGCGTCGTTGGGGTCCTTGACGGTAACGACCTCACCGTTTTTCTTGATGATGCCCTCCTCCGGCTGGTACATGCCGAACAGGACGGACATCAGGGTCGATTTGCCTGCGCCGTTTTCGCCCAGCAGCGCGTGGATCTCTCCGTGCCTGAGCTGCAGGGTAATGTTGTCGTTGGCGATGATCCCCGGGAAGCGTTTTGTAATATTCAGCATCTCAATAGCATACTGCGTTTCCAAGTTGAGTCGCCCTCCTTCCGTTTTCATGGCCCGCGCGCGAAAGATCGCGGGGACGGAAACCATTGTTAAGATACAGTATACTATAAATGCGTGCACAAAGTAAAACTATTTCGGAGAAACCGCCCCGCTTTCGCGCGAAAAAGGAGAGACGCCCGCAGGCGTCTCTCCCCGAAACGGTAATCGCAAGCAGATTTACTTGATCTTGCCCTGATCGTCGACGGTGATGACGGTGGCGAAGTCGGCAGCGGACTTGGTGATATCGTTGCTGACGGTGATCTTGCCGTCGAACATATCCTTCACGAGGGACTTATAGTTGTCCTGAGTGAAGCTGTCGGTCCACTGGGTGGTATCCATGGGCAGCTGGACATAGTTCAGCGTGGGATCGTCACCGGACACGAGGCCCAGCGTCTCAACCTTACCGGCGTACTTGTCCCAGTTGCCGGCCATGATCTCGGTGAGCATGGTCTTGACCGTGGGGGCAAGGCCCTTCATAGCGGAGGTAACGGTCATCTTGTCGCCATACTTGCTGTCGATGATGCCAGCCTGGTCAACGTCAACGCCGATGACCTTCGCGCCGACCTTCTGCGCAGCCTCAGCCGCGGAGGAGTAGATGCCGCCGCCGCAGGCGAAGACGACCTGGGTGCCGCCCTTGTACCAGGTATCCATCGCGGCGGTGATGTCGGCATCACCGGAGAACTGACCGCCATAGACGTAGTTCAGCTTGACATCGCTCAGGCCCATCTCCTTGGCAGCGGCGTCAACGCCCTGCACAAAGCCGTAGCCATAGCGCTGCACGGCGGGAACCGCCATGCCGCCCAGGAAGCCGAGGCTCTTGTAGCCCATCTTCACAGCAGCGTAACCGGCCATGTAGCCGCACAGCTCCTCTTTGTAGACAGCGCTGTAAACGTTCTTGGAGACGTGGGGCTGGTTGTCGGCAGACAGCAGCTCGTCAGTGGCGTTACCGCTGGCATCCTTCTTGTAGAACTCGGAGGTGATGTCATACTCGCTGACGTCCAGCGCCACGAACTTGACATCGGGATACGTATCCTGCGCCTCCTTGATGGCGCCGCCGAAGGCGTAGCCGGGCATCACGATGACGGTGTAGCCCTCTTCCACGGCCTTCTCGATCATGGCAACACGCTCAGCGGTGCTGTCGCCGGACGGCTTGTAGTAGTTGAAGTCCACGCCGTTGGCCTCGCAGTAAGCCTTGCAGGCCTCGTAGGTGGTCTGGTTGAAGGACTGGTCGGTGATATCGCCGTAGTCGGTGATCATAGCGACCTTTTCGGTCGTCTTCCCGTCATTGTTGGCATCCCCGTTGTCCTTACCGCCGCAGGCGACAAGGGCGAGAGTCATGACAGCGGCCAGAAGCAGTGCAAGAAACTTTTTCATGATTCTATGTACCTTCCTTTTTAAATTTGGGCATGAAGCCCTTACTCGTGCATTATATCAAATTGATTTTACAAGGGCAAGCATTTTTTGTGCTTTTCCTATAATGCAGGCTAAATTTGTGTAAAGCGGCTCACTTTTGCGCCATCTTCACGGCGATCTCCAGACCGATTTTCATCATGTTGGTGAAATTCGTCTGGCGTTCGTCGGCGGAGAGCTCCTCACCGGTGATGAGGTTGTCGCTGATCGAGCAGATGGCGAGGGCGCGCTTGCCGAGGTAGGCGGCGGTGCAGTAGAGCGCGGCGGCCTCCATCTCGACGGCCATGATGCCCATCTTGCCGAAGCGGGTGTTGCGCCCGGCGGCGTCATAGAACGTGTCGGACGAATAGAGGTTGCCCACGGGCATCTTCACGCCCAGCTCCTTCGCGCTCTCGACGGCGGCCATGAGCAGGTCAAAGTCGCAGATGGGGGCGTACGTCCCGCCCAGCTCATACTGGCTGGCGAAGTTCGAGTTTGTGCAGGCGCCCTGACCGGCGACGACGCAGCCGAGCTCGAGATCGGCGCGCATCGCGCCCGCCGAGCCGACTCGGATGATGTTCTCGACGCCGTACTGGGTATAGAGCTCGTTGGAGTAGATGGCGATGGACGGCATGCCCATGCCGCTGGCCATCACGGAGACGGGCACTCCCTTGTAGGTGCCGGTGTATCCCTGCACGCCGCGGACGTTGTTGACGAGGACGGGGTTTTCAAAAAAGGTCTCGGCGATGAACTTCGCGCGCAGCGGGTCGCCGGGCATGAGGACGGTTTTCGCGAAATCGCCGGGCTTGGCGTTGTTGTGGGGGGTCGGCATGGTTGGTTCCTCCTTATCAATCTTCCATGGCCTTCACGGCCTTGACAATGCGGCTGGTGCCGAGGCGGTCGGCGCCGAGGGCGACGAAGTCGCGCGCGTCGTCGAGATTGGCGATGCCGCCGGCGGCCTTGATCTTCACATGCGGGGCGACGTGCGCCTTGAACAGGGCGACATCCTCGCGCGTGGCACCGCCCCCGCCGAAGCCGGTGGAGGTCTTGATATAGTCCGCGCCGGACTCAGACACCACGCGGCACAGTTCGATCTTCTCTGCATCGGTGAGCATACACGTCTCGATGATGACCTTGAGGAGCTTCCCGGCGCAGGCCTCCTTCACGGCTCTGATCTCGGCGAGGACGTCGTCATACAGGCTGTCCTTGACCCAGCCGATGTTGATGACCATATCGATCTCGGACGCGCCGTTTTTCACGGCGTCCGCCGCCGCGAAGCACTTGGCCGCCGTGGTGTCATAGCCGTTCGGGAAGCCGATGACCGTGCAGACGGCGATTTTGCCGTCGACGTACTCCGCCGCGCGGCGGACGTAGCTCGCCGGGATGCAGACGCTTGCGCAACCGTACTTCACGCCGTCGTCGCAGATGGTCCTGATCTCCGCCCAGGTGGCGGTCTGGCTCAGCAGCGTGTGGTCGACGCGGCTGAGAATATCCTGCAGCTCTTTTTTCATATGTCCAACTCCTTAATTTGATGTGTTTGTCATGGGAATGTGTCCATTGTAGCATGTTTACGGCGCAAAAACAAGGCAAATCGCCCGGGGCGGCGCGCCCGTCCTGTAGGACTACAATACATCTTGGACAAGGAAATAAAAAGATACGAGGACTTTCGTTACCCCGGATTTAGGAACCAGAACAACAGCGTTTTTCGCAAGGGCATACACTTCCTCGGCATTGCTTTGTTTGAAGAAATAGCCGTGGCGCTTGCACCATTTTGGGTAACGCTCAGAAAATGCGTTGTAGCTCTGCTTCCGCACACAGTCCACATGCCAGAAGGTATGTGCAAAGTCAACCCATGCAAGGCTTATCCGCATGCAGACCGAAGTGCTACGAGGCGGCGGTTATTGGTATGTTGGGGATAAAAGCCCAGTGCTTGAAGAATTCAGGAATGAAATGCAGATATATGAGCGAATGTCCTATATGGCGATGCTCCGCAGCGAGGCGTTCCGCGATATGCCCGCCGCGCTCTGGCGGTTTGAGTCAGCCGCAGTTACAACGCCCCAGCTTGCAAAGGCGAGGGGCTACGCGCAGAACTGGGACGAGTTCAAAAAAGCGGGAATCGGCCTGCTCCTGTTCGGGAATGTCGGCACGGGAAAGTCCTATGCCGCTGGATGCATTGCCAATGCTCTGATTGACCGTTTGGAGTCCGTCCTCTTTGCGGGAATGTCCGATGTGGTCAACCGGATGCAAGGCAATTTCGGCGCAGACCGTGACAGCTACATGACATCTCTCATGCGTCCGGAACTGCTGATACTGGACGATCTGGGCGCGGAACGAAATACAAGCTTCGGCAAAGAGCGAGTGTTCGATGTGGTTGACAAGCGGATGCTGACCGGCAAGCCCATGATCGTCACGACCAATATTCCACTTTCCGTTATGAAGCAAGCTGCCGATCTGGATGACCGCCGCATTTTTGACCGCATCTTAGAGGTCTGCGTCCCGATCATGTTCGATGGAGACAGCTTCCGCAAAAGCACCGCTGCCGACAATCTGAAAACTGCGGCTCGTCTGCTCGGCTGATAAAACCAAGAAAGGGGCTTTTACATGGAGAATTGCATCGGCACCGTCCCCATCCACCTCAAAATGGCGCTGACCGCCAGAGAAGCAGCAGAATACAGCAACATCGGCATCAACAAGATCGACAGTATGCTGAGAACGCCCAACTGCCCGTTCGTCTTGTTCGTTGGGACGAAAAAGCTGGTCAAGCGTTGGGAGTTTGAACAGCACATCAGCCGTACAATGGCAATTTGAAGGTAAGTTCACTATTGAGAAAAGAAAATCCTTGTGCTACAATTATAAAATGTATAGGGGCTTCTTTTCATAGTGGGAAAGGAGTTTCCGAATGGTTAAAAGTTTACGAGGCAAAGAATGCGGCAAGGGTATCTGCCAGAGAAAGGACGGTTTATATCACACACGTTTTGTAGACAAAGCAGGAAAACGACATGAGAAATATTTCCAGACGATTCCCGAGGCGCGTAACTGGATCGAGCAGGCGAAATATGCCGACAAGCACGAAGATGTGTTTTGTCCCTCGGACACGACGGTTGACGCATGGTTTTCATTTTGGGTTGAGAACATTGTGGGCGATTTGGCACCCAACACCCTGCGAAATTATCGGGAGCGATACAAGCAGAACATCCAGCCCATCATCGGCAAAATGCTCCTTTCCGATGTGAAGCCCATGCACTGCAAAAAAGTGCTGCTTTCCATGGATGCGGATTATGCAGGTTCTACCATCCGGCAGACCTATATCACAATGGGGACCTTGTTCAAGGCTGCGAAGATGAATGATCTGATTACCAAGCACCCAATGGACGGCGTGCGGTTTACAAAGCCGGTTCGTGCGACAGACGATATTAAGTTCCTCACCCGTGACGAGCAGCGCGTGTTTCTTGAAACAGCGAAACGCTCCCGCAACTATAATCAATACGCGCTGATCCTTGAAACCAGTTTGCGTACCGGCGAGATGATCGGGTTGACGTGGGACGCGATTGACTTTGAAAAGCGCACGCTCACGGTCAACAAAACATTGGAGTTTCGACACGGTGAACAGTATTGGCGTGCGGGTCCTCCGAAAACACAGCACAGCTACCGCACAATACCGTTGACGGATCGGGCTTATGAAATCCTCAAAGGTATTTGGGATAACCGCCCGGAGCGAAAGGAGTCACCGACGCTGGACAAAACGCTTGAGTACATAGACAGACGTACAGGCGTTTCTTCTCGGCTTGTCATGCGTGATCTTGTTTTTATCAACTGGCGAACAGGAGAGCCAATGAAGAACAGTTCCTATGATACCCACTTATATAAGCTCTGCGATGAAGCAGGGATCAAACACTTTTGTATGCACGCCCTGCGACATACCTATGCTATAAGAGCAATCGAAAGCGGTATGCAGCCGAAGGTGCTGCAAAAATTGCTGGGTCATGCCAGCATCAAAACGACGATGGATCGGTATGTTCATGTGACTGCCGAATCGCTGGATTATGCCATCAAGCAATTTCAGCAAAATGGTGTAGTCTGATAAAATCCAATAAAGCCAAATGCGAAAATGGTGTAAAAATGGTGTAACAGCCAAGACACCAAACGCTGAAACCCCTTGAAAATCAAGGAAAATCGAAGGAGAATGAGTACAAATGAAATTAGGTATCGTGGGGCTGCCCAATGTGGGCAAGAGCACCCTCTTCAACGCCATCACCGGCGCGGGCGCGGAGAGCGCCAACTATCCGTTCTGTACGATTGAGCCGAATGTCGGCATCGTCGCCGTGCCGGACGAGCGGCTCGACAAGCTCGCCGAGATGTACCACCCTGACAAAAAAACGCCCGCCGTCATCGAGTTCGTGGACATCGCGGGTCTTGTCAAGGGCGCGAGCCAGGGCGCGGGGCTCGGCAACAAGTTCCTCGAGAACATCCGCCGCACGGACGCGATTGTCCACGTCGTGCGCTGCTTCGATGACGAGAACATCATGCACGTCGTGGCCGACGCGGGCGTCGCAGCGCCGGTCGACCCGCTGGGCGACATTGAGACGATCGACCTTGAGCTCATCATGGCTGACCTCGAGATGGTAAACCGCCGCGTGGAGAAGGCCACGAAGGCCGCCAAGGGCGACAAGAAGTTCCTGCACGAGGCCGAGGTGTTCAAGGCGCTGGCCGCGCACCTCGACGCGGGCAAGTCCGCCCGCACGTTCGACTGCTCCGACGACGACCGCGCCATCGTGGAGACGGCGGATCTGCTGAGTCTCAAGCCCATCATCTATGCTGCGAACATGGACGAGGCCGGCTTTGCCGACTACGAAAACAACGCCTATTTCCGTTCCGTCCGCGACCTCGCGGCCAAGGAGGGCGCGCAGGTGCTCCCCATCTGCGCCAAGCTCGAGCAGGACATCGCCGAGCTGGACGACCCCGAGGAGCGCACGATGTTCCTCGAGGATCTGGGCATCGAACAGTCCGGTCTGGATCGGCTGATCCAGTGCAGCTATGAGCTGCTGGGGCTGATCTCCTTCCTGACCTACGGCACGGACGAGTGCCGCGCGTGGACGATCAAAAAGGGTACGAAGGCCCCGCAGGCCGCGGGTAAGATCCACTCCGACATCGAGCGCGGCTTCATCCGCGCCGAGACGATCAACTTCAGCGAGATGATCGCCTGCGGCAGCGTCGCCGCCGCCAAGGAGAAGGGGCTGCTGCGCTCCGAGGGCAAGGAGTACGTCGTCAAGGACGGCGACATGATCTACTTCCGCTTCAACGTTTAAGCCGCAGGACGAACCGACACCTGCGGGGCTGCTTGCCCCGCAGGTGTTTTTTCGCGCGAACGGGAAATATAGAAAAAATCTGGGACAGATATAGACGAAACCCCCGTTTCCGGCACGGGAAAACGGGGATATACTACCCCTGCAATCCGATGGAGGAGGGCTTGATGATGAAAGAAAAACAGGCCGAAATTCTGCTCGCCGCGGTGATTACCGCGCGGGCCACGTCGTTTATCTTCGCAAAATGGTGTCTGGCGGATCTGGACACGTTCAATCTGCTGGCGGTGCGTTTTCTGCTGGCTTTTCTGCTGCTGGGCGTACTCTTTTTCCGGAAGCTGCGCGGTATCTCCCTGCGAACGGTCGGGCGCGGCGCTTTGATGGGGGGGCTGTTCTACCTCGTCATGGGCTGCGAGGTGTCCGCCCTGCACACGGCGGACACGTCCGTCGTCTCCGCGCTGGAAAACACCGCCATTATTCTCGTGCCGCTGTTTGAGGCGGCGCTGCACCGCCGCCGAGCCGACCGG
>UMIP01007480.1_pt1 | contig 10767 bp, 8 predicted proteins | sample 1965751 | NCBI WGS metagenome assembly UMIP01 (sample SAMEA4836117, study PRJEB28245) | human gut metagenome | biome: gut microbiome; material: fecal sample | place: Denmark | collected 2008
GGCTCCACAGGGGATCCCCGTGCCGGGCGTGGGTGGTCTCATGGGCCAGCACATGCCGCAGGGTCTCCGGAGATTCCGCGGCGGCAGGAGTCAGATAAATAGCGGGATGGAGCAGGCCAAACAGGCAGGGGGAGGGCAGCCCCTCCGCCAGATACACCGGATACCGGCACCCCTCCACCGGATAAGGCGTCCGGCTCCGGCGGAGACGAAGCATGAAGCGGAGGTTCGTAAGCAGGAACCACGCCGCCATGACATACATCCCGGTGTGCCAGACGGCTTTCAGAACGGGGGTCAGAGGGATCTGACTTTTATACTCGATGGAATGGGTGACATTTTTCCCGTCGGTAAACGTCACGGTGCTGTCCTCTGTGGCGGTGTCCACCCGGAAGGACTGATAGGGGGCGGGGGTTTGGAAGACGCCCGGCGGGGCGGAGACAATGGTCTCCCGGTAGGGGGTCACATACAGGGCCGGGGCGGTGATCCGGGCCGTTACCGGCTCCGCCGCCGTCAGGACGTTGTGCTCCATGGCGGGCAGGCTGACCGGCACCAGCAGCCGCAGCGCCACCAGCCCCCACAGGGCGTACTGCACCTGGCGGGAGATGGTTTTTCGGAACAGCAGCCGCAAAAGCAGCAGGGCAAGGATCAGAACGGAAGAAGTCAACAGGATCTCTTTCATAGTTTTCCACCCGCTTTCTCCAAAATGGCGGACAGCTCCGCAATGTCATTCTCTGTCAGGGCGTTTTTTTCCACCATGGCGCTCATCAGCAGGCCCAGCCCGCCAATCTTATCCAAAAAGGTCTCGGTTTCCGCCTCGATGGCGTCCTCCCGGCCCACGGCGGGGAAGTACAGCTTGGCCCGACGGCCTTCCTCGTGGCGGACGGCCTCCTTGCCCTCCAGACGGGAGAGCATGGTGATGACCGTGTTTTTCGACCAGCCGGTGTCCTCCCGCAAGGCGGCGGTCAGTTCCGTGATGGTCATGGGAGAGGTCTGCCACAGGCGGTTCATCAGCTTCCATTCGCTGTTGGAGAGATCAATTTTCATAGCGCACCTCGCTTGGTATACAGTTGTCTACCTTTTGCACCATCAGCGTAGCAAAAAGGTAGACAAATGTCAACCGTAATTTGGTTACAAAACGGATACGGAAAAATCGGCGGTTCCGCCGTTGACCGCGGCTGCTTTTTGCCGTAAAATAGAGGTCAGTTTGAGAAAACAGAGAGAACGGAGAACAGTATGACTGACTTTGAACAACGGTATGTGACCGCCCGGAAAGCGGTGATCGCCCGGGATCTGGCCCGGCTGAACCCCATGCAGCGTCAGGGGGCCATGACCACCGAGGGACCCCTCCTGCTGCTGGCGGGGGCGGGCAGCGGCAAGACCACCGTGCTCATCCAGCGGGTCTACAACCTTTTGACCTATGGCCGGGGCAGCGACAGCGATGAGGTGCCGGACTGGGCCACGGAGGAGGACCTCGCGTTTTTGGAGCAGTTTCCGGATCGGCCAGACGGTGACGAGGTTCGCCGGGTCCACCGGCTCTGCGCCGTGGACGCCCCCCGGCCATGGGAGATCGTCGCCATTACCTTCACCAATAAGGCGGCGGGAGAATTGAAGGAGCGGCTGGCGGCCCGTCTTGGCCCCGCCGCCAACGATGTGTGGGCCTCCACGTTCCACTCCGCCTGCGTCCGCATCCTGCGGCGGGACATTGACCGCATTGGCTTTGACAAGGACTTCACCATCTACGATACCGATGACGCCAAGCGGGTCATCAAGGATATTCTGAAGGAGCAGAATCTGGACGAAAAGACCTTCCCCATCCGCAGCGTCCTCTCTGCTATCAGCGCCTCCAAGGACCGCTATGAGGGGCCGGAGGTGTTCCGCAAAAAGGCGGAGGCAACAAACGATTGGAAAAATACCCGGATCGCCAAGATCTACGCCGCTTATCAGCAAAAGCTCAGCACCGCCAATGCCCTGGACTTTGACGACATCATTTACCACACCGTCACGCTGCTGCAAACGGAGCCGGAGGTGCTGGACTACTACCAGAAAAAGTTCCGGTATGTGTTGGTGGACGAGTATCAGGACACCAACCACCTGCAATATCTCCTCACCGGCCTGCTGGCCGGGGGACACCGGAACCTCTGCGTGGTGGGTGACGATGACCAGTCCATCTACCGTTTCCGGGGGGCCAACATTGAGAATATCCTGAATTTTGAAAAGCAGTACAAGGACGCACGGGTGATCCGACTGGAACAGAACTACCGCTCCACCCAGCACATTCTGGATGCCGCCAACGCCGTCATCAAGAACAACGAGGGCCGGAAGGGCAAGACCCTCTGGACGGACAACGGCAGCGGCGACGTGGTGACAGTAAAGACCAGCTTCAACGAGGGAGACGAGGCAAACTTCGTGGCCGGGGACATCCTCATGGGGGTCAACCGGGGACGGAACTTCCGGGATACCGCCATTCTCTACCGGATGAACGCCCAGTCCAACGCACTGGAATACGCTCTGAAGCGCAACGCCATCCCCTATAAAGTTGTAGGCGGCATGAAGTTCTTCGACCGGGCGGAGATCAAGGATATGCTGGCCTATCTGTGCGTACTGAATAACCCCATGGACGATCTGCGGCTCCGCCGCATCATCAATACGCCCGCAAGGGGCATCGGCGCGACCACTATGGACAAGGTGGCGGAGCTGGCGGCGGAGCAGGGGGCGTCCCTTTATGAGGTCATCCGCAACGCAGACCTCTTCCCCACCCTGAAAGCGGCATCTGCCAAGCTCATCAAGTTTGCGGACCTGATTGATGGCCTGCGGCGGGCAGGCGCCACACTGGCCCTGCCGGAATTTTACGATGAAGTCCTGAACCAGACCGGCTACGTCCGGGCGCTGGAGGAGAAAAAGGACATGGAGAGCCGGGGCCGCATCGAAAACGTGCAGGAATTGAAGTCCAACATTCTGGGCTTTTTGGAGCAGGACCCGGAGGACGCCACCCTGTCCGGGTTCCTGAACGAGATCGCCCTGTACACGGATCTGGACAGTGTGGAGGCGGATGACAACTGTGTGACCATGATGACCATTCACTCTGCCAAGGGCTTGGAATTCCCGGTGGTGTATGTGGTGGGCATGGAGGAGGGGATCTTCCCCGGCACGGCTTCCATGTATGACGAGGAAGAGCTGGAAGAAGAACGGCGGCTGTGCTATGTGGCCATGACCCGCGCCCGGGAAAAACTGGTGATGACCAACGCCCGCCAGCGGATGCTCTACGGCCGCACCAGCGCCAACAAGTCCAGCCGCTTTTTAGACGAGATCCCAGCGGAGGATATGCGCTGGGAGAGCAAGCCGGAGCCGAAATTCGGCACCTATGACGAGGACAGCTTCGGCGGAAGCCGCTGGGGCGATGATTTCGGCGGAGGTTCTTTTGGCGGCAGTTCTTACAGCGGAAGCTCGGGCCGTTCCGGCGGTTATGTCAGCGGCGGCGTCCATACCTACAAGAGCACCAAACCCGCGGCCCAGACCCTCCGCACCAGCAGCCGGGGCAGTACCCCTGCCACACCGTCGGTGGGACTGATCCAGCTCAGTCAGGGAGACCAGGTGGAGCACACCGCTTTCGGCAAGGGCACTGTGGTGTCTGTAAAGCCTATGGGCGGCGACGCCCTGGCGGAGGTAGCCTTTGAGACCGGTACGAAGAAGCTGATGCTGAAGGCTGCCGGAAAGCATCTGAAAAAACTGTAAAACCGTCTGTAAAGCAGATTTTTCTGCCAAATAGTTAAAAAACCGTCCCCGGAGGCTTTCAAGTCTCCGGGGACGGTTCGTATATCGCTTAAGTTTTGGACTGCTTGGCGGGGAGACGGCCATAGATACGGGTCATCTCACGGATGTCGCCGATCAGCTTTACCGTCAGTTCACCGGGAAGGAGCCGCCACTGCCAGTTGTCCCGGCCTGTGCCGGGGGTGTTGATCCGGCTGCATTCGCCAAGCTCCAGCCAGTCCTGCATCTGGGCCACGAACAGGGATGCGGGGGAGGTCATGCCGCCCCGGAGCACGCCCCGGTTGAAGCCCTCCCGCTCATTGAGCCCCAGATACTGCACGGCAAAGTCGATCTCCTCCGGCTCTGCCTCCTGACGCCACAGGGCCAGCGGGGCGTTGTCATGAGTCCCGGCGTAGCACACGCAGTTCTCTACGCAGTTGTGGGGGAGATAGGCGCTGTCCGCTGTGGGGGAAAAGGCAAATTCCAGAACCCGCATCCCCGGCAGACCGGAATCCGCCAGCAGCTTCGTCACGTCGGGAGAAGGCTCACCCAGATCTTCTGCGATGAAGCGGATGCCGTGGAACCAGCCGGTGAGGACGTTCAGCAGATCCAGCCCCGGCCCCTTGACCCAGCGGCCGGTTTTGGCGGTCGAAGAACCGTAGGGCACCGCCCAATAGCTGGCGAAGCCCCGGAAATGGTCAATGCGGATCACGTCATACAGTCTGGCGGCACCGTCCACCCGGCGGATCCACCAGCCGAAGCCGTCCCGCTTCATGGCGTCATAATCGTAGAGCGGATTGCCCCAAAGCTGGCCGTCCTTGGAGAAGTAGTCCGGCGGAACACCGGCCACCTCTGTGGGAACGCCCCGGCTGTCCAGACGGAACATGGATCGTTCCGCCCAGACGTCAGCGGAGTCCATGGCCACATAAATAGGCAGGTCGCCGATGATACCGATGCCAAGGCTGTTGATATAGGACTTCAAGGTGGTCCACTGGCGGAAGAACAGAAATTGGATATAGGTGAACAGCTCCACATCCTCCCGCAGCAACTCCCGGTACCGGGCCAGAGCCGCAGGATCGTGGAGCCGGACAGCCTCATCGGGCCATTCCTGCCAGGACTTCATGCCGAAATGCCGCTTGAGGGCCATGAACAGGGCGTAGTCCGGCAGCCAGGAGGCGTTTTTCTCCGTAAAGGCCGCCACCGCGCCGCTATCCCGCATCCAGCCTCGTTCCGCCGCCTTTTTCAGCAGGTCCAGACGGTTTTCATAGAGCTTGCCGTAGTCCACATGGCGGGGATCTTCTCCCCAGTCCCGGTCACAGACCTCCTGCTCCGTCAGAAGCCCATCCTCGATCAACAGATCCAAATCAATGAGATAGGGATTGCCCGCATAGGAGGAAAAACTCTGGTAGGGGGAATCGCCGTAGCTGGTGGGACCGAGGGGGAGCATCTGCCAGTACCGCTGACCGGCGGCGTGGAGCAGATCGGCAAAGTCATAAGCCGCGAGGCCCATAGTGCCGATACCGTAGGGGGAGGGCAGAGAAAACAGGGGCAGCAGAATACCGGAGGAACGTTCCATAGGATCAGCCTTTCCCGGCGTCGGAGACGCCTGTATACACAAATTTTCCCTTATTGTAAAGCTTTTTGTAAAAATTGTCAAAGGGAGGACCGGACGCCTTGACGGATACGGTATTCTGGTATAAAATCGGCAAAAAAGAGGGCGGCGCCAAAGCCTCTTGACAGCGGCGCTGAATCCTGAAGAAACCGAGTGCGGCGGATGGAAAGGGGAACGATCTATGAGAATCGTAGTCAAGGTGGGGACTTCCACACTGGCCTATGCCACCGGGCGGCTGAATATTCAGCGGGTGGAGCGGATGTGCAGAGTGCTCAGCGACCTGAAAAACGCGGGCCACGAGATTATTTTAGTGTCCTCCGGCGCTATTGCCATGGGTTTCGGCAAGCTGAACCTCCGGGAGCGGCCCCACGATATGCCCACCAAGCAGGCGTCGGCGGCAGTGGGACAGTGCGAGCTGATGTATGTGTATGACAAGCTGTTCACCGAATACAATCATACGGTGGCCCAGCTTCTGATCACCGCGCCGGACATTGCCGACGGCGGCAGCAGGAAGGAGAACTTCCACAACACCCTGGACCGCCTGTTGGAGCTGGGGGCCTTGCCCATCATCAACGAGAATGACACGATTTCCACGGAGGAGATCGCCGTGGGCGATAATGATACCCTTTCCGCTGTAGTGGCCGCCACAACGAGAGCGGAGCTGCTGATCCTCCTGTCGGATATTGACGGTCTGTATGACAGCGATCCCCATAAGAATCCGGATGCGAAACTGATCCATGGAGTGTCGGAGATCGACGGGAAAATCCTCTCTCTGGCGGGGGGCAGCGGCTCCGAACTGGGCACCGGCGGCATGGTGACAAAACTCCATGCAGCGCAGATCGCCACGGAGGCAGGCTGCGAAATGGTGATCGCCAACGGCTGGAACCCGGATCTGCTGTACGGCATCGTAGAGGGAGAACCCATCGGTACCCGATTTTTGGCAAAGAAGGTGAGCAAATGACCACATTGGATATTATTCGGAAAACGAAAGCCGCTTGGAACGCCCTCCGGGACGCGGATGCGGAGACGAAAAACCGCCTCCTGACCGCCATGGCGGACAGCCTCGTGGACCACACGGCGGAGATCCTGACCTGCAACGAAGCGGATCTGGAAGCAGCCCGGGGCCGCATTTCCGATGTGATGCTGGACCGGCTGCGGCTGGATGAGAGCCGCATCGCCGCTATGGCGGAGGGTATCCGGGCCACGGTGAAGCTGCCGGATCATACCGGGCGGATTTTGTCGGAAACACACCACGCCAACGGTATGACCATCTATAAAAAGCAGGTGCCCTTGGGACTGGTGGCGATCATTTACGAGAGCCGTCCCAACGTCACCTCCGATGCGGCGGCACTGACAGTGAAAAGCGGCAACGTCTGCGTTCTCCGCAGCGGGAAAGAGGCCGTCCGCACCTCCACCGCCATCGTAAAGGCGCTGAAGCAGGGGATTTCCGCCGTGGGCGGCGACCCGGACATCGTGAATATTCTGGAGGATACCAGTCATGAGAGCGCCCGCGTTCTGATGACGGCGGACGGGCTGGTGGATCTGCTGATCCCCCGTGGCGGAGCGGGACTGATCCGGGCCTGCGTGGAGCAGGCGACGGTGCCCTGCATCCAAACCGGCACCGGTATCTGCCATGTGTATGTGGACGAATACGCCGATTTGGACAAGGCGGTGAAGATCATTGTCAACGCCAAGACCAGCCGCCCCTCCGTGTGCAACGCCGAGGAGGTGTGTCTGGTCCACAGAGCCGTGGCGGAGCGGTTTCTGCCCATGCTGCGGAAGGCACTGGTAGAGGATCGGACAGCCGCGGGGCAGATCCCCGTGGAGCTGCGGCTGGACCCAAGGGCTGCCGCCGTGATTCCCGGAACGCCGGCAGGCCCGGCAGATTTCGACACGGAATTTTTGGACTATATTCTGGCAGTCAGAGTGGTGGACAGCGTGGACGAGGCAATCGAGCACATTCAGGCCCACTCCACCCACCACAGCGAGGCCATCGTGACGGAGAATGACGCCAACGCGGAGAAATTTGTCAATGGGGTGGACAGCGCGGCGGTGTACGTCAACGTCTCCACCCGGTTCACTGACGGCGGAGAGTTCGGTCTCGGCTGCGAGATGGGCATTTCCACCCAGAAGCTCCATGCCCGCGGCCCGATGGGGCTGGACGAGCTGAGCACCTATCAATACATCATTCGGGGCAATGGACAGACCCGGTAAGGAGAGGCGTATGGCATATCAGTATGAGGCCGGTTTTATCGGCGCTGGAAATATGGGCGGCGCTCTGGCGCGGGCAGCGGTGAAGACCGTGGGCGGGGCGGCGGTGGCCGTGGCTTGCTCCACGGCGGAGCACTCCGCAAAGGCGGCGGCATCCATCGGCTGCGCTGCGGAGACGGCAGCAGCGATCCTGCGGGAAAGCCGATTCGTGTTTTGGGGAGTGAAGCCCCAGATGTTTGCCGGTGTGGCGGCAAAGCTGGCAGAGGACATTGCGGCGTCTGACGCTGTTTTTGTCTCCATGCTGGCGGGCGTCAGTCTGGACCGCTTGGCGGAGATGCTGGGCGGAGAGAAGAAGATCATCCGCATCATGCCAAACACCCCCAGCGCCGTGGGACAGGGGCTGATGCTGGTGTCGGCAAATGACCGTGTAACGGCGGAGGAACTGGCGGCCTTCAAAGCTCTGATGGCAGAATCCGGCTTGCTGGATGACCTTCCGGAGCATCTGATCGACGCGGCCAGCGCCGTGTCCGGCTGCGGCCCCGCCTATGCCTACATGTTTGTGGAGGCATTGGCAGACGGGGCGGTGAAGTGCGGTGTGCCCCGTGCCAAGGCTATGCGGTACGCCGCCCAGATGCTTCTGGGCAGCGCGTCCCTGCTGCTGGAAACGGGAGAGCACCCTGGCGCTTTGAAGGACGCCGTGTGCAGCCCCGGCGGCAGTACCATCGCCGGTGTGGCGGCGCTGGAGGACCGGGGATTCCGTGGGGCGGCGATCGCCGCTGTGGAAGCGGCCTACCGCCGGACAAAGGAATTGGGATAATAAAAAATTTCCGGGTGCACTGCACCCGGAAATTTTTTGATCTTGATTCAATCAGCCGTTCCAGGAACCCAAAAGCTGCAGGCCCATAGCGATGATCCACATATACGCGCAGGTCTTGGGGATCATCAGCAGGCCCACCTTGGGTTTCGTTTTGCTGAACAGCGTGACGGGCAGATAGCAGCCGAAGGAGATCAGGATGGCCGCTACCATTTTCGTCATGTGATACCCGCCGGCGTTCCCGGAAATGGCGTACAGGATCATGACGCCGATGCCGGTGACGGCGAATACACCGTTCCGGAGGATGGACAGCTTCAGATTGCCCTCGTCTGTGCACCAGTTGTTCTGGGGCAGCAGGCACACGGCGATCCGGATGATGGCGGAGGCCCAGATCATCACCTCCACCGCCGCAGGAGCGGTGAAGTCCGGGAAGGTGAGCTTCCAGATGAACAGCAAGATCACATAGAACGCCGTCATCGTGATGGAGGAGATCTGCAGGCCGGTGCCCATCAGATGCTTGATCTTGGGGGTGCTTCCACGGAACGCCCGGAAGATCCGGGGAACGAGGTGGAAGGCATCGCCGCCGCAGAGGGTCAGGGTCAGGATGCCGTAGAGAACAAACAGGGGGCGGCCCTGCGCCATGGCGAAAAATACGATGCCTGCTACGAGGTCGAACAACAGATATATCGTATCAAATATGGCCTCCATAATATCGGGCATTTTGGGCTGATAGGTTTTGTGATCCATGTTTTTATCCTTTCTGTTTGATGCATGCTTCTGCATTGCTGCATACCTGTTGGAATACGCGCTTGCAAACGGCGATGTCCTCCGGCGTCAGGCCCCGGAGCATCTGCTCCGTGAACTGCCGCTGGGCCAGAAGTCCGTCCCGGACGAGCTCATTTGCCGGTTCCAGCAGATCAAGCTCAATGTGCTTTTTGTTTACCGGGTCTGTCTTTTTTGCGATAAACCCCCTGTCCTCAAGAGTTTTCAGTGAGGTGGACACGTGGGACTTGGTGGATTTCCGGACCCTGACGATATCTGCCGCCGTGCGATACTGGGGATTGTTGTGCAAAAACATCAGAATATCATATTCCAGATGCTTGAGCTGATATTTCTCGCACACGGACGACATCAGGATCTCATAATACCGCGTAATGGTTTTATGCTGATCCCAAAAGTGCATAGGTTCTCCTCCTGTTAACGTTCTATTTAGAACGATTATACGGAGGAGGACCCTGATTGTCAAGAAAAAAATTTGGCAAAAACAGTGCACCGCAGACTGACCGCATGGGCGGGTGGCAGCCTATTCCTCCCGGCCAGCCGCCATGTTGATTCTGCCGACAGGCTGCGGTCAAAACGAAAACCCCCGGCAGGCATCGTAAATACGATCGCCTGTCGGGGGTTCTGCGGGGTCAGCCGTTTCTCTCAGAGGAGAGGAACGGCTGACCGCCGCGGATTTTTTTCGGTGGATAATCCGCTGGGATCAATAGCACTTGCGGTAGATGGCCTCTTCACTCTCCAGATCGAAGGGATAGTAAGCGTTGGTCATCAGGCGCTGCTGGTTGGTCTCCACGGACTGGGGGAAGATCTTGAAGTCAGCCTCGGTGAAGCCGCAGTCACGCAGGGGACGCAGAGGCAGGATGCGCTGCAGCAGAGCGTTCATCTCGGGGATGGCGTCCTTGACCTCGCAGCCGAGGATGCGGGCCACCAGCTCCTTGAACTTCATGATCTCGCCGTCGGGCTTGTTGGCGTCATAGTAGTCCATGATGGCGCCAAAGAGCATGTAGTTGGACTCGCCGTGAGGCACGTGATAGGTGCCGCCCAGAGGGAAGCTCATGCCGTGGACAGGGCCGCAGCCAGCCTTCAGGAAGGCAATGCCGGCGTAGAAGGAGGCGGTGACGAACTCATCCAGATACTCAAAGCGGGCGTCCTGCCCCTTCTCGTCGATGAGCTTGAAGCCCTTGAGGATCATGTCCATGGCCTTCTCGCTGAACAGCTCGGAGGTCATGGTCTTGCGGTGGGGGCTCAGGAAGGACTCGGTGGCGTGGACCAGCGCGTCGATGGCGGAGCAGGCGAAGGGCTTGTAGGGCAGGGTCTTGAGCAGGTCGGGGATCAGGCACACCTTGTTGGGGATGATGTCATCGGACACCAGGCCCAGCTTGGTTTCGCCGCCGGTGAGCACGCCGTCCTTCTCGTCCTTGACAATGGCCACGGAGATGTTAGTGCACTCAGAGCCGGTGCCGCAGGTGGTGGGGATGGCGATGACGTCCTTCTCGTGGACCACGGGGAAGCGCTTGAAGTACAGGTTGTGGACGGTGTCGGGACGCTTGCAGCCCAGCAGCTTGCACAGGTCCATGATGGCGCCGCCGCCCACGGCGATGACGCG
>UMIP01094920.1_pt1 | contig 10763 bp, 6 predicted proteins | sample 1965751 | NCBI WGS metagenome assembly UMIP01 (sample SAMEA4836117, study PRJEB28245) | human gut metagenome | biome: gut microbiome; material: fecal sample | place: Denmark | collected 2008
TAAACACAGTATAAGAAGAAACGGAGTGCCAGCCCCATGCCAAACCTGACGGACCTTTCCACCATTCGTGATGTGTGCGCACGGCACGACTTTGCACTTTCCAAGGGGTTCGGCCAAAACTTTATCATCAACCCCGGCATCTGCCCCCGCATTGCGGAAGCCGCCGGCATTGGCCCCGGCTGGGGTGCGCTGGAAGTCGGCCCCGGCATCGGTGTGCTGACAGAACAGCTGTGCAAACGCGCGGATAAGGTAGTTTCGATCGAAGTGGACAAGCGCCTGCCGCCGATCCTGGCCGAGACAATGGCCGAGTACGAGAACTTTAAGCTGGTGCTGGAAGATGTGCTGAAAGTGGACCTGCGCACCCTACTGGCGGAAGAATTTGGTGATAAGCCCGTTGCCGTCTGCGCCAATCTGCCGTATTACATCACCAGCCCCATTCTGATGCGCTTATTGGAAGAAAAACTGCCCATCCGCAACATTACCGTCATGGTGCAGAAAGAGGCTGCACAGCGCCTGTGTGCCGCCCCTGGCACGCGTGAGGCGGGGGCAATCAGCTATGCGGTGGCTTATTACGCCAAACCCAAGCTGCTGTTTACTGTGCAGCCGGGCAGCTTTTACCCTGCCCCCAAAGTGACCAGCGCGGTCATCCAGCTGGATGTCCACACCACACCGCCTGTTACCCCGCCCAACGGGGACGAAGCCGGGCTGTTCCGCCTGATCCGGGCAGCATTTTCTCAGCGGCGCAAGACCGCGGCCAATGCCGTGGCGAACGGCCTGGGCATCTCCAAAGCTAAAGTGAACGCTGCATTGCAGGCCGCCGGGTTGGATATCCGCCTGCGCCCGGAGCAGTTGACGCTGGAAGATTACTGCGCGCTGCAGGCCGCCCTGGCCGCGGCAGAATAAGCGCCGTTCGGAGCGCTACTGCCCTATAATTCGGCATTGACAAGGTGCCGCAACATGTGCTAGAATACTTAGGTATTCCTAAGGTATATCTGAAAACAAAGAAAATGACGGATATTTCGCAAACACAAGCAGGATGTAAGGCTCTTTAACGCAAAATCCGGCTACGTTTGTAGAAATAGACGATATTTTCGACTTTTCAGATACAACCTAAGGATTTCTTAGCCGTGCTGGCGTAGCTCAATTGGCAGAGCAGCTGATTTGTAATCAGCAGGTTGCAGGTTCGATTCCTGTCGCCAGCTCCAAAATATCCCGGCAGTTTTATAACTGCCGGGATATTTTTGTATCAATCCTATATTTTGCAGCACAAAAAGGTAAAAAGTACCCCCGGCACAGGGTCAGCCCTGAGCCGGGGGCGGTATATTCAGGAAAATGAGATGGACTGAATGGCAAATACGAGAAGCAGATCTTAGCCCATATTGAGCAAGTTGCTCTTCATAGTTTTCAGCTCTTTTTCCAACTGGTCTTTTTCTTTGGTGTATGCCTGGTAGTCCTGCATCTGCTCCATCACGGCGGGGTCGCTGGCAGTCAGGTAGCCGCTGGTCATGGAGGTGGTGGTGCTGAACTTTTTCTGCTGGCCGTTAAAGTCGATCACCAGGAACTGATCCGTAGAGGGCAGTACCTTGCCCACGCCGAACATCTTGTGGGTTACTTCGCAGCCGGTCAGGTCGGGCAGGGCAGTGGGGCTTGCCAGCAGCTCCTGCAATTTCTGCTCCTTTTCGGCGATTTGCATGCACAGGTCGGCGCGCTCGGCTTTCTGTTTCACGGCCTTGGTGCGTTCCTTGGCGGTTGCCGTGCGGGAAAAGCCCTTGGGGTAATAGCCGTTTACATAGGCGCTGTGCATGATATCATACACCAGCAGATGCAGCTGGTCATTGATGCCGTGCATGGTGTTTTTCAGCCGCTCGGTGTGCAGGCGGGTCAGCTCATCGTATTTGGGCAGTTCGTTCAGCAGGTCATCGCACATGGCGTAATATTGGGTCAGGTTAAAGGCCGCGCCGGTGCCAAAGTCTTCGTCATAGCCGAAATAGGCGGCCCAGGCTTTGGCTTCGGCGGGAACAAAGAAGTAGTTATCCTCCGGCTCCAGCAGGCTCAGATACAGCGCGGCGCTGCCGGCCGTCTGAGTGAACTTGGCCATGCGCGGCAGGCAACGGCGGAAACGGCCGTTGACCTGGTCGGCAAACATTTCCACGCGGCCCTGGCGTTTTTTCAGGTCACCGTCATCATCATTGAACAGCCAGCGAAAACACTCGCGCACAAGCTCAACTTCCGTGGGGCGCATCATCAGGGCCTGCATGCCGCCAATGGGCTGCAGGGCGGGCGTGTCCATCACGGCACGGGCCTGCTGTGTGGCCTGGGCAAACATGGCAGGAAAATCCACCGCATCGATATCCCAGTTTGTGCCAAAGCAGTTGATGGCTTCCCAAACGCCATTTTCTGCGGTTTTGCCATCGGTCAGGCTGCGGATATACGGGGCAAGGATCGTGTTCAAAGTTTCAGTGTTCAAGCTCAAAACGTGATACCCTCCAATGAATTACAATGAATTGCCGCCGCCCGCCGCAAAGGTTTTTATTGGGCGACAACCTTTTTATTATACGAAAAAATCAGGGCTTTCGTCAAGGCATCGCGGAGCAAAAAAGAATGGGCAATACCGCATAATTCTAAGTGCCGATACGGCGAAGCGAGATGCGGCAGCTGCCGGAGCGGTGCTTAAGCCGCAAGGCGGGAATTGTGCGGTGTTGCCAATGAAAAAAGGCACCGGCGGTGAAAGCAGGTACACCGCCGGTGCCGAAAAATAAAACAGGGATAAGTGAGATATAGACAGGGAAGAACGCCGCCTTGCAAAAGGCAGGCCGCCGAATGGCTCAGGTATGGAAAACGCCAATGGTGGGGTTGATAAAATCAACGATGAGCAAAAACGAGATGACAGCCAGCATGCCGATCAGGCAGAAAAACATGCGGCGCAGCCAGCGGTTTTTATCGGTAAGGATATCCCGGTACTGCTTGTCTTTGTTCTCAAGCTCCCGCATGTACTGCTGACGGGTGGCGTCTAGGGTTTTGGCATAATAGTTCTGCATGGAAAGCAGCAGCTGCATCACGTTGGAATCCAGCAACTGGCCGTTTTCGCTCTCCAACTTTTGTAGGCCGGTGATCGCATCCAGCGAGCCATCCATGGCGGCAACGATCGCGGCGACATCACGGAAGCTGGGATTCTCGGTCTGGCCGCTCAAAATGCGGTTTACGGTGCTGAGGGGCACCCCGCTTGCACTGGAGATTTGCTGCAGGGTCAGGTTCTGTTCGGATTTCATATTTTTCAACGTTCCCACAATAGATTCTTGCATAAACCTCCTCCATTTCCCAAATCTGGGAAAGCCTAAAAGGGCGTTTCTCAGATTTGATGGTTTACAATTCTGGCAGCCTCTGCTACAATTCACATGATGTTTCCATAAGGCGATGGGGAAACAGGAAAGACCCCACCGCTGCCAGGGGCAACGTGATCCCCCGGCAGGAAGCATCCCGAAATGTGCCGCAAAACATGCCACTATTTTAATATGACTTTTATAATTTGTCAAGAATTGTAAGAACTGTTAAAAAATGGATGTCTGCGGTATGGTGGGGAAACTGTTTGGGCTGTGGAAGGGGGCCGAGAACGATTTACCAGTATCTTGCGGTGGAACAAACCCTGTTCAGCTGTGAACTTGGCCGCTATACTGCTTTTGGAATTGCGGCCCAAAAGCGGGTACCGGATGGCTGGCGGCAGATTGCATTTGTCCCAGATATTTGCACCAATGCCCAACAGGCACGGCGCCTGGCGCAGCTGTGCACACAGGGGCAGCTGGAACCCATCCATTTGATGGATGTAATTGAAGATTTTGTGGCAGACCCTTGTTCCTGGCCATAGAGGGCCTGGTTTGCCGCAGAAATGTTAAAATCCCCCGGATCGTATAGAATCCGAGGGATTACGTTTTTATTTTGGGCGACTGATTCGTTTGGAGAAGGGGGATGCCTTTGGGGCAAAACGGACCACAGGGACAGCTCTCAGGCGGAGATGGCCGACCTGCAAAGCACTTTGGGCATATTCTCCCAAAGCCGTAACAGCTTGTCCGGGGCATCAAGAAGGTCGCCCACTGCAAATATTACAGCAGCTGCACACCAGCGCGCTCGCACACGGCTTTGGTCTCGGCATCCCACAGGCTGACCTGCACTTCGCCGATGTGGGCCTTGCCCAGCAGTAACATGCACAGGCGGCTCTGGCCAATGCCGCCGCCCATCGTCAGGGGCAGCTTGCCTTCCAGCAGCATTTTGTGGAACGGCAGTTCCGCACGCTCCGGGCAGCCTGCGGCTTCCAGCTGGCGGGTCATGGCGGCCGGGTCCACACGGATGCCCATGCTGGAAAGCTCCAGTGCACAGCCCAGCGCTTTGTGCCAGAACAGAATATCGCAGTTCAGCGTCCAGTCATCATAGTCAGGGGCACGGCCATCGTGGCGGATGCCGCTTTTCAGCTGGCCGCCGATCTGCATGATGCAGACGGTGCCATGGGTGCGGGTAAAGGCGTTTTCGCGCTCTTTGGGGGTCAGGTCGGGGTACAGGTCTTCCAGCTCCTGGGTGGTGATAAAGGTTGGCTCACGGGTCAGGCGGATGGCTTTCAGCTCCGGGAACTTCCAGCGCAGCTCGTCCGCAGTGGAGCAAACGGCATCCACAATATCGCGCACGGTTTCCTGCAAAAAGGGCAGGGTGCGGTCCTTCGCGGTGATGACCTTCTCCCAGTCCCACTGGTCTACATAAATGCTGTGCAGGTTGTCAAGCTCTTCGTCGCGGCGGATGGCGTTCATGTCGGTCACAAGGCCCTGGCCGGGGCGGAACCCATACTCAGCAAGGGCATAGCGCTTCCATTTGGCCAGGCTGTGCACAACTTCAGCGCGCTCATCCAGGCAGGGTACATCAAAGCTGACGGGGCGCTCCACGCCGTTCAGATCATCGTTCAGGCCGCTGCCGTTCAAAACAAACAGCGGGGCGGTAACGCGCTTCAGGTGCAGGGCGGCACACAGCTTTTCCTGAAAGATGGTTTTGATGATGCCGATGGCCCGCTGGGTATCGTACAGGCCCAAAAGATCATGATAGTTTTTGGGAATGGACGTTTTGGACATAAATATTCCTCTTTTCCTCTCTACTTGCAGGGCAGCGTATGACTGCACCTTGAGCCGGAACGCCAGGCTGTGACAAATTCCGGCAAATTACACCGCATTTATTATAATCCCTGCGTCCGTCTGCGTCAAACAAAATTCGCCGATGACGTACAGGATATACAGCAAAACTAAGGCAACACCGCACAATTCCCGCCTGACGGCTTAAGCACCGCTCCGGCGGCTGCGGCACGGCATCTGCGTTGCCAAAATGCTCGATAATACACAAAGTATTATCTGCGCTTTTGGCTTAGCAGCTGCCGCACCTCGCTCGCCGTATCGGCACTTAGAATTATGCGGTATTGCCTAAAAATAACGACCCGCACTGCATTTGCAGCCGGGCCATTTGATATTTAGTCGGGGTTATGCAGCGGGGCAGGCGTTACGCCTTGGCAAACTGGCTTGCATACAGGTTGGCGTAAAAGCCGCCCCTGGCCAGCAGCTCCTCGTGGGTGCCGCGCTCAATAATGTTGCCAGCTTTCATCACAAGGATCTGATCGGCGTTTTTGATGGTGGAAAGGCGGTGCGCCACAATAAAGCTGGTGCGGCCTTTCATCAGTTCCTCAAAGGCATCCTGAACCAGCACTTCGGTACGGGTATCAATGCTGGAGGTTGCTTCATCCAGAATCAGGATGGGCGGCTTGCGCAGCATAACACGGGCAATGCAAAGCAGCTGCTTCTGGCCCTGGCTGATGTTGCCGCCGTCCTCGGCAATTACGGTATCATAGCCCTGGGGCAGGCGGCAGATAAAGCTGTGGGCGCGGGCACGCTTGGCGGCGTCGATGATCTCCTCGCGGGTGGCGTCCGGCTTGCCGTAAGCAATGTTATCTGCCACAGTACCGGCTTTCAGCCAGGTTTCCTGCAAGACCATACCCAGGTTGCCGCGCAGCGAATCCCGCGTTACGGTGTCAATGGGGTGGCCGTCCACCTTCAGGGTGCCGCCGTTGATCTCGTAAAAGCGCATCAGCAGGTTGACCAGGGTGGTTTTGCCGCAGCCGGTGGGGCCGACCAGGGCAATGCGCTGGCCGGGCTGAACGCGCAGGTTCATGTCTTCAATCAAGGGCACATCCGGCACATAGCGGAACTTGACATGCTCAAACTCCACACTGCCTGCACCGTGGGGCAGGGTAACGGCATCGGGGGCATCGGGCAGGATGGGGTCTTCGTCAATAAAGTCGAACACACGCTGCGCACAGGCCAGGGCGTTCTGCAGCTCGGTCATAACGCCGGAAATATCATTGAACGGCTTGGTGTATTGGTTGGCATAGTTCAGCAGAACCGAAAGCTCGCCGACCGTAATGCCGCCGCCAATGGCAACCAGCGCGCCCACCACGCCGACCGCCGCATACACCAGCGCGTTGACAAAGCGGGTGGCAGGGTTGGTGATGGAGGAAAAGAAGGTGGCCTTTACGCCGCAGATCTGCAGATCGGCGTTGATCTTGTCAAAGCGCTCCTCGGCGCGGCTTTCGTAACCGAAGGCGCGGACAAGATGCTCGTTGCCGATCAGCTCGTCCACCAGACCGGTCAGCTCGGCGCGGGTCTCGCTCTGTACGCGGAACATATCATAGGTATGCTCCGCAATGAACTTTGCCACAAAGATGGAAAGCGGGGTGAGAACCACAACGATCAGGGTAATGCGCCAGTCAATGGAAAGCATAAAGCCCAAAGTGCCCACAATGGTCAGAATGCCGGTGAACAGCTGGGTAAAGCCCATCAACAGGCCGTCACTGAACTGCTCCACATCGGTGTTGATGCGGCTGATGGCGTCGCCGGGCTTGTGGGCATCCATATAGCTCAGGGGTAAAATCTCCATGTGCTGGAACGCCTGCACGCGGATGTCGCGCACCACCTGGAAGGTGATGCGGTTGTTCACCATGTTCATCAGCCACTGGCAGATGGAGGTGACACACACGGTAACGCCAAACTGGATGGCAATCTTGCCCAGGGCAGGGAAGTTGACATTGCCCTGGCCCACAATCAGGTCCACGCCGCGGCCCGAAAGAATGGGGGCGTACAGCGTGGTAAGAACGGTAACGGCGGCAAGCAGCAGGGTGAACAGCACCAAACCGCGGTACGGCTGGATCAGCTTTAACACGCGCTGTATGGTGCCTTTACTGCCCCGCAGAGAAACACGCTTTTTCTTTGCATTGCTCATAGGGTCTTTTCCACCTCCTCGCGGCTCAGCTGGCTCAGGCAGATCTCGCGGTAAACATCGCAGGTTTTCAGCAGGTTGGCATGGGTGCCGCTGCCAACCAGATCGCCGTCATCCAGCACCAGAATGCGGTCCGCACGCTGCACAGCGGAAGCGCGCTGGGAAACAATAAATACCGTCATGCCATAGGTCTGCTCTTTCAGCGCTTTGCGCAAAGCAGCGTCCGTGGCAAAATCCAGGGCGGAGGAACTGTCGTCCAAAATCAGTACCTGGGGGTGAGGCACCAGCGCGCGGGCAATGGTCAGGCGCTGGCGCTGGCCGCCGCTGAAATTGCGCCCGGCGGTCTCCACCGGTTCATCCAGCCCTTTGGGCTTGCCGCGCACAAAGTCCGCCGCCTGGGCAATCTCCAGGGCCTGCCAGATCTGCTCATCGGTGGCATCGGGGCAGGCCCATTGCATGTTGTCCCGGATGGTGCCGGTAAACAGCACGGCGCGCTGCGGCACAATGCCGATCATCTGGCGCAGCTGGGCAAAGCCGTACTGCTGCACGGCATGGCCAAACAGATCAACGCTGCCGCTGGTGCAGTCATAAAAGCGGGGAATCAGGTTGATTAGGGTGGATTTGCCGCTGCCCGTGCCGCCGATCACGCCGATGGTCTGGCCGTTCTGGGCGGCAAAGCTGATGTCCGTCAGGCTGGGGGCACCGGCACCGTGGTAGGTAAAGCCCACATGGTCAAATGCAACGGCCGGGGCGCCCGCTGCCGGGGCAAGGGCGGCCGCGGCGGGGTCGGTCATCGTGGATTTGGTGTTCAGAATCTCCGAAACACGGATGCCGCTGGCCAGTGCGCGGGTGACAGAAACCACCAGATCGGCAATGCGCAGCAGGTTGATAAGGATCTGGTTCATATAGTTGATTAGGGCAATGATCTCGCCCTGGGTCAGCGCGCCGCTGTTTACCTGCAGCCCGCCGCGCATCAGGATGGCGATCACGCCCAGGTTGACGATGAGATAGGTCAGCGGGGTCATCAAAGCGGAAATGCGCCCGGCGGTCAGCTGGAAAGTTTTCAGTTTGTCGTTCACGGCGGTAAAATCCGCAATTTCGTCATCCTGCCGTGCAAAGGCGCGCACCACGCGGGCACCCACATAATTTTCGCGGGTCAGCAGGGTCACTTTGTCCAGCGTATTCTGGGCGGCGCGGTACTGGGGCACCGTCACCCGCATGATCAGCCAGACCACCAGCGAGATGGCCAGCGTGACCAGCACGAACCAGAACCCCATGGTGGGGCTGATGACAAACGCCAGAATCAGCGCGCCGATGACAATAAACGGGCAGCGCAGCAAAAGGCGCAGCGTCATGTTTACGCCGTTTTGCAGCTGGTTCACATCGCTGGTGATGCGGGTGACCAGCGTGGGCGTGCCGATGCCGTCCAGCTCCGTGTAAGAGAGGGTATCAATGTGGCGGAACAGCGCCCCGCGCAGCGCCGTGCCATAGCCCAGCGCGGCCTTGGCGGCAAAATACTGCGCCGTCAGGCTGGATGCCATACCCACAACCGCAAGCAGCACCATCAAGCCGCACTGCTTGCCAATATAAGCCAAATCCCCGTTTTTGATGCCCACATCAATGATGTTGGCAACCACAAGGGGAACCAACAGCTCAAAGCAGGCTTCCAGCATTTTGAACAGCGGGGCAAGGATGGATTCTTTCTCGTATCCTTTCAAAAACCGCAGCATGTTCCGCATGAACGCACCAACCTTTTTGTAATATCAAATTATATGCCTAAGGCAACACCGCACAATTCCCGCCTGACGGCTTAAGCACCGCTCCGGCAGCTGCGGCACTTAGAATTATGCGGTATTGCCCTAAAACAGAGCATACTTTTTAATCATACAACAGATGCGTCTAAATGCCAAGTTGAAAAACGCAATACAACCAATGAAACCAATATTTTTTGCGGCCAGCCACAAAAACAGGCCGGATGGCAGCGCCTTGCCCGGTTTCGATGATTATTTGCACCCTGCCCGCCTATACTTGCAGTGGGGCAACCCGCAACGCTGCAACATGTAGGAGGGCAGAGGTCACTATGTTTTATTATCATAAAGGTTTAACCCGCGCCGCACGGCGCACCGTCGCCACCGCGATCACCATCGCAGGCCGGCAGGGGTGTACGGCGGTGGATACCGGGCACCTGCTGCTTGCCATGCTGCAAACCGGGCGGGGCACTGCGGTGGAGTTTCTGCGCCGCAAACAGATCACGGTAACGGCACTTTCGGCCTGTGCCTCCCAGCGGGCCTGCACGGGCCGCCCGTTGCACCTGCGCGGCCGGGACCTTGCGCCCGAAAGCCGCAAGGCGCTGGAATTTGCTGTTCTGGGGGCCCATGCCGCCCGCGTGAACAAAGCGGAGAACGAACACCTGCTCTGTGCCATGCTGGAAGATACCGCCTGCACGGCCAGCGTGTGGCTGGCGGGCCTTGGCCTGGAAGTTCCACGCGCCGCGCGGGAATGCCGCCAGCTTTCCGGCCAGCTGGTTTTGCCCAGCAGCCCCCGCATGAGCAGTACCCGCGGCAGCCGCCCCAGTGAGAAATATGGCCGTGACCTGACCCGCCTTGCGCAGGAAGGCCAGCTGGACCCCGTACTTTGCCGGGATGATGAGCTGGAACGCATGATCGAAATTTTGTGCCGCCGCCAAAAGAATAACCCATGCCTTTTGGGGGAGCCGGGCGTGGGCAAAAGCGCCCTGGCCGAAGCCCTGGCCCAGCGCATTGCCGCCGGGCAGGTAACGCCCAGCTTAAAGGGCAAGCGGGTGCTGGCGCTGGATATGGCGTCCATGGTGGCGGGCACCAAGTACCGCGGCGATTTTGAGGAGCGGTTCAAAAACCTGCTGGAAGAGCTTTACCGCGACCGTTCCACCATTCTGTTTATTGACGAAATCCATGTGATCGCCGGGGCCGGTGCGGCGGAAGGCGCGATCGATGCGGCCAGTATCTTAAAGCCGATGCTGGCCCGCGGGGAAATCCAGCTCATCGGTGCGACCACACCGGAGGAATACCGCAAGACCATCCAGAAGGACTCCGCCCTTGACCGCCGCTTTGGCATGGTGAATATTGAGGAACCGGCCCCACAGCAGGCGGAAAAAATTTTAACCGGCCTGATGCCCCGGTATGAGCGCTACCACGGGGTGCGCATCCCGCAGGAGGCGATCCGCGCCGCGGTGGAGCTGAGCGTGCGCTACCTGCCGGGGCGCTACCTGCCGGACAAGGCCATTGATCTGTTGGACGAAGCCGCCGCGGCGCTGCGGATTTCAGGCGGGGAGCAATCCATGCTGCCAGGCAGCAAAATGCCGGTGCTGACCTCGGCGGAAATTGCCAAGGTGGTGGGCAAGGCCAGCGGCGTGCCCGCCGAGCGGGTAGGGGAGGCGGAGCGTGTGCGCCTGGACCAGCTGGAAGCCCGCCTTGCCGCGCAGGTGATTG
>UMIP01094385.1_pt1 | contig 10653 bp, 10 predicted proteins | sample 1965751 | NCBI WGS metagenome assembly UMIP01 (sample SAMEA4836117, study PRJEB28245) | human gut metagenome | biome: gut microbiome; material: fecal sample | place: Denmark | collected 2008
CTCTGCATGAGGGCCGTCCGGTCAAGATCTCCGAGATCGAGGCTTAATCACAACTTAATTTTCACACCACGCACACAGTCTAAGCAATGTGCTAAAACCGTTGGTGCGCTATGCACCAACGGTTTTTCTATGCAAATTTGAGAGAGTTAGAACAGAGAAAATGTTATTCACTTGCGTAACCTTTGTATTTTTTACGATTTTAGTTGCGGTCATCTCCTATGTTAAGGCCAAGGGCGATGACCAGACCACCGCTGACGGCTACTTTCTGGCAGGCCGCGGTCTGCCGGGTGTCGTTATCGCAGGCTCGCTGCTGCTGACCAACCTTTCTGCAGAGCAGCTTGTCGGCACAAACGGCCAGACCTGGGCGATTGGCATGAGTCCGATGGCGTTCGAAGTAATGGCGGCGACCGCACTCATCGTGCTGGCGTTGTTTGCCGCGCCGCGCTACCTGAAAAGCGGCATCACCACCATCCCGCAGCTGCTCGGTGAGCGCTATGACAGACCCACTAAGCTGTGGTTCTCCATCGCATACATCATTCTGTACCTGTTCGTACAGATTCCGGTAATCCTGTACTCTGGTTCGCTGGTGTTTGAAAACATTTTCAACCTGTCCGGAATCCTTGGCATTACCAAGTTCCAGTCCATCGTTATCCTGTGTATCCTTATCACTATCATCGGCTCGATTTACGCTATCTTCGGCGGTCTGAAAGCTGTTGCAGTATCGGATACCATCAACGGCGTGGGCCTGCTGATCGGCGGTCTGATGATCCCGTTCCTGGCACTCAACGTGCTCGGTCATGCCTCCGGCAGTGAAAGCAACGTTGCTATCATGGACGGTGTGCGCTACCTCATTCATAACCACGCAGACATGCTCAACTCCATCGCTCCCGCACAGAGCGAAGCACCGGCGGTTCCGTGGCCGACCGTATTTCTCGGTCTGGTATTCCTCGGCTTCCAGTCCTGGTGTACCCACCAGTCGTTCATCCAGCGCGTACTCGCCGCTGAAAACCTCAAGGAAGCACAGAAGGGCGCACTCTACTGCGCATTCCTGAAAATCCTCGGCTTTATGTTCCTCGCTCTGCCGGGTGTTATCGCTTACGCGATCTTCAACATCGAGGGCACGCAGGTTTCCATGATGGACGATGCCTACCCGGCACTCATCACCCGCGTTGTACCGCAGCCGGTCATGGGCTTCTTCGCCGCTGTTATGTTCGGCGCGATCCTGTCCTCGTTCAACTCGGTTCTCAACTCGGTCAACACCATGTTCACCATGGATATCTACAAGGAGTTCATCAACAAGAACGCCAGCGAGAGCAAGCTGGTTTCGGTCGGCAAGAACATCGGCATCGTGTTCGCCATCTTCTCCGTGATCGTCGGCCCGATGGTCTACTTCTTCCCCGCCGGTCTGAAAACGTTCCTCGATTCGTTTGTTATGCTGGTCGGTCTGCCGGTCCTGTCCGGTGTATTCGGCGGCTTCTTCTTCAACTGCTTGCCGAAGTACAGCGCGCGCTTCATCATGGTGTTCCACATTATCTGCTACGGCGGCTTCATGCTCCTGTCCCCGAGCTACTCGCTGTTCGGCGGCAATGAGGGCAGCATCCACTACCTGTACGCCGTATCTATCCTGTGGCCGCTCGAGATGCTCATCATGTACCTCATGCACCGCCGCAACAAGAGCAAGGGCGCTGAGGTTTGGGTGCAGCAGGATGTCGGCGCGGTAGACCTGACCCCGTGGAAGTACAGCAAGCTGGTCAGCGTGATCGTTATCGTGTGCGTGCTGCTGGTTTATCTGGCATTCTCTCCGCTCGGCATCGGAGCATAATTTTGGGAAAACAGCGTTGCATATCCGCTGCGCTTGATGTATCATCAATTTACAAGAGTAAGACAACCGAAACAAGAAAATTTGGAGGTAATTTATTATGGCACTGAGAAAATGCGCTTGCATCGACACCCTTTACACCGAACTAGACTGGCTCGACCGTTTCCAGGCTGCAAAGAACGACGGCTTTGAGGCCGTAGAGTTCTGGGACTGGCGCATCCGCGATCTGGATGCGACCCGCGAGGCTGCTGAGAAGGCCGGCATTGCAATTTCCGGCTTCAACGGAGACGCGGACTACTCGCTCGTAGACCCGACCCACAAGCAGAAGTATCTGGACTACCTGAAGGAGTCCATCGCGGCAGCTAAGAAGGTTGGCGCAGCCAGCGTTACCATCCACTCCAACGCACTGGGTGACGGCGGCATTGTAGTAAACCACTACGACAACCTGTCCCACACCGTAAAGCTGTGCTCGATGTACGACACGCTGCTCGCCTGCGCTGAGCTGGCCGAGAAGGAAGAGATCAACCTCAACCTCGAGGCGCTGAACATCACCACCGACCACGTCGGCAACTTCCTCGCCACCACCCAGATGGGTGCTGAGATCGTTCGTCTGATCGGCTCTCCGCGTCTGAAGCTGCTGTATGATGTATACCATATGCAGATCAACGAAGGCTGCATCTGCGATACCATCTCCAACTATGGCGACACGTTCGGCCACATCCACGTTGCTGATGCTCCGGGCCGCCACGAGCCGGGCACCGGTGAGATCAACTATAAGAAGGTTATCCGTCACCTCGAGGAGTGCGGCTACACCGGCCGTGTAGGCTATGAGCTGTTCCCGCTGACCGATACCGCAACCGCCGTTAAGGCCATCATGGAAAACGCCTAAATCTCTCTTTCTTTCAAGTCCCTGTGCTGTATGGTACAGGGACTTCTGTTATGCTATGAGGCAGGCATATTGAATTCGCAAATCAAAATCTTCAACTGCATCCTGCATTTCCATGCTATAATAAAACTGCAAAGATAAAAACGCAACGTGCACTCCGTGCACCAGAGCCGGTAGGTAGCCCGGCCGTCCTGCTTTTGCAGGGTAAGTAACCTGCCCCTCCGGGTTGTCCATTCTTTGTTCATTTATTTTTCAGGAGGGAAAAACAATGGACAAAGTAATTGGCAGACTGACTGTATTTTTTGAGGACCCGTTCTGGGTCGGTGTATTCGAGCGGATCGAAAACGGCAGGTTATCCGTGGCAAAGGTAACCTTCGGCGCAGAACCGAAGGAGCCGGAGCTGCTGATTTACCTGCTGCGGCACTACTACCGATTGCAATTCAGTCCGGCTGTTGAGACTGCCGTAAAGCCTGCACACCGCAATCCCAAACGGGCACAGCGAGAAGCCGGACGGCAGACCGCGCAAGTCGGCATCGGCACCAAATCGCAGCAGGCGCTGCAGCTCCAGCAGGAGCAGAACAAGCAGGTGCGCAAGCGCCGGAGCCGTGCGCGCAAACAGGCCGATGCCAAACGGCTTTATGCACTCAAACAGCAGCAAAAACGCGAAAAGCACAAAGGACATTAGTCCTTTGTGCTTTTCTTTTCGCTTAGAGGAACCCGAGCAAGTGCTGCATCGCGATGCTGACGCACGCGATAGCGACCCAGCAGCAGAAGCCCATGAAAATCGGCTTGCCGCCGGTCTTGACCAGCTTTACGATATTGGTATTCATGCCGATAGCCGCCATCGCCATAACGATAAAGAACTTGGACAGCGTCTTGAGCGGCGTAAACACGCCTGCCGGTACGCCGACCGTGGTGCACACCGTGGTAATGATGGACGCGAGCACGAAGTACAGGATAAACATCGGGAACGCGCGCTTGAGCGAGAAGGCTTCGCCGCCCTGGCTCTGCTCGGTCTTGGCCTTGTGGGTGCGCCACAGCGCCAGTACGAGCGTGATCGGGATGATCGCCAGCGTGCGCGTCAGCTTGACGATAGTGGCGATTTCCAGCGTATTGCTGCCGTGGATGCCGTCCCACGCGGAAGCGGCTGCCGTTACGGACGAGGTATCGTTGACCGCCGTGCCCGCAAACAGACCGAAGCCGTGGTCAGTCATGCCGAGCATGCCGCCGAGCGTCGGGAAGGTCAGCGCCGCGATGACGTTGAACAGAAAAATAACCGAAATCGCCTGCGCGATCTCCTCATCGTCCGCGCCGATGACCGGAGCGGTTGCCGCGATCGCCGAACCGCCGCAGATGGACGAGCCGACACCGACCAGCGTCGAGATGTTGGACGGTACCTTCATTGCCTTGCACAGCACGAACGATACGATCAGCGAGGTGCCGATAGTCGAAACGATGATCGGCAGCGACTGTGCGCCGACCTTTGCAATCTCGGACAGGTTAAGACCGAAGCCGAGCAGGATAACCGCATACTGCAGCACCTTTTTCGATGTAAACCCGATGCCCGGCTGCACCTTGGTCTTGTTCTTCCAGAACAGCGTGAGCACCATGCCGATCAGGATGGAGAATACCGGTCCGCCGACCACCGGCACCGCCTGCCCCAGCAGCCACGCCGGAATCGCAATGCACAGGCACAGCAGCAGTCCGGCGCCATTTTTCTTGATAAAATCCATTGTTTTACCCCCTTATTAAACCGAATATTAGTATACACTATTCCTGCCAGTCAGTTCAATACTCAGTTCGTGCAGAGGGAAAAAGAAATCAGCCTGCAGGCTCTTTGCAGGCTGATTGGGACTGTTTAGAACTGATACGGCGGATTTCCGGAGAAATCAGCGATACTGCCGTGTGCATCCTCGAGATAGAACACCTCAAAGATCGGGTTGGTCGCCTCGCCGTACTGGCTCTTGACGATCGGGTTCTGGATGCACATCTCCTTGGCAGCCATATTGTTCTCGAAAACAGCCTTGCCGTGCAGGCGAATCCATGCGTACTCCGGGCTGGAAACCGAGATTTCAATCTCCGGATTTGCCTGCATATCCTTGTAAACGTCCTTAGTGTTGTTCGTGCAGAACCACAGCCTGCCGTCCATCTCGCCCGAGAACATGAACGGACGGCACTTTGCCTTACCGTCACAGCCTACGGTTGCCAGATACTGTACTGGATTTGCCTGCAGAAATTCTACGACCTTGCTCATGATGAATACCTCCATGAAAATTTTATTTTCTTTTTCTATATTGGGATTGCTTTTCCCTTTCGGTGATTCTATAATAAAGCCGTAGTGACAATCTGTAAAGTAGACACAATATTGTGGTGTAGTTACCCAAAAGATACTATTGGCGCAAATCGCGTTAACAAGGAGGTTTTTCTCATGGAACTGACCGAATCGACCGCAAAACAGGAGCTGCCCGCCTGCCCTGTCGAGACCACGCTGACGCTCATCAGCGATAAATGGAAGGTGCTCATCCTGCGTGACCTGATGAACGGCACCCTGCGTTTCGGCGAACTGAAAAAGTCCATCGGGCACGTCACGCAGAAGGTTCTGACCGCACAGCTGCGCCAGATGGAGGCCAGCGGTCTGCTGACACGCAAGGTCTATGCCGAGGTGCCGCCGCGTGTGGAATACACGCTGACCGAACTCGGGTACAGCCTGAAACCCGTGATGGACGCCCTGTGGAAATGGGGAGAAAATTATCAGGCACAGTGCCGTTAAAGCGGCATCAAACCCGTAAATCGAACTTTCAGGAGGAAAATCATGCCTCATATTTTAATGATCGCCACCGGCGGCACGATTGCATGCTGCGAGACCGCACACGGTCTTTCCCCCGCTCTGGACAGCGCCGCACTGCTCGGCGCACTTCCCGAACTGTCTGCGCTGTGCACAGTTGAAACGCTCGATCTCATGCAGCTGGACTCGACCGACGTGACCGCCGCCGACCGTCAGCGCATGGCACAGGCGGTCTGGCAAAACCGTGAGAAATTCGACGGCTTTGTGCTTACGCACGGCACGGATACGCTTGCGTACACCGCCGCGCTGCTCACCCACCTGCTGCCGCATTTCGACAAGCCGCTCGTGCTGACCGGCTCCATGCTGCCGATGGGCGTGCCGGACTCGGATGCGCCGCGCAATCTGCTGGATGCGTTCCGCACTGCGGCAGACGGACGCGCAGGCGTGTACGCCGTGATGAACGGGCAAATTCTGCACGGCAGCCACGTTTTCAAGCAGCATTCGACTGAGATTGACGCATTTCTCTCGGCAAATGCCGCACCGGCAGGCGAAATCCGTGAGAGTGAAGTACACTGGAACACACCTGCGTCTGTCCCCTCCGGTGAACCGAAACTTGTAGAACAAATCGACACCCACATCCTTCCGGTGCGCCTGACCCCCGATCTCGACCCGTCATTCTTCTCCGTGCTGCTCGGCTACCCCAAGGTCGTACTCGAAGCCTTCGGTGCAGGCGGCGTACCCGCCCGTCTGGAATCTGCCGTGCGCGACCTGATCCAAAGCGGTACGCGCGTGTATATCACCACGCAGTGCCCGGAAGGCGGCGTGCACCTGCACAAATACGAGGTTGGACGCCGTGCCGAAGCACTCGGTGCGATTTCTCTCGGCAGCCGTACCTTCGAGGACGCGCTCGGCGCACTCATGTGCGGTGAATTGTAAGATGTTCTGCCCGCAAAGTACAATAGAGTCAGAATAGCCAGCCGTATAGAAGGACTTCGCCTGTCCAACGGGGCAGCCTGTCCGAAATCACACAAAAATCCCGCCTTCTCACGCGAGAAAGCGGGATTTTTCTTTACTGTGCATTCTCCTTGCTGAACGGCAGAATGTGCATCCGATACTTATGCTTATCGACCAGCAGCGTGCGGTCAGCGATCGGCATGATATCCGAAACCTTATCCGGCGGGGTGCAGATGATCGCCTGCAGACCCATTTTGCGCAGCAGACGCACGCTTTCGATGATGCGTTCGCTGTCCATCTTGTTGAACGCCTCATCGAACACGACCAGACGCACGGTGTTGCCAAAGCTGGACGTATCGCTCACGCGGTACAGCTGTGCAAACGACGCCAGAACCGCGATATAGAACGGTGTCTGCGTTTCGCCGCCCGACTTGGTGTTGAGCGTCTGCGACAGCAGCTGCTTGGAGCCGTTCTGATCGGTGGTCTCCAGATCGAACTTCAGATAGGTGCGGAAGTCGGTGTACCGCTCGATGTTCTCCTGCAGCTCACTCTGCTTGCGGGCGTTGAGCTGGGTATCGTCTGCCATGGTGATCTGGCTGAACAGCTTGTCGATCAGCGGACCGTATTTCTCCTGAAACTGTGCGGAAAACAGCGTAATATCGCCTTCCATCAGCTCCGGCGCCATAATCATGTCGTAATATTCGGCATAATCCGGATTGCGGTCCACGCGGAACTGGTAGCTGTCCGTGCCGAACTGCGCCTGCCGCAGTGCCCGATTGAGGTTCTTGACCTGATCCTGCACCTGCTCGATGCTGCTTTTCAGCCTGGACAGGAAGTCGTTCTGGAACTGCTCCATCGCACTCTCGCGTGCGGCACGGATTTTGGTGCGGTACTGCGGCAGCTCGCTTTCCTCGAGCACACGGCGTTCCGCATCGAATTCTGCGTTGTCGTCTGCCTCCACGCGGAACGAGCACGGCCCAAACCGCTCGACATATTCTCGGCGCGCCCGCAGGAGTGCCGCGCGGGCGTTCTCCATCTCGTTGACAACCTGCGCATGGTGGCTGCTGAAATTGCGGTACACGATATCCGGCCGGTGCAGACGCTCCAGCTCCTGCCGGTAGCGCGGCAGACCGATATCGTCGCGGTAGGTCTCCGAGAAGGTTTCCGCCAGCCTGCGCTCCATTTCGGTGCGGCTGCGGTACTGCTCGGGCAGGATTTCCTCGTCCAGCTGACGAATACGCTCCTCCAGTTTGGCCTTGTGTGCGATCTGCACCTCACGCTGACGACTCAGCGCCGCAATCTCGTCGCTGATCTCGGCGATCAGCTGCTTCTGCTGATCCAGCCACAGCAGGTCGAGATGGGAAACCTGCTCGTCGATCGCGTTGATCTCCTCCTCCAGTTCCGCGCGGTACAGAAAATCCGCCTGCCGCTGCGGTACGATGTTTCGCACATAATATGGTGTCAGCATGGGCGCTTTCTGCTGAGAAACTGCCTGCCAGATGGGTTTCCAGTGCGAAATCTCGGTCCGCAGACCGGCGGCCTCCTCCTCCAGACGAGCGATACGCAGCGTGACCGCATGACGGCCGATGAACGCATCCTCCATACGGTCTCTGCGGAGCGCACGCGCCACATAGCCCTGATACAGCATACCCTCATCCGTGATGGCGGTCCGATACCCGCGCAGCTGCTCAACCGTGTCGCAGCACATCACGCGCCCGAGCAGATAATCCATGTAGGTTCGCGCAAGCGCGTTTCCGGTCTCCACCTTTTCCGCAAGACTGCCGCTCTGCGGGTCAATATGCTCACGCTCGCGCAGCGTACCGATATCGACCAGACCGTAGGCGTTCAGGCTCTTTTCCCACTTGAGTTTGTTGTAAATACGCAAAGCCTGCTCGTAATATGCCGGTTCAACCAGAAAATAAAACTTCTGGTTGTTGAGATAGCCTTCCACGGCACCGCGCCAACGCTCATCTTCAATTTCCAGCACATCCGCGAGAATATCTACCGCAACCGGCGTTCCCGCCTGCTGCTCCAGTTCCTCCGCCAGCTTGGCACAGAACGGCAGCAGTCCACGCGGATAGTCCTTGATGTTCCTGCGCAGATCGGCAAGCGCAGTCTGCTTTTCGGTCAGCTGCTGCTGCAGCTCTGCAACCTTATCGCCAAGCTGATGCGCCGCCTTCGCCAGCGCGTCCGACAGGGCCGCTGCCGCCTGCCGGGCGTCCTCGAATACGGTCTGCTCCTGCGAGAAGATTGCGCATTCGCCGCTCGACAGCCGTGCGTAGGTACGCTGCACCTGCTCTGCCGCCTGCTGCACCGGAACAAGCACCTCCTCGGCGTCCCATGCAAGCGCGGTCTCGCACAGGTGCGTCAGCCGCAGCGCCTCCCGCTTGATCTCAAGTGCGTCGCGCTCCATCTCCTGCATCAGCTTGCTCTGCTCGGTCAGCAGCGACTGCTTCTGGTTGCCCAGCCGCTCGCGCTCCTGATAGGTGTCGCTCTGCGCATAATCGCGGTCCAGCTGACGGCGGCGTTCCTCCTTCGCCTGCACCTGCCCGGCCAAATCCTCAATCGCGGTGTCCGCCGCGGTCAGCTCGGACAGGCAGTTTCGCTTTTCCTGCTCGCGGCTGTCGATCTGCGCCTGCATGTCCTCCTTCTGCGCCCACTGCACAAGGAAGGACTGCACGCGCCAGCGGTCCACCGAGCGCGTCATTTCGCGGTACAGAGTGCTGATCTCCTGCAGCGCGGTCAGCTTTTCCTCCTGCTGCTGCGCCAGCTGCTCGTGCCGCTTGTAGTTGCGGATGTTCTGCTGCATGGCTTCGATATCCGGCTTATCCGGAATATCGCAGATATTTTCGGTGATAAACTGCTGAATATCCACGATTGGGCGGAACGACACCGCCTTTTTCATCATGCGGAGCACCTGCTCGTTGTGCACGTTCCACCGCGAGAGCATATTGCGGCGGTACTCCCACTGGGTATCGTACACCTCGGCGCGAGAGAAATTCTGCTTGAGGAATTTGCGCAGGTCGTGAATATCCATCGCCTCGCCGTCCTCGATAAAGCAGTTTTCCGGCAGTTTTCCGACATAGATAAAGAAATGATCGTGCTTGCTGCCGTCACTGCGGCAATCGAACATCACGCCGCACACGAAACTATTGTGCTCCACATCGTCCTCAAATTCACAGACAATATAGGTCGAAAAGTCCTTGCCTCTGCGGGAATACGGGTTATTCTCGTCCATATCGGCACGCAGATAGCCGTCCAGCGTGCGCTGTGAGCGCTCATTGGCCGCCAGATTGAAGTTGCGCGCATTGGTCTCACCAAGCAGAACGATCTGCAGCGCATCAATTACCGTGGACTTGCCGGCGCCGTTTTTGCCGGTCAGGAAGTTCACGTCACCGACCTCGATGACCTCCTTGCTGAAATACAGCCAGTTAATCAGCAGAATCTTCTTCAGTTTCTTCATCGGCGGTCTCCTCCTTTCGCAGCACGGCTGCGACCTCATTCAATCGTTCGCTCGAAACGGCAGTCTGAATGGTCGGCAGGATGGTAAATCTGCAGTCAGCCTGATTAAATTTTCCCTCGATGCGCTGCAGAATCGAGTGGTTTTCAAACACGGTCAGCGCCCGCTTAACCTCCTCCATATTCGGCTTAGCCGACAGGATGGCGTAGTCGGTCACGATCTTTTCGAGCACCTCGCGCACGCTGCAGAGCGCGTCCTGCTCGAGTCCCAGTCGCTCCTGGCTTTCGTCGTACAGCATGCGCAGAGCGAGCAGAATCGCGGTCTCGCGCTTGGACAGGATGCACCGGTTGGCTTCATCTGTGTTCAGCACATAAAAGTAGCCGTTTATGTCGTCGCGCCGCAAATCCCAGTCAAGCAGACTGAGATACTCGCGCACGGACTCATAATGAATGGACAAAAAGGTGTAGTCCGGGTTGCTCACCCGTCCCCTGCCCGGACGGTACAGCGTGCGCACCACATAGGTGCGGCTGAGCAGCTGATTGCACACCGCTTTGAACTGCTCCAGCTCCTTTGCGGTAGCGGTATTCAGAAATTCCAAATTCATTCGTTGTTCTCCTTCCGGCTGATCTGCAGCTCCGGAATAGCATAGCCGTTTTCCCGGCGTTCGCCGTCCAGCTCCTGCACCGTGAAATCCGCCGAGCGGTCGCCGCCGGTCAGCACCGCCAGCAGGCTCATCACATAGTCCTTAT
>UMIP01070852.1_pt1 | contig 10626 bp, 10 predicted proteins | sample 1965751 | NCBI WGS metagenome assembly UMIP01 (sample SAMEA4836117, study PRJEB28245) | human gut metagenome | biome: gut microbiome; material: fecal sample | place: Denmark | collected 2008
ATCTTTGGATTTCGTAATTCCAGGATGTAACTTTTCCTGTGTGGCAGCGTAATCAGTCCAGACATAAACCATGTATCTGAGCAATCTAAAAGACATGTCAGCATCTGCTTCTGATTGGTGTTCAATAAGTGCAATCAGATAAAGCTCTGTGTTTTCAAGCTGAATCTTCTTCACAATGTCAGAATCACGGGATTCCTAAAATAAAGGAATAAAATGTGAAGAAACGTCTTCAATATCCTCTGGCTTTATGTTCATGAAAAAAAGGAATATCCGTGTATCCTTTTAGAAATTGGGCACAGAGTGTCGAATCTCCGAATACAATCTTGGCTGCATTGTCATGAATCTTTGAATTGTGTACCCCATGTTCAGTTGTCTTGTTAGTAGTTTCCATAGCGCTCCTCTCTGAGTAAATGCAAACTAAAAACTTTCTGAATACATTTTAACATTGTAAGTATAAAAAGATAATATAGAAATTGAATGAAAATAAATTCTATACAAAAGGGATTTGTCAAAATTTCAGAAGTACCGTAACATTTGCCCGGTGTGCATGCAACTTATGCAAGTGCAGGGTCACTTAAAGTTGCGGTGAATGAGTAACATCATCAAAAATCTGAGTGAATTCTTTGCTGAAAAAGCAATGAAATTCAGAAATGAAATCTTGGCTGGGGATTTCGCTGGGCGTTGAAACATAATGAAAATATCGTGCCCGAAATTTGATGTAGGTGTAGTGTAGCACAGATGAGGTGCATACGCAATAGGTGCAACAAAATGTTGCAGAAGTTCAGGAGATTTTGTGGGAACATATAAACATAGGTTTGGAAATGCGATAAGATAGTGGTTTGATTATAGATAAAACAAATAAAATGATATTAGTTATAGAAAATGTGCGATGTGTACAAAAAGAAAATATGAATTGTAGAAATTAAACGCTGAAAAATAAAAAAAGCATATTTATAATAAACAACTGTGATAGACATGATGTAGGAAAATATTTTTGATTGACATAAATGTTATAAGTACCTATCGGAAATTTAATGAAAAAGGAGAAAACTAAATGCATGATATAAAAATTCATGATGTTTCATTTTCTTATGCAGGCAGTGATAAGTTAGTTTTGAAAGACATTAATGTGGATGTAGAAGGTGGAGAATTCGTTTGTATTCTTGGACAATCTGGTTGTGGAAAGAGTACTTTGTTGCGCCTGATTGCTGGGTTGGAAGATTGTACAACAGGTGAAATTTTAGTCGATGGAGAAAAAATACATGGTGCAAGTTTGAATCGAGGAGTAGTATTTCAGGATTATGGCTTGTTCCCTTGGAAAACAGCCGGAGCCAATATAACGTTGGCATTAAAAAAGAAATTTCCGGACTGGGATAAAAATCATCTGAAAGAAAGAACGATTGAGCTATTAAAAGCGGTAGGATTAGATGAATCAGTTTACCGTAAATACCCTAAAGAATTGTCTGGTGGCATGAAACAAAGATGTGCGATTGCCAGTGCATTTGGAATTGACCCACCAATTCTTCTTATGGATGAACCGTTTGGTGCACTTGATGCCGTAACCCGTTCCATGCTTCAGGATATGGTATTAAAACTTTGGGAAAAACAGGAAGATAAAAAGACGGTCTTTTTTGTAACACACGATGTAGATGAAGCAATGATTTTGGCTAATCGGATTATTGTGCTTGGACAATCACCAAGTAATATAATTTTTGATGTAAAGATACCAGATGAGAAACGTACTACGAGAGATTCCAGATTTGAAGATCCAGAGTCAATTAAACTTAGAAATGAACTGCTTCGTCAAATTAATCAAGATGTGGAAGCACATGTACAAACCGTGCAATAATAGAGAAATCTATTTGCAAATAAAAATATTTAACTAAAAAGGAGAGAACAAATGAAAAAGAGAATTATCTCACTTCTTCTTGCAGCAGCAATGACTTTCAGCCTTACAGCATGTGGTGGAAATTCATCTGATGATAAAAAGGAAGAGACAAAAACAGAAAACACAGACAACAAAGAAACTCCAGAAGTGGATACAATTCACTGGGCAAGAGCAAATAGTGGAAATATTCTTGTTACAATTGCAAAACAGCAGGGATATTTTGATGAAGTTGGAATCAATGTAATTGAAGATCCAGTTGAGTCTTCAACAGCAGCACTTCAGGCACTTCAGGCAAAACAGGTTGATGTAACATCTAACCAGGGAACAAATAACCCGCTTCAGTTTATCTCCACAGGTTCTGATTTTTCAATCGTTGGTGGCTATATGCTGAAAGGTATGTATATTATTGGAAAGAAAGATACTCAGTATAAAGATGTTACAAGTCTGAAAGGTTCTAAATTTGCATATGCAGGGGTACATCCGGTAGTAGGTATGGCATTATTAGATGCAGGAATTGATCCTAATAATGATGTTGAATGGCTTACATATAGTACAAACAGTGACCGTCTTGCAGCAGTAGTTTCCGGAGAAGCTGACTATGCAGTACTTAGTGGAGACCAGTTATATGCAGTAGGTAATAATGATCAAATTGAGATTAAAGCATGGTTAGATGATCTTGTACCAAACTATGGATGCTGCCGTATGAACATGAATACTGATTTTGTAAAGAAGAATCCTACAACTGTAAAACTTCTTCTGAAATCTCTGATTCGTGCTGAGCAGTGGTATCTTGCAAATAAAGAAGAGTGTGTAAAAATTCTTGCAAAAGAAATCGGTGCAGAAGAAGATTATGTTGCAGCATATCTGTTAAATGATAATTATGTTTCCAGTGTAGATCCGTGTAAGAATTCTGTAGTTAAGACATGGGAGGCTATGATTAAGATGGGATTCATTGATCAGGCAGATGCTGACAAAATCAACATTGAAGATCATATTAACACAGAACTTTACAAAGAAGCTCTTGATGAGTGTGTAGCAGAATATCATGATGAAGATCCAGATTTCTATGATGGAAGAGTTAAATTCTTTGAAGAAAACGATCAGTAATAAGAGATAATTAACAAATAACTCAATTCCGCCGTTTTATACTGCGGAATTGGGTTTTTTAAGAAGGTAATGGTTCGGAGGTATCTATGCGAAAAGTTTTAAAATTTATAAAGGATTATTGGATAACAGGTTGTATTTATCTGGCTATGTTTTTTGGGTACAAGTATATCGCAGATAACCAGCTTTTTGGTGGATATCTTTTCCCTGCGGTAAGCAAAGTTGCAAATTCTTTTAAAGAAAATATTGGTACATTATTTATGAATATGTTTTATTCATTTCAATTAATGATTCCAGCTATTATCATTGCTGTTGTAATTGCGATAGTTGGTGGGACTATTCTTGGGATGAGTAAAAAAATTCGGAAAGTGGTTCATCCGGTGGTTTACTCAATTAGTGTAATTCCATCTATTTTGATGTCCCCATTTGCGCTGCTTATGGCTCCAAGTTTTAGAATAGCTTCTTTGTTCCTGGTGGTCTACAATACAATTTGGGCTACATTTTTTGCTACAATTAATGGTATTATGACGATAGACAAAGTTTATCTTGATAAAGCAAAAACTTTGGAGTTAAATCCGGTAGAAAAGATGTTTCAGGTAATCTTACCTGCAGCAATGCCGTCTATTATGTCAGGGTTTATTACATCTCTTAGAGGATCCTTTGTAGTGCTTGTATATGCTGAAATGTATGGCGCAAAATTTGGTATGGGATTTTATGTAAAAAAATTTGCAGAATATGGACTTTACAGTGAGGCGTGGAGTGGCTTCATTTTCATGGTTGTAGTTCTGGTTATTGTTATGCAGATATTCGAAAAAATGAAAAACCGTATTTTAAGATGGACAATTAATTAACAGAAAGACAAAGGAGGTAAATAAATATGAAGATTACAAAAGTAGATGCAATTCAGATTGAGGATAAACCGGCTGATCAGCCGGGATGGCGTCCGATAGTGTGTCGCGTTTATACAGATACAGGATTATATGGAGATGGGGAAGCTGCAATTGCATATGGTGTTGGATCTACAGCGGCATATGGAATGATTCAGGATCTGGCAAAATTGATAATTGGTATGAACCCGTTGGATACAGAAGTTATTTGGGAAAAATTATATAAATCGACTTTCTGGGCACAAAATGGGGGACCGATTGTATTTGCAGGAATTTCTGCATTAGATATTGCGTTATGGGACATAAAAGGAAAATATTTTAATGTTCCAGTATATCAGTTGCTTGGCGGGAAAATGAGAGATAAGCTTCGCTGTTATGCAAGTCAGCTCCAATTTGGCTGGGGAGAAAGAAAAACACCGGCATATCAGATTGAAGATTATGTTGCAAATGCAAAAAAAGCTGTTTCGGAAGGCTATGATGCTATAAAAATTGACTTTTTTACATTCGATCCGAAAGGATACCGCTATAGCTCTGAGGAGACAACAAGAGTGCTTGATCCATATCATGTCCATGTTGTAATTGACCGCCTTGCAGCTGTCAGAGAGGCAGTTGGACCAGATGTAGATATTATTATGGAAAATCATTCCTATATAGATGCGCAGGTCGCAGTGCAACTGGGAGAGCAGGCGAAAAAATATAATATATTGTTTTTTGAAGAACCAACTACACCAAATCCGAAGATGAATAAATTTGTCTGTGATAAATTAAATATCCCAATTGCTCAGGGAGAAAGAATTTATTCAAGATGGGGATATGCACCATATTTTGAAGATGGTTCCATTCAGTTGATTCAGCCAGATATCGGTAACTGTGGAGGATTAACGGAAGCAAAAAAAATATGCGATTTAGCTCACATTTATGATGTAGGAGTACAGGCACATGTGTGTGCAAGCCCATTGTCAACAGCAGTTGCTTTACAGTTAGAAGCAGCAATTCCAAACTTTACGATACATGAACATCATGTGTATAATCGATATGATTATAATAAAAAATTATGTAAATATGATTATCAGCCAGTTGATGGATATATTACAGTTCCGGATCTTCCTGGTATTGGAAATGAATTGACAGATTATTGTTTCACAAATGGAAAGGTGACAACGATCGAATAAGCTTATTGATAAAAGCAATATATCTTTCAAAAGAAATCTATTTGACAGACAATTCATCTTGATAAATAATATCCATATTGGAGAGTGTGGATATGTTTGAAATTGATGTCTGTTATAAATTTATATTTGAATCAATGCTCGAGGATGATGTATTGGGATATATAGCAAACAAGGTATATGAATATACTCATGCCGGGATATTTTTTGTGTCGGAGTCCGGAGAGATTCTGGCTTATGCCTGTTCGGGAAAAGACCAGAGCATGCGTTCGATTATAGAAGAGCATGTAACATTGGAAGATTATCCTTATTTCTTTGAGGAAGTGTCACCGAATGGAGAGTTCCAGACGGTTGCTGCGGTGAAGGATAAGAAGAAAAATATTGGATATATCATCATTCACTATAGTAATGAAGAGTTTCGGACGTTTTTTGAAGAATTAGGAACAATTCTGACGGAAACAGCAAGACAATATTTTGAAGAGAAGCAGAAGAATACGTATTTAAATCTTTCGCTCAAAGACTATATTATCGGTTGGATGATTTTTGAAGGACAGCATTTTGTGGAATCGGAGCAGAGTCATACATTAAAAGGAAATTATTTGATGGCTTTGTTTACCGATGATTTTTCTGATATGGCGGTGGAGGCAGCAAAACTGGGAAGAATCTGGGAGCATTTTTACTTGTATGAAGAGAAACACTCCCTGACGGTTGTTTTATATCAGGTTTGCTGCTTTTATTGAGATGATTCAGGCAGATAAGAGTGGCAAGAAAGAACTGGATATGAATTATTGTTATAAACTGATTGTATCAGGCATTTCAGGTGGAAAATGTTTTGAAGAGATTTTGCAAAACGTATGGGATTATACTGGAGTTCCAGTCAGATTTTTAGGGAGAAATCAAGAAGTTCTGTATGAAGTTGGAAAAGAACAGGTCACAGTAGATGCGCAACGTATAGTACATGAATGTTTAGACGGTGTTTGGATTGAAGCGGTGATTCTTGATGATCAGAGAAAGATACAAGTGCAGGAGCTTGCAGATATTCTTGCAAAGAGCTTTTCCATGTATCAGAAGAACAGAAAAAATACAGGGAACGATCAAAAACGTCAGCCGGACTATTTGTGGATACTGGTGAGCGATACTTCTCTGGCAGCAAGACTTGCAGGAAAACTTGAAGAAACTAAAGAGTTTTCTCCTGTTGTTGAAAAGCAGAAAGACAATAGTATCTTAATAACTAATATACGAGGTAAAGAGGATCGAACTTTGCTAATCCGGTTGTGTAAAGAATTCATATATGATTGTGATGGAAAGATACTGATTGGAAATGGTGTTAAAGCCGAGCAAAACTTAAGTGAAAATAAAAGGTTGCAGCAGGAAGTGTTTGAACTTGCAAGGAACCGTGCACCGGGGAAACATTTGTATTTGATAGAGCAATATTATCATGAACTGGCTATTTCTTACATCAGCCGGAAAGTTGGCGAAAATGGATTTAAGTTAAAAGAGCTGGAGCAGATCAGATGTGAAGATGAAGAGACAGGAAGAAATCTGTATGAGACACTTTACTGGTATTTGAGAATGAAAAGAAATGTGTCTCAGACAGCGGCAAAACTAAAGATTCACAGGAATACGCTGCTTCCGCGTCTGACCCGGTTAAATGATATGCTGGATCTGGACAATCGCGACGGGGCAGAGTGCGAAAAACTTTTGGTTGCTATGGAAATAGAAAGAATGAAAAACAGTGATGAATAATAGAAACAATCTATAAATGCAATGCAATTATAGAAAAAATCAATTTGCATATTATGCTATAAAAGTCTAAAATTTTAACAGAATGGTTAATTGTGTCCGTTTATAGATACGAATAAATTTGATGAGGTGAAAGAATATGGAGATTATTAAAGATTTGCCAGAGGTTTTTGAAGAATTTGCTGAGCAGAGACAGAAATCGTTTCTTATGATGAAAGAACTGAAAGACAAGGGAACACCAGTAGTAGGAGCTTATTGTACATATTTCCCAAAAGAGATTGCTATGGCTATGGGAGCTTCAACAGTCAGCCTGTGTTCCACATCTGATGAGACAATTCCGGAAGCAGAAAAAGACCTTCCGAAGAACTTATGTCCATTGATCAAATCCAGTTACGGATTTGCAAAGACAGATAAATGTCCGTTCTTCTATTTCTCAGATGTAGTTGTTGGGGAGACTACATGCGATGGTAAGAAGAAAATGTATGAGTTGATGGGCGAGTTCAAAGATGTGTTTATAATGGAACTGCCAAATACTCAAGGACCAGAAGCACTGAAGCTTTGGAAGAAAGAGATTATCCGTTTTAAAGAATATCTTGAGAAAAGATTTGAAGTAACGATTACAGATGAAGATGTAAGAAAAGCTGTTAAAATTGAGAATGAAGCAAGAAAAGCACTGAAGCGTCTTTATGAAGTTATGCAGCATGATCCGGCTCCAATCAGTGGACATGATCTGTTCAAGGTTCTGTACGGAAGTACATTCAAATTAAATCGTTCTGAGATTGCCGGAGAAGTGAATGCCCTTGTTGACAAGATTGAGGCAGAGTATGCATCTGGAAAGATGCTGGAGAAGAAACCAAGAATTCTGATTACAGGATGCCCAATCGGAGGAGCAACTGAGAAAGTAATCCGTGCTGTTGAGGATAATGGTGGTGTTGTCGTAACTTATGAAAACTGTACTGGAGCTAAATCCATCGATCGCCTTGTTGATGAGAACGCTGAGGATATTTACCAGGCAATTGCAGAGAGATATCTGGCAATCGGTTGTTCAGTTATGACACCAAACCCGAATCGTTTTGATCTTATGGGACGTCTGATTGACGAGTATCAGGTTGACGGAGTTCTTGAGATGACACTTCAGGCCTGTCATACATATAACGTTGAGACTCGTGCAATCCGCAAGTTTGTAAATGAGGAAAAAGGAATTCCATACATTAATGTGGAGACAGATTATTCTCAGGCAGATGTCGGCCAGCTCAATACAAGGATTGCAGCATTTATTGAAATGTTGTAAGATTGCCGGTTACAGACTATTTTAAAATGAATTTTGAAATTCATGTTGTGTAAATTCATGAGAGGGAAAGCTAAGATATGAAGTTTATAGGAATTGATATTGGATCTACTTGTGCCAAGACTGTTGTTATGAACGAGAACAAAGAAATTGTTCTTGAGTTTGTGCAGCCGACAGGATGGAGCAGTGTGGATACGGCAGAAGAGATTCGTAAGAAGCTTGTGGAAAATGATGCGGATCCTGCAGAAAATGTATGTGTTGCTACTGGATATGGCCGTGTGTCTGTGCCATATGCAGATAAGATGATTACAGAAATTACCTGTCACGCCATGGGGGCTGTCTGGATTTTTGATAATAAAGATATGACAATCATTGATATCGGTGGACAGGATACAAAGATTATCTGTGTAGAACAGGGATTTGTAAAAGATTTCATGATGAATGATAAATGTTCTGCTGGAACAGGAAGATTTCTGGAAATTATGGCAAATACATTGTCCATGCGTCCAAATGAGATGTGTGAGCTTGCAAGAGAAGGCTCAGGTGTAACGATCAGTTCTATGTGTACGGTATTTGCAGAGTCCGAGGTCATAAGTCTCATTGGTCAGGGAGAAAAGAAGGAAAATATCGCATTTGCAGTGGTTGATTCTATCGTACGAAAAGTTGCAGCACAGGCAAATCGTATGAGTGAAGACCGTCCGATGCTTTGCCTGACTGGTGGTCTCTGCGAGTGCAGCTATATCAGTGAAGCGCTGACAAAGGAACTTGGCATGGAAGTTAAGACAGATCCGCAGAGCCGTTATGCAGGAGCAATCGGTGCGGCACTTGGAGCAGTAAAGAAAGGTAAGAAGAACTAGGAAAGTCTGGATTAAAGGAGTTTTACATTTTTGTTGTAAGCTCCTTTTTTGTATGTTATATTAGATGTATAACAGAAAACTTAATCTGTTCATGAAATCATCCGTAAGGATAGAACAAAAGAGATAATGAGGGTGATACGATGCTGATAGAGATTGATTTTAACAGTGATGAGGCACTGTATGTGCAATTACAGAATCAGATTATTATGGGAATTGCGACTGCGACGATCCAAGAAGGAGAATCCCTTCCATCTGTCCGTCAGCTTGCGGATACGGTAGGCATCAATATGCATACAGTTAATAAAGCATATTCCATATTGAAGCAGGAAGGATTTATCCAGCTTGACCGCAGACGTGGCGCTGTGATTGCAATTGATGCAGATAAGGCAAAGGCTTATGCAGAAGTAAAGCGTGCGCTAAGAATCGCGCTGGCTAAGGGAAGTCTTAAAAATGTCAGTAGAGAAGAAGTTCACGAGATGGTGGATGAATTATTTGATGAATACGGTGGAAAGGAATAACAGACAGCATGAATTATACAGAACCAGCAAAAGAAGTGCTGAAAAAAGCGGAAAAGATTGCCAGAGAACTGGATCATCCATATGTAGGAACAGAACATCTGCTGCTTGCATTTATGCGGGTATGTACAGGTGTGGCGGGACAGATATTGTCAGCGAATGGTGTAGAAGAAGCAAATTTATATAAGATTGTAGATGAACTGATCTCACCGGTCGGAGAAGTGACTTTTCAGGAAAAGCCAAAGAGAAGTCCGAGACTTGAATATACTCTGGAGGAAAGCAAGGAAGAGGCAATCCGTTTTCAATCAGAGGCAATTGGAACAGAGCATATGCTCCTTGCAATCCTTCGGGAACCGGACAGTGTTGCAACCAGAATACTTCTGACACTCAATGTAAATATACAGAAAATCATGCAGGATACGCTGGAAGTTCTCGGCGTGGATATCAAGGAATATCAAGAGGAGCTTCAAGAGGCATATCAAAGAAAAGATGGGATTTTAGACCAGTATGGTACAGATCTGACTATGCAGGCAGAAGATGGAAAGCTTGATCCGGTCATTGGAAGAAAAGCAGAGATTCACCGTCTGATGCAGGTACTTGGCAGAAGAACGAAGAACAATCCGTGTCTGGTGGGTGAGCCGGGAGTCGGTAAGACAGCAGTGGTAGAAGGACTTGCCGCACAGATCGCAAGTGGCATTGTACCGGAAGGAATGCGTGACAAGCGGGTCTATACGTTAGATCTTGCAAGTATGATCGCAGGTACAAAATACCGTGGTGAATTTGAAGAACGTATGAAGAGACTTTTGCAGGAAGTAAAGTCGGCGGGAAATGTTATTTTATTCCTGGATGAAGTGCATACAATCATCGGCGCAGGCGGTGCTGAAGGCGCAATGGACGCATCTAATATTCTGAAACCGTCTCTTGCAAGAGGAGAACTTCAATTGATCGGAGCAACAACGATTGCGGAATATCGAAAATACATTGAAAAAGATGCGGCACTGGAACGAAGATTCCAGCCAATTACAGTGGAAGAACCAGATGAACAGCAATGTAAGGATATTTTAAAAGGATTAAAAAGCAGATATGAAGCCCATCATCATGTAGAGATCACAGATGAAGCTCTTCAGGCGGCAGTTACACTTTCTGCACGTTACATCAGTGACCGTTTTCTTCCG
>UMIP01031315.1_pt1 | contig 10592 bp, 8 predicted proteins | sample 1965751 | NCBI WGS metagenome assembly UMIP01 (sample SAMEA4836117, study PRJEB28245) | human gut metagenome | biome: gut microbiome; material: fecal sample | place: Denmark | collected 2008
CGACCTTGAGGTCGCCCACGAAGCTGCCCGAAACGTCGTAGTCAATCGTATCGGTGGTCTTCGACCCTTCGAGCGTGTAGCTCGACTCGGTGTCGCCAAAGCGTCCGCGCAGCGTCACGTCGGCGTAGGGCTGCACCTTGAAGGTCTGGAACATGAAGGTCGGCGTCTTGACGGCAAGACCCACCGGCACCTCAAAGATCGTGGCCTTGTCTTCGTTGACCGAGAAGAGGGCCTTGTCGTCCATGTTGATGGAATAGTCGTCAACGTCAACCAACGAGACGCGAGCCCCGACATGCGGCGTGAACGTGAAGCCGCCCACCGGGAAGGCTCGTTCGGCGCGAATGCCGGCAGACCACCCCGTCGCCTCGATGTCGGCGTCAAGGCTCTTGTCCATGACGCCCATGCGCGTTTCGCCTTCCGTCTTCACGTAGGAAAGCGTGCCGATCACGTAGGTTTCGCCGTAGGTCTTCGCAGCCCAGAGGTGCTGATGTCGGTCGAAGCCGGAAGCACGTCGCCTTCGCTGTCCGCATCGCCTTCCTGATAGGAACCGGCCAAGCCCAGCGTCCAATCGCCCATGCGCAAGTCATAGCCGCCCATGAGGCCGTAGGCATCGAGCGAGTAGCCGTAGGCCGTATCACCCAATGCGAGATCGTCGGTCTTTATGCGCGTGCCGATGGGCTGAATCCACCAGCCGCCCATGTCGTGCGGCATCGTGGAGGCATGATGCTCGATCTGATCGGCGGTGTAGCCCGCAAAGTCGGTTGCAAGCGCCTTGATGCCCGAGATGACGCCAAGCCCTGTCACGGCGTTGATCGTGTTGCTCACCTCGGCAAGAGACGATCCATTGTGAAGCAGCGTGTTGATGAAGGCCAAATCCTCACCAGAGGCGCGATCCCCCTTGAAGATTGCCGAGACGAGATTCTTGGCGTTCACGTGCAGGTCGGAGCCTTCGACCGAGTCGGAACCCACAACCACAGAGACATTGCCCTTCTCGTCGACATCGAGCTCGATGCCCATGCCCGGAGCCTTGAGCTGTTCGCTCCACTTGTCGGCTACGACGAGCTTGCCGTCTTCTGTGACGAAGTTTTCCTTCGTGACGCCTTCGGTGTCAAAGTTCTCGAACAGGTAGTAGCGGCCCCAGGAGAGGTTCGACGCTTCTATGTTGACCTTCGCGTCCGTAGCGGTGAGTTTGCCCTGCTTGCCCTCGGCAGTGAAGAGGGCATTGGCGCTTAAGGAAGACGCATCGAACTTGAGGGTCGACTCGCTCGCAAAGGCAAGCGATGCGCCTTCAGTGTTGCCCTTTACGTTTTACAAAGAAATAGGCGTTCTTTCCATCGCTGATATAGGGGGCTGTCCAATGCCCGTCCTGCTTCATCGGCGCGAGATAGAACAAGGTGTTGGGCGGAAGATTCTTGGACAAATGCTGCAGGATCGGTTGAATTTCCTTCTCCAGATTGATCCCGGATTTGGCGTGGTAAGGGAACTTGATTCGAGGGATGTCCCAGCCGCGAGCAAACCTAAAGCCGAGGTAGCTTGGGATCTCCACGGGCTTATCAGCGCCGTCATCGGGGTCGAATTTCACGTTGAAGGCGCAACCGTCCAGAATCGACTTTGTTTGTCGGCAACCGACGGATTCCTTTTCGACTCGCAGTTGAAGGTACCTGTTGCCAAAAGTCGAAAGTTCAACGGTTTTGTAGATGGAATACCCATTGGCCTTGAGAGCCTTTGCCAATTTTTCTCCCATAGCGGCGAGGGCGGCCTTGTATGCTTCCTCATGTGTAGCGAATTGCTCGGCAGGGAAGTAGACGTTGGCCTGCGAATCTTCTTCCTCTTCGCGGTTAAGGATGTTTGTTGCGAGCGAAAGCCCGAGTTCAACGCCGAAGCTTCCGATATCTATGCCTGGCAATGCATTGCTATGAGCAAGGGTTGAGAATGTCAAGTCCGAAACGAGCGTGTTTTTGCTCGGGTCGAACCCTTCCGGCGCAGGGCTGTCCTTGAGCGAGATGCCCATGAAGTAGCCAAGCCGATTGGCTTCGCTCGCATCGTCTAGCCACTTGGGCAAACCGCTTTCGTTCTTGTAGGATGCGCATCCGGCAAGCATAGACGCGGCGATGGCCAGACAACTGGTCAAAACAAGTTTTCGGGCAAACATGACAGGTACTCCTTAAGCTCGGCTGGAAGAAAAGGCGGCAGAGGACGCCCCTTGCGGGACGCCCTCCTCAAGCTGTGCGACGTCAGTCGCGCTCAGATCAACCGAGTAGCTTGATTGCCGCTGAAATAAGTAGCGTCAGGACAGCCGAAGCGATCCGGAATCGAAGGCAAAATTTCGCCTTGACACCTTTTCGCCCAGCCTCCAACTGTGCTACTATTTCTGCGGAGTTTGGCGAGACTTTTTGACTTGACATCGCCTTACCTCCCAAAAGAGCAAAAAGCCCATACCGTTGGCGCGGTTGGGCTTTTCGCATATTGGCCGCGGCACAATTGCACGCGGCCATGACGGCCATCGCCGCCAATTCTTTCTGACCCAATCCAACGTGGAGGCAGGCGAGCTTGCAACGCTCACTCCGCAATCCGCATTCTAACGAAGAGTCCAGCGCATAGCCTCCCTAATAATTTGCAATCGCTCGACAGCTGCTCGAAATTGAGCGACAATGCCTGTGAGCTTCGGAAGCGCGTTGCGACTTGCCGAACGGAAGATATATATTTTGGGTAGTTAGCCCGTTCGTTGCGGACATTTTCAAGGGGAAAATGTCCATCCTGGACGGGATTCGGAGTGCGGGAAATGAATGTCTGGATTTTTCTCTTCTTCTTTGCCATTGCGGTGGGTTTGGTCGTTCTTTTTGTGGTGGGAACGTCTTGCGGAGTTTCGCAGCGGATCAGCCATGAGGATGCCTGCGATCCGTATGCTCCGAAGGAGAAAAAGCCAGAAGTTCAACCAGCTTTGCACCTGCTAAAGAAAAACGATTTGGGCGTGCCTTGCGTAACGACGATGTTTTCGGATATGGCTTTGGCACAAGGTGATCCTGTGCGGGCTTTCAATCTAAAATGTCTTGGAATGTGAAACAAAAGGGGAGAGCGATTGGCTCTCCCCTTTTGTTTCTATGCGATATCCTTAATCGGTTCCTTTGCCCTCCAAGCCGCGGTAGCGGTTGTGCTGCGCCTTTTCTTCTGGCGTCAAATGATCCGAAGGCTTGCGCCCAGCGTTTCGTCCAGACGCTTGATTCTGTTAGCAGTCTCTTCATTCGGATTTGCTCCAAACGCCGTATTGGCCTTGTTCCATTCGGTCACGTTCCCCAAGCCAGCTTCGAACAGTTCACCGCCCCTGGCGGCATGGTCGAGGTTCGCAACCATGTCGTTCGTGAGCGCAGTGAGCTCTTCCTTGCTCATATTAGACTGCGTTCCCTGGCCGTACAGGCGTTCATTCTCGTCGTAAAGGGCCTGATAGCCCGCATTCTTCAGGCTACCATAGGCTCCCATGAGCCTTCTTGACAAGTACATTGTTTGGCCATCGGTTAGGCCGGCCTTCACGCATCGAGCCACGGCCTCCTGTTGATTGTTGAAGAAGCTACGCGGGATAGCCGCAACGTCCTGCGGCAATCCTTTCAGATTTTCGCGCGCTTTCATGATGTCCTTGGCATTATGGTTTTCGTTCAAGCGAACCTGGTTGCCAAGGACGCCGTCCTGCGGATTGTCTTTGGCCCCCATCGTGAATCCAACGGATGCCTTCCGGACGGTGTTTTCGGCACGGTCGATGGAATCAGGCGTGGACCCCAGTTTGTTGGCGATCTCCGTCTGTTCCTTGGAAACGCTCTTTTCCGCTGCGAGCGCTCTTTCTTTGAGTTGTGCTTCATTCCGCAAGCCATCCTCGCTTGCATTCTCGACGTTCCCTGCAATACCCTTGTTCTGGTCAGGATCGGACATAGGCGAGAAATTCATGCCCGTTGCCGTGCCGAGAAGCGAGCGCAGATTCTGTTGGTCACGATAATCACCGGATTTGCCAAGTGCCGTAATGAATCCGGCAACTCGGGCATTCGCCTTATTCATGCCATTTTCCTTCTGCAGGCGCTGAGACACCGCTTCGGCTTCTCGATCAATGGCTGTTCCCTGGTACGCATTCGCTATCTGGCCCATGACGGCTTCGCCATTTTCGTTTTTCAGCATTCCAGTGACCTGTCGCGTGGTCCACGTACCGGTAAAGCCAAGGGACTCGGTAGCAGACATGGTCTTTTGATAGTTCTGAGTCTTTTCAATCGCATTCTGGACAGTCCTGCCGACTTGGGAGTTCTCGCTCACGCCTGCATTGTTCAGGAAGGTCCTGGAGTCCGTTTCCGTCAAAGCGGCTTCACGCGCCTTGGAGAGATCGGAACTATTTGTTGTCTGGAAGGTGTTTTGCAACGCTTTGCGGTCTTCTTCATTGATTGCAAGTCCCTTTTGGCTGGTGTCGTTTTCTGAAGTCCCAGAAGCAGTCTTAGCCCCGAACGAAAGACCAATTCGCCTAAAAATTTCAGGCGTGCTCCAGCCCGCCGAGATCCCGGCAGACACCGTGTCGATGACCTGGGACATCTGCTCCTTGGTTAGATTCTTGCCCCAAGAAGTTTGCCGAATGCCGCTTTCAAGCGATTGCACGGCAGAGCTTCCGCTTGCCATCATGCGACTGCCGATCTCGCGCGAAATGGCAGCCTGGTCTGCAGCCGTTGTGGCGGAGCTGTAGTTCGTCGAATACCCGTTGTTGAGGACATTGGTGGCAGCCTTCGCTTCGGTCAAGGCCGACTGACGGGCTTCCGAGCGCATCTTGTCGAAGTTGATCGTACCTTCTGTTCCTTCGGTACCGGTTCGAATAGCGCCAAGGAGGGAATTGCCATTGCCGGCAGTCCCGTGCGCGTAGAACTCGCCCTGCCGCATGATGTCCGGCGTCGGGATCTTTTCGTTGATGTGGTCGCCGCCCGCCATGCGTTGCGTGAGCGACGTGAAGGCGAAGGTACTGCCGGTGATGAGGAAGAGCGAGATCAAGGGCGTGGCGGACGCGAGCATGCCGCCCGTGGCCATCCAATGCTCCAGGCTCTGGCCCAACTTGTCAACTGAATAGAAGGACGTGAACGTCTGTGCCGCAAGCTCCCCTCTGGCGCTCATGATGATGTAGAGATTGCAGATCGAGAGGACCGGCATCCAAAGCTGGATCCACAGGATGAGCAGAATGTATTTGACGCCGAGCGAAATGCCGATCCCACCCAGGACGAGCAGGAAGGCGAGCACCGGCGTGATCGAATACATGAAGCCTTCAAAGAACGAAAGGAAGGGGCGCACGACAGTCATGAACATCGAGGCTTCTGCCGCCCATTGGGTGTTGCGTTGCTGCACGGCCTGATTGAACATAATGGCCGAGGTCTTGTCGCCGAGGTTGCGGTAGTAGCCTGAGACGGCCTTCTCGTAAATAGGCTTGATGGTCGAGGCAAGCATGAATTCTTCAACAGCTGTCCCGTTAATGTTGAGCATGTCAAATGCTGCCTGGTAGTCGTCAATCATGGCTCGATCGCCCGCCTCGCCCTTGAGGTTGGCAGCAGTGGACAGCTGATTGATGAACTTGGGGTCCTTGATTTTTTCAAGGGCTGGCTCGATCTTTTTCCACGCTTCTGCACATGTCAGATTTTCACCGGACGGATTTTCGATGTATGACCTCGTGCCGTAGATAGAAGATTCAAACTTCAGCTCTTCCATCATGTCGCCCGTGACAAGTTCTGTTGGCGTCGTAATGCTCAGCGCAAGTTTGGGGAGCGTGCACTCCTTGATGTAGTTGTGCAACGTCTTTTGAATGTCAGTGCCCTGGCCAATGGATTTGTCAAGCTCTTGCAGGACGCGCACATCGGAGGCGTGCTGGCGAACGGCATTCAAGATCACCAACGGTTCGGCAAACGTTCCTTCGGAAATACCCCGCACGTCGCCATATGCGGTTTCAAAGAGATTTGTAATGCCGTACCCGACATTTGAAATCATTGAGCCCGCAAAGGCAACGCCGATAGGGACGTTATCCACGGAGTAAGCTTTGCCCGTGTACGCGTCTTCCACGATCACCGTCGTGGTAGGAACAAACATGCAGGCATAGAGGATCCATCCCAGAAGCAGTTGATGCCACGGAATCTCCCGTGCTCCTCGGAACAACCCCTGCAGGACGACGATGATGGCTCCGAGAAGGAGACCGATGCTCACCAACTGTACGAAGTCGTTCGTCCCAATGATCATGGCGACCGCGTTGAGCACCTGTGAGAGGAACTGTGCGTCGCCAATTGAATGAATTGTAGGTGCGAATGCCATGGCGTCCCCTTAATTCACAGGATACGTAACGACAAGCGGATTCTTCGGATGGATCGGGTCCGGGTACTCCATGTTCCTGAGCTTGTTGTCAATGTGGTTGGAGAGGTCGGAGAGCGTGCCGTATTCTGTCAGAAGCAACTGATATTCCGTGTCGATGCGCTTTTCTGAATCGGCAATCATGTCCTTGATGACGGCGGCTTGTTCGTCAGACAAACCGACGGCCATTTGCTTGATGATGCCGTTGAGTTCACGCATGAGCGAGTATGTCATTGAGAGTGCGATGATCCTTGAAGCATAAGGAGCTACGGACTCGGCAGATTCTTCGCTTCCGAGCGCCATGTTGCGGAAGCCAACGGCGGCTTCGGCGGGCATGTTGCTCAGAATGGCCTTTTGTTGCTCCGTGAACTTGAGCGTGCCGTCGTCGCGAGCGTACTTGAAGATGATGCCGTCGTCCTTCGTAAGCTCTTCTTCAATGGTCTTGGCCAGCCCCTTAAGGCCGATAGACCGGTCGAGCTTTGGATTCATGCAGTCGATCTTGTCGTTGTCGCAGGAATACATCTTTCCTTCGGCATCCGTCGAACCCGAACCATTACGGGTTGAACCCTCGATCAAGTCGCGCATGGTGATGAGGCCGCCCGGATAGGGCTTGGTCGGGAAGACAAGCGGATTTACGCCTTCCTTCGGTTTTTCAAGCACGACCGTACCAGAAATGGACATCAAGGTCTCTCGGATCGTTGTGTCCCTCGGCCCAAGACCAAACCAGGCATTGACGTCACGCTTCGTCATGGCCTTCCAGAGAATGTTTCCGAGATGTTCTTCGGCATACTTCTGTGGATTGGAGTTGTAAGCTTTTTCCTGCCCCTGAGTCGATCCGCCCTTGTCGTCGACCGTATCCTTTGAAAAGCCCTGCGTAATGTTGTCCATCGTGCGCTTGAAGTCATTCTTGCCCTGTAAGGCATCGAAAGAATCCTCAACAATGCCTTGAGCCAGCTGGCACGAGCTCATGTTCATGTTGTTCATCAACTGCGCGATTTGCTGCATGGCATCCATGACATTCGAGCAGATGGTGCAAGAGACCTTTAGTGCCATCTGAAACGCATAACCCGCCGCATTGGCTGCAATGGCTCGCAGAAAACTGATGAATTGATCTAGATTGATGTATGAGAAGGAGCCGAGGAAGATGTCGATGCCGCCGCAGCCCGCTTTGATGTTGGGAGGCTCGAAAGCAATGAGTTGGATGTTCATGCGACGGCTTCGAATTTGCGCGCCGCCGCCAGCGAGCACGCCGCGACGCGTGCTCTCATAAACGCCGGGCTGCGTGAAGTTGGACATGTTCCCGAACAAATTGTTGAGTTCGGATTGCAGGCCGCTGGAGAGGGCCGGGGCCGTGGCACTGGTCGAACAGATCGCAAATGCCGTCAGCAACAGAGTCTTCTTGAGGTTGAATTTTTTCATGGTTATTCAAACGCTTGAGGGAAGGCCGGCGTTGTCGGCGCTTCGGGGTTGTCTTCTTTGTTTTCTTAATCTGCTCCGGGCGATTTGATGATGGCGAGGAGATTCTTCGGATCAATAAACCCGTCTTCGTCCATCAGGGACCGCTTCTTTTGTTCCGGGAGCTTGGTGAGGCGTTCACGCTCACTAACTGGGTCTCGACCATCGAGCACCGCCAGAAGGTCGGTGATCTTGTTGGGATCTTCCTGCACGGCCTTGAGCATTCTTGGGAGTTCCTTCGAGAGGTCAACGCCGCTAGCATTCAGCAGACGGGGACGCGTTGCGTTGATCTCTTCTTCGGTCACCCAGTTGTTGCGTTGGGCAATGAGAAGGATGCGTTCCTGAATTTCAGGGACCGTGAGAAGGCTCGAACCAATCAGGGCAAACGTCGTTGATTCCGGATGCACGAGGAAGAGGGAGGGCGTGGATTCCACGCTGAGCATTTCCGCTTGGCCTGAATCCACCACAGTGTTTTCAAAGGTCGTTGAGTTCAAATGCCCACCGCCGATGCTGATCGCCAGGACATCGAAATGATTGGTCTCGGAGATGTGCTTGACCAAGGGCGCTTGTTTTTCGCAATAGGGACAATCTGCCTTGAAGAAAAAGAAGATCCCGGTCGACCGACTGATCTTTTCAAGAAGCGCTTGACGCCGAGTTTCGGCCTGTCGGTCCACCGTTTGCAGACCGAAGTTGGAGACCGGACGGCGCTCGCTTTCGTCAATGAATTTGTTGCCCACGCGCACCTGTTCGGCCATCTTTTGAAAGCGTTCGGCCTTGTCCATGGCTAGACGCTGAAGCAGAAAGAACGCCTCTACGTTTTCCGGTGTCGGATCGTCCACGGCCCTTGAGAGGTACTTCGGGATCATCGTGTTGAGCCATTCACTGCTGAAGGCCACGGGCTGCTTGGGCTTTTCAGGCTCAGGCACCATCATCTTTGGTTTCGGTGGTTCCTTCTTGGGTTCTTCTTTGGGTTCAGGAACGACCTCGGGCTCGACCTCTTCAATTTTTTCGGGGTCGTTGTACCAGTGCCAGCCTTCGGCATGCCGTTCATACCAGCTTTCGGCAGCAAAAGACGGTACGGCAATCGAAAGAGCCATTACGGCTGAAATACTCTTGACGAGAATAGAGGACATGTCACAGGGAGAGTTGATGACAGGATGATTCAACAAATTTTGAGTCATGTCATCGAGGCAACCTGTTCCCGTTCGCAGATGTTCATCGCGGACAGGGGCGATGGATGGCGCGAGATTGTCAGCTTTTCTCCTTGCGAGAGTAGGGAGGAGTTCGTTTTTGCACATGTGCAAAAAAAGAAAGAACCCGTGGAAGGAGATTCTCCGGGCTCAATATCAATAGGTTCGCTCGTCCTTTGGGGGATAGGACTGCACTTGCGGGGCTGGTTGTGCCGCATCGAGTTTCTTTGACCGTCGGCTTCGCTTGGTGAGGACCTTTCCTGCAGGGAAAGTTAGCTCCTCCGGTTTTGCGTCGATGCGATTGATCAAATATTGAATTTCCTTGAGGACGGCCTTGCGGGCTTGAGCACGTTCTTCGTCGAGTGCTTTCTGACGGGCATCGAGTTCGTCAATTTTGGTGAGGTCCATTTCGGGCTCCTGAAGCAATTGAGGTAGAGCGATTATTCCTCACCAGAGAGAAGGTATTGGGCGTCTTTCGAAAGAGGGGGAAAGAGAGACAAACAAATATTCAAATCCGAAGAGCTATATGCCCGTTGCGGGGTCTGTAGTACGCCGGCGCAGTAGTCACCAAGCAGATGGGCTGAGGAATAAGTGTCTTATTTCGGCATATTCAACATAAGGGAATCTATGTTGAATTACTGCGCAGTAGACAGTGCCTATCTTCTCAGGCAAACGTTCGGTTGCCATTCACCTTCCTGTCGAACTTGTTCCATTTTTGAACAAGTTGCCGCTTCGTTGATTTCCACTTCGGCGTAGCGTTTGCCATCCGAGGCAGTTGTCAACAAATCGTTGACAGCTAGAAGCGCAAGCGGGGTCCCCTTTCGGAGACCCCGTTTCCGTTGGCTAAGAAGCCATTAACGCTTGCGGGAAGCAATCACCCAAGCAACGCCGATAATGATGGCGAGACCCAAAAGCCCCAGCCAATCGACGCCTCCGCCGGACATGACGACAACAAAATCGCCAGTCCAAACGAAGTTCGCCTGTGCTAAACTTCCTAACAAGGAAAAGAATGTTGGTGTCATCCTAATTTCCTTTCAATGACTTAGCCCGGTGTTGGTAGCACTGGGCTTTGTCGTTTTTGAACCCCTTTCGGGGACCCCTTCCGATGCCGAAGGCTCGTCATCGAAAATTTCGTGAGCTTGGCCGGAGAAGCGGGGTGGATTTCAGAATGGCGTTCGCAAGCAATCCTTGCTTCCGATATTTTGCCAGAGACGTCGAGACAATGCCTCGTGCGCAAGTGGGGTCCCCTTTCGGAGACCCCGTTTCCGTTTGACAGAAGTCGTTAACGCTTGCGGGAAGCAATCACCCAGACGACGCCGAGAATGGCGACAAGGATGCAAATCCAAGGCCAATCGACGCCCCCGCCTGACATAGCTAAACTTCCTAAGACCGCGTTCCACGGACTTCCGAGATGAACCTTTTTTTGACACTCGCCTCTGTTTCGTTCCTGCTTGCTATAAGCCTTCTGCAAGCACATTGCTTACAGGAGGTCACATGCAAGCAAAAAATCTTAAAAAACAAGCAGCTGCAAAAGCGAGGAGCGCGGCCCTAACGCCAGCTCAAAGATCAAAAATCGCAGCTAAAGCGGCCCTTAAAAAGGCT
>UMIP01080184.1_pt1 | contig 10580 bp, 9 predicted proteins | sample 1965751 | NCBI WGS metagenome assembly UMIP01 (sample SAMEA4836117, study PRJEB28245) | human gut metagenome | biome: gut microbiome; material: fecal sample | place: Denmark | collected 2008
GGGAGTTCGTGGATTTTGCCAATGTATTCAACTAACTTTCAATCCTCTGAAACTTTCCCTCCCGGAAGTCGTTCTATAGTATAGATCATGTTACTTATTCACGACTTTGGGAGGGTATTTTTATGAAGAAAAATATTTTGCTGTTATCGCTTTGCACTTTACTTGTGCTGTCGTTCACCGGCTGCGGAGCTTCCGGAGATTCACAGAATCCCACAGAAGCCGCAGGCCCGATCGCTCCGGTGATTGCAGAATCTCTCGCTCCGACGGAGTGCCCGGAATCCGGAGCTGAGGATGATCTGGCGATAGCCATAGGGAGTGAAGCTCTCTGCGACCTGGGATCGGTACGGTTCTCCCTGTCTCTTCCGGAGACCTGGGACTATGAAATCCGCAACGTAACTACCAGTGAGATGACTACCGATGCCATCGTCTTCTGGAACATCGCATATCCGGAGGATACCTTTACTCTGGTCTATGCTCCCGTACCGGGGATCTGCGGTACCGGTGTCACCAGTGAGAAGATTACTCTGCCAGACAGCGGCCTCAATGGCTGGAAACACACCGAGATCTACCAGACCGAGCAAAAGTACTGGATTTACATTACCCTGTCCGATCCCGACATCCCTTTGCAGGGAAATACGCTGCAGCTGGAATCCACACTTCCGTTAGCAGACTGGTATACTCTGGAATCGGATTTCAACCGTATCTTTGAGACCATCCGGCTCCAATACACAGATTTTGAAACTCCTGGGACGCAGGATGCTCTGCTCTCACCAGCGGAAACACCCTCATTTCCCGAAATGCCATGCCTTTCTTCCACATCTGTTCTGTGGTTCCGCTCTATACCATCTGTACTACCCACACATTACTCTTCACCATGTAGTAGCCGATGATGACCTTGATCATCTCCGTACCCTGCACCAGGAAATAGATGCTTACGATCCCCAACCCGGTAAAGTGTGCCAGCAGATAAGCTGCAGGTACCACGATCACCCAGGTAAATACGGAATCAAACAAAAACGTTACCACCGTCTTGCCGCCGGAACGCAGGGTAAAATAGGAGGCATGGCTGAATGCACAGAACGGCATGATGATCGCGGAGACTGCGATGAACTGCGTAGCCAGTCCCTTGATCTCTTCCGAAGTATTATAAATACCGGGGAAAAATCCTCCCACCACAAACATCAATGCTGCCATGATCACACAACAGAAGACACTGAATACGATCATCTTATCGTCCGCATCCTTCGCCTCTTTCAGCTTGCCGGCGCCCAGATACTGTCCTACCACAATGCTGATACAGGAGCCTAACTGCAAATATACAATATTGAACAGATTCGTAATGGTGGATGCGATATTCAGTCCCGCCACCACATCCAGTCCTCTGACGGAATAACACTGGGTCACGGTGGTCATACCCGCTGCCCACATTACTTCATTCATCATCAGGGGGAAGCCCTTGACGAGAATTGCTTTCAGTTCCGCAAAAGGAATACCGAAGCCGGTATAGGCTCCTTCCAGATAGCGGTTCTTCGCCCTGTGCATGTGTGCCCAGATGATCACGATCAATGCCTCAATGTAACGGGCGATCACCGTAGCCAGGGCCGCTCCCTGCACACCCATCTTGGGAAAAGGTCCAATGCCGAAGATCATCAGATAATCTAACAATGCGTTGGTTCCCACCGCTACGAAGCTGGCTAACATGGGAATAAAAGTCTGCCCGGTCTCTTTGATATTCGTAGCATAAGACTGGTTCACCGCAAAAGGGATCAGGCCTACCATCATGATCGCCAGATACTCCTGACCGTATTTCAATGCCACATCCGTAGCTCCGTTCCCCACCGTATCCGTCAGATACAGGGAGATCAGTGCGGAACCTTTGGTCAAAAACAGTAATATCGCTCCTCCGGTCACCAACAGGGTCGCATATAATTTAAAACGGAACGAATACATATGTCCCTTATGATTGCCCTTGCCAAAATACTGGGCACCGAAGATGCTGGCTGCGGATACGGCTCCGAAGATTGCCAGATTGTATACAAAGATCAGCTGGTTCACGATAGCGACACCGGACATCTGCTCCGTTCCCAGCTGTCCTACCATAATATTATCTAAAAAGCTTACCAGATTGGTAATGGCGTTCTGCAGGATCATGGGAATTGCAAGCAGCAGATATCTGCGGTAGAACTCCCAGTTTCCGATATATTTTTTCTTGAATTTAGTTAACATACTATCCCTCAATTCTTTCACTGTCTGTGCCTTGCGGTCATGAGTCTTCCACACTCTGCAGCCGCCTGTCTTATGTACTTATGTTTCTTCCTGTGGCATGGTACTGTGTACTTTTTTCCTCACAAAATAGAAGCACACTGCCTGTAGCAATATCGTCACGGTCCAGGATGCCGGATAGGATAAAAACAGTACCATCAGTGACCGGTGCATGGGGAACACCCAATAGATCCAGAAAATCCTCGTACCTACCGTTCCGATAATAGATAAGATCATAGGAACCGCCGAATGCCCCATTCCACGCAGGGCTCCCGGGATCAGATCCATGATTCCGCATAAAAAATATGTCAGTGTCGTATACAATAAGATTTCCGTACCGCAGGCGATCACATCCGCCTCCGTAGTATAGATATGAAGCAGCTGGGGGCCAAAGAGATTGGCACCGCCACCAAGAGTCACCGCCACGATCACTGACAGGATCATGCAGTCGACAAGTACCCGGTCCATACGCTTTTTCTTCCCGGCTCCGTAGTTCTGGCTGGTGAAGCTCATGCACGCCTGCGTGATGGAATTGATCGATACGAACAGGAATCCGAAGATGTTGTTCGCCGCCGTGTATCCCGCCATGGCAATGGATCCGAAGGAATTCACCGAAGACTGCAGCAATACGTTAGAAAAATTGATCACCACGCTCTGAATTCCGGCAGGCACTCCCACCTGGAAGATCTGCACCAGATACTCCCATTTGATTCCCAGCTTTGTGATCTGCAGGCGGTAACAGCTGTCCGTGCCAAACAGACATCCCAGCACCAGCACACAGGAGATGATCTGCGAGAACACCGTAGCGATGGCCACGCCAGCCACTCCCATGGAAAAGACAATGACCAGAAACAGATTTAGTGCAGCGTTAACAGCTCCCGAAATGATCAGGAACAGAAGCGGTCTCTTCGTATCGCCCACTGCCCGCAGAATAGCTGCTCCGTAATTGTACAGCATAAAAAAAGGCATTCCGCAAAAATAGATTTTCATATATAGAGCTGCCTGATCGATCACGTCTGTCGGAGTATCCATCAGCTCCAGTGCCCCACGGGCACAGAACAGACCCACAAATACCATGACGATACCGCTGATCAGTGCAAAAGTCATCGCCGTATGTACCGTCTCGCTCATCTCCCGCTCTTTGCCTGCCGCATAGAATCTGGCAGACAATACATTGGCACCCAGCGAGACCCCGATGAACAGATTCACAAACATATTGATCAGTGCCGTGGTGGATCCCACCGCCGCCAGTGCCTGACTTCCGGTGAATCTCCCGACCACAATAATATCCACTGCATTAAACAGCAGCTGTAAAATACTCGACACCATCAGCGGCAGGGCAAAGGATATTAATTTATCCATGATCGTGCCGTTGCACATATCTATCTCATATTTATTTTTCTTCTGTACTGCTTCCATTTCAGATACCTTTCCATCCATTTCCGTACAAGCCTATGACTTATGATTCTATCACATATTTTGCTATATTTCCATTCCCCTTTTTTACTAAAAATATGGTATACTATATTTTGATACCAGGGTCAAAAGGTCTAAGCCCACATGAGCTTGCTCATAAGTGGGTGAAAGACCTTATGCCCCGCCCCGATATGAGCATAAAAGTGGGATGATAATCCCACGATATGCGAATAGAGGGTCGGATTGTGAGAGTGCGTAGCACGGAACAATCCGTAGGCATCAGAGTCGGGGACTTTTGACCCCGACATCATATTTTGGATGTTTTTGGAATTTACAGAAGTGAAAAAAGAACACTATGAAAGGAACCATTCCCTATGAAATATGACATCATTATTATCGGTGCCGGCCCCGGCGGTATCTTCTCCGCTTACGAGCTGGTACAACAGAATCCCGACCTGAAGATCGCCGTCTTCGAAGCCGGTCATCCTCTGGAGAAGCGCCACTGTCCCATCGATGGAGATAAGATCAAGAGCTGCATTAACTGCAAGAGCTGTTCCATTATGAGCGGTTTCGGCGGTGCAGGTGCTTTTTCCGATGGAAAATACAACATCACCAACGCTTTCGGCGGTACGTTGTATGAATACATCGGCAAAAATCAAGCCATCGATCTCATGAAATACGTGGATGACATCAATATGAAATTCGGTGGAGAGGGCACCAAACTGTATTCCACCGCAGGTACCTCTTTTAAAAAGCTCTGCATGCAGAACAAGCTGACCCTCTTAGATGCTTCCGTCCGTCACTTAGGTACCGATATCAACTTTATCGTGCTGGAGAATCTGTACGCAGAACTCAAAGATAAAGTGACTTTCTATTTCGATACTCCGGTAAAAACTGTGGAAGCACTGGATCCGGGATATCGCATCAGCTGCGAGGACGCCTCCTACGAGTGTGACCAATGCATCATCTCCGTAGGCCGCAGCGGCAGCAAATGGATGGAACAGATCTGTAAGGATCTGGATATCAACACCAAGTCCAATCGTGTGGATATCGGTGTCCGTGTGGAGCTTCCCGCTGTCATCTTCTCTCATCTGACCGATGAACTGTATGAGAGCAAGATCGTATACCGAACCGAGAAATTCGAAGATGCCGTGCGTACCTTCTGTATGAATCCGCACGGTATCGTAGTAAATGAGAATACCAACGGCATCGTCACCGTCAACGGCCACAGCTACGAGGGTGCCGACAAACAGACGGAGAACACCAACTTTGCACTGTTAGTCGCCAAGCATTTCTCCGAACCCTTCAAGGACAGTAACGGCTACGGCGAAAGCATCGCCCGTCTCTCCAATATGCTGGGCGGCGGTGTCATCGTGCAGCGCTTCGGTGATCTGGTAAGAGGACGCCGCAGTAACGCAAAACGTATTGCCGAAGGCATGGTAGAACCGACCCTGTCCGCTACTCCCGGCGATTTAAGTTTGGTACTTCCCAAGCGTATCTTAGACGGCATCATTGAAATGATCTACGCTTTGGACAAGATCGCACCCGGTACCGCCAATGACGACACTCTGCTCTACGGTGTGGAGGTGAAATTCTATAACATGGAAGTAGAACTGGACGAGCACCTGGAAAGCTGTCATAAGGGATTATATATCATCGGTGACGGCAGCGGCGTGACCCATTCCCTGTCCCATGCATCTGCCAGCGGTGTCTATGTTGCCAGACAGATCGTCAAAGGCAATAAATAATAATACAAGATGAAACGCTAAAAAAGGAAGGTATATTCTATGGCACAAACAGTTAAGATCATCTCTGACAGTACCTGCGATCTGTCAAAAGATTTATTGGAAAAATATGACATTTCCATCCTGCCCCTGCACATCCTGTTAGGGGAGACAGAGTATCGTGATGGTGTGGACATTACCCCGGAAGAGATCTTCCGATGGTCCGATGAAAATAAGACCACACCGAAGACCTCTGCACCTTCCATGACCGAGGCCATGGAAGTGATGAAGCCATTTCTGGATGAAGGCCGTGAGATCATCTGTTTCTCTATTTCCGACAGCATGTCCACCTCCGGCAATGTCATGCGTCTGGCTGCGGAAGAACTGGAAGCTTCTGATAAAGTAACTGTGATCAATTCCGCCAACCTGTCTACCGGCATCGGTCTGCAGGTAATACAGGCTGCCCTTTTATCCGCAGAAGGGAAAACCAGAGCCCAGATCACTGCTGCCATCGAAGAGATCCGCCCCAGAGTACGTGCCAGCTTCACCGTAGATACTCTGACCTACCTCTACCGTGGAGGAAGATGTAATGCTGTCGCAGCTCTGGCAGGCACCATGTTAAAGCTTCATCCCAGGATCGTAGTCGAAGACGGCGCCATGGATGCCTCCAAAAAATATCGTGGTAAGCTGAGTTCTGTCATTCTGTCCTACACAAAAGATATGGAAGATGATCTGAAAAATGCGGTTCCCGACAGAGTCTTCATCACGCACTCCGGCTGTGATCGTGAAATTGTAGAGTCGGTTCGTTCCTATCTGGAGAGCCTCGGTATTTTCAACGAAATACTGGAGACCAGAGCCGGCGGTGTCATATCCAGCCACTGCGGACCCGGTACACTGGGCGTTCTATTTATCGAGAAATGATATGAATGATGCCAGGGTCAAAAGGTCTAAACCCACATGAGCTTGCTCATAAGTGGGTGAAAGACCTTAGGACCCGCCCCGATATGAGCATAAAAGTGGGATGATAATCCCACGATATGCGAATAGAGGGTAGGATTGTGAGAGTGCGTAGCACGTAACAATCCGTAGGCATCAGAGTCGGGGGCTTTTGACCCCGACATCATATGAATAGAGCAAATGAATTAGAAAGAGGTATTTATGATCCGTTTTATATTCGTTGTATTATTTGTTGTATTATTCCTGATCCTGTCCACTCCGCTTATGCTGGTGGAATGGATCATTGGCAAGTTCAATCCGGGGCTGAAGGACAAAAGTTCCCTGGCCATTGTCAACTGGGCATTCCGTCAGGTGATCCGCCTGGCGGGTACCAAAGTGATCGCCATCGGTGAAGAAAATATTCCCACCGATACTGCAGTACTGTATGTGGGCAATCACCGCAGCTTTTTCGATGTGGTCCTGACCTACGTCCGCGTTCCCAGACCTACCGGCTACGTTGCGAAAAAAGAAATGCTGAAATGGCCCCTGTTAAATATCTGGATGAAGGATCTGCACTGTCTTTTCCTGGACCGCCAGGATATCAAGGCCGGGCTGAAAACGATCCTGGCTGCCATTGATAAGGTGAAAAACGGTATTTCTATCTGTATTTTCCCCGAAGGTACCCGGAATAAGACCAAGGATACTTTCCTCCCTTTCCATGAAGGCAGCTTCAAGATCGCCGAAAAAGGCAATGTTCCCATCATTCCCATGACCATTGTGAACTCTGCCGCTATTTTTGAAGACCATTTTCCCAAAATAAAAAAGGCCACCGTAGTCATTGAATACGGTAAGCCCATTTATATGAAGGATCTGGACAAGGAGACCCGCAAGAGCATGGGCACCTATGTACAGAATATAATCTCCGAGACCTATTTCAAAAACAAAGAACTGATCTAATATCTAATGTTTTCCGGTGAGGGAGACCTGTTGGGCGATCAGAAGAAGATAATCCGACGTTTTTCCCTCTTCCGGATAATAGCACACGGAATCTCTGTTTCTGCCCATCAGATAATGTAAAAAATCTTCCAATATCTCCGTATACTGATAACTGTATAAGATATAATTGGCACAGGCCAGTTCCTCCGCCCGCTTCAGCAGATCTTCCGTACCGTTGTTGACGGAAGTAACGGCGTCGATCATTTTACCGGAACGTTTTGCCAGTTCCTCTCCCTGATCTCTGATACCTTCCATGAATGCTGTGCACAGATCAATATCCACCGACTGTCTGGTAGCCAGATATGTCATGGAACCGTAGAGATATGCAGTTTCCTCCAGATAGCTTGTATTATCTTCGAAAAATTCCTTATACTCCAAAATCTGCGAACGATAGGAAGGAAGTCCCGCAGCCCGGTACAGTTCCGTCAAAGCCATGAATTTCTCCGCATCTCTGCCGGATGCTGCTGCCAGCTTTGTGTAGATTGCGGATGCGTGCTGAAGACATTGCGTTGCATATTGCACATCATATTTCTGATACAGATAACTGAATTTTGCCAGGACAGCCACATACGTCATGGTATCCGGCTCCTTATCCTCTGTCTCATTGACGGTTTTTTCCAGCCAGTCCGCAATATATTCCAGCATATCCGGAATCTCATTCCGATTATCGTCCGTAAAAACTTCCGAATACCATTCGCATGCCTCCAGCAGTGTCAGGATCTCATCCTCTGTAATGCTGCGCTCCCGGCAGCTTTCATGCACCCTTTCGCACAATGCTTTAAACAATTCCTCATAATACCTCTCCTTGATGGAAAAAGAGAGCGACTGCCCCACCCGGTCGCATTCCAGATAAAAGCTTCCCTCGCTGGTATATTCCGAAAAATCCACTGTTCCGATGTATAATTGCAGATCCTCGTTGTACTCCGGCTGCTTTACCTTCCCCCGATATACGATCTCTCCGGACTCTTTATCGATCAGCCGGAAACTTTCCACCGGTTCCCGGCTTTTGACGATTGCCTGCTTTTCTCCGTCTCCTGCATACCCCTGCTGATCCACCAGTACATTAGGAGTAAATGTCGGAATGGTATAATTGATTATCGGGGTATTTTCCATTGCCATATCCGCAATACTGACATGTCCCGTCTCGGCAGAGGTATTGCCACAGGCGGTATTCCCTATGATATTCACGATGAACAGCAGCGACAATATTGCTGCATATTTTCTGTTGTATTTCAAATTGGTCCTCCGCTCAATCTCCCGGGAGATTACAGTACACGATTTTTCCATTGATAATAGTATAAACGGTCCACATGAAAATTTCCATAGGTATTCTGTATATCCATCAGTGGAACAATGCCTCCCCGTTTAACGGATCTCCATTATGCGTCAGGGCAAAATACACATTGCTCCCCTCAGCACTGTAATATTTTGTAGGCGCCGCTACACTGCCGATAGTTTCACCCGGATTCACATAAGCATTTTCCTTGACGGTAATCTCCGCCAGTTGTCCGTAAGTGGCCTCATAGCCGTCTCCCAGATCCAGCGTCACGGCCTTGCCGATCTCCTCATTTTCAAAAATCGAAGTTACTTTTCCCTGCGCACAGGCGGTTACCGTCATGCCTTCTTCCGCGGAAAAGATCGTAGCCGGATTGTACTTGTACTGATCCAGTGTGGCAAAGTAAATGCTCTTGTCCATAGAGTAATGCATCAGAATATCACTCTGTACCGGTTTCTGCATTCCATCGCTTTCCGTAAAATGCAGGGTTTTCTCTACTGTCAGCTCCGGCATCTGCTGCTCTGCCTCCGCAGCCTCCTGTAAGGTCTCCTGATCTGTCAGTCCCGGGATCTCCACATGACCGGAGCCCACCTCCTGGGGAAGATAATCCAGATCATCCTCCGTGACCGGTGCTGCCGCGATCTCATTTCCGGCTGTGTTATTCGCGGTCAGTTCCGGAATATTCTCTTCCTCCTTCAGCAAATGCTCCTCATTATATTCGGATATTTCCTGCATTTTGTCATCTGCATTGTTTTCAAGTGCAGTGAAGTCCAAGGTATAGCCATCATCCTTGGACTCCACATTCTGCCCCTTCATATAGACCCCCGTCATGGTCAACGCTGCCAGAACAAAGGCCGAAGAGGCCAACATTATAATACGCTCTTTATGAATACCGCTTTTTTTATTTCTTCTCATATCCGCATCCTTCCTGTTCCCTGAACCAACTTCCTGCTATACAATCGTTCCAACCACTTTCCCTGGTTTATCCTATAGTCTTGCCCGATTCGAAGGTTTTATTCAGGATGCATTTTCCATTGATCTTTATTGGTGTTACGCTTTTTGGGCATAAGCTGCCATGTCTACATGCTGCACAGTACCCACATTTCCGTTTTCATATAAGAAAATACCGGTCTTACGGATCGCTCCGTTCGTTGCATTGGCTTCTGTCGCACCGTCCTGGGCCGTTCTGTCTCCCTGTAAGGTAAAATCTGTGGAAACATTTTGCAGACAGATTGCACCGACACCCTTGTCGGAAAGTTTGTACAATACGTCATTGCCCTTTTCATCTTTGCACCAGATTTTTAATTTTGACCAGATGGAATCATTCTCATCGATCCAGCCGTTGCCGTCCTCATCATACCGTGCCAGGTCCGCAAATCCGTCACCGTTCCCGGTTCCGAACAGTTCACTGCCGTCGTTGATGATGCCGTCTTCGTTTTTATCCAGTGCCAGATAACCGCTGCCCTTTAACATGGAGATCTCTTCTTCCTCACCGTCGGCATCCAGGTCAAAATAAAAGGTCTGATCCGACAGCTCCGTCGCATCGGTATCCAGATTGATCACCAACGGATCATATAGGGCAAACTGCGCTACATTCAGTTCTTCTCTGTAGTATTCCTCACACCTGCGGCTCATATTTACATTGACATTAAAATTGATCTCTCTGCCGTCCTTGGTACGCACGGTTCCCACGGTAGAGAAGCTGGTGTCCTCCTGCTCTATGCTCCAGCTCTCTCCCACATAGTTCAATACTTTTACACGGGACGTCACCTGAGGAAATACATCCGATGTAGGTGTTGCCGTGACTGTTTCCTGCGTGCCGCCACTCCAACCGTTTTCCTGCATCCAGTCATGCAGAGTACTATTCCGGGAGGGGAATAATAAATCAAAAATATAACGTACCGTATATTCCCGGATGGTGGACAGCGTCTGTTCACTGGCGCTGCTTCGCATATTCCATCTCGCGGAGG
>UMIP01047351.1_pt1 | contig 10564 bp, 8 predicted proteins | sample 1965751 | NCBI WGS metagenome assembly UMIP01 (sample SAMEA4836117, study PRJEB28245) | human gut metagenome | biome: gut microbiome; material: fecal sample | place: Denmark | collected 2008
ATGCCCTCCATGAGTATATTTTAACACATTTAATCACTATTGATGGTGATTTCGAGTACTTAAAGTTTCCTCCTATACAAAAAGATCGGCTCCGATCACAAGCCGTCCCTTTTTGGTTGTGTTTTTTTCACCCCGGAAAATAAATTTTCCGAAACCTCTGACCGATACCGTGTCCCCGTCCTTTAACATCTGGCTGCCGTTTTCCGTCAACCTCCCGTTGACAAAGACCTTTTTCTGTGAAAAAAGCGTCTGCCCCTGGCTGCGCGACAGTCTCCAGACCGCGCTCACAATTCCGTCGCAGCGCAGGCTCGCCACATGCTCTTCCCGGTAAGAAAGTTTTTTCTCCGGCAACGCCTCCAGCTTTTCTACCGGCACGCAACGCACCTTTGTATGGCGCACCTGTTCGAGAGTTTCCTGTAAAAATACAGACATCGCAGACGTACAGAACACATACGCGCATTTGCCCTCCACACAGATATCCCCGATCGTGCTCCGGTCGATCCCAAGATTTAGAATCGCGCCCATAAAATCCCTGTGGCTGAAATTTTCCGCAAATTTTTCCGCCAGCGGCTCGATTTTTACCGCACAGATCGGAAACGGCTCTTCATATCCGAATTCCTCCGGATCTCCGAACCTGCCCATACACCGCTCTGCACCATCCATTCCGCCGTATAATTCGATATGTACTCCTGCCTTTGCAGCGCTTCTCCAGAGCACCTCCTGCTCTGCCAGCGATAAAAAGCCGGTAAAAACAAACAGATTCTGCTGCCAGGCGCGGTCTGCAAGCTCTGCAAACCGCTTCTCCAAAAGCTGCAGTTCCTTATCCCTCTCTGCCATAACCGTTTCCTGCCGATCAGGTAAAGCTGATAACCGGCTCTTTAGGCTGTTTTGCCTTTGTCACAGACTCTGCGTACAGCACAGGACCTTCGCCTTCATAATCCGCAAAATATTCTTTTTTGACTACTGCGGTCACTTTTACCCAGTCGCGTTCCTGATACAGATCGATCTTATCGTAAACGCACGCAAAGCCGAGGAAGGTCATATCCTCTGCACAGCAGGTCATTGCCATACGTCCGGGCACAAAATAGCCTTTCGGGAATTCCTCCGGCTTCATCACCATGCCGATAAACTCGATCGTCTTGCCGACATAGCGATCCACATGATCCAGACTGTCCAGATACCAGATGCCGTAGGTATTGTCATCCAGCACGATTTTATCCGCCTTTAAGTCATATGGGAGATCCTCTTCCATAATCTCGTCGATTTCCCCATCCTGATCCTCGAAAATAATCTCTGCAGTCTGGTTGAGTGCCTTGACATTTCTCTTATAGGTATTGAGGTCTTCGATACCATCACAGCGGTTGAAGATAATCATTTCGGATTTGCGGATCATGTCCGAAACCATGGATTTCATATTCGTAAAATACATAGGGAAGGTGGATGCATCGATCGTTGTGATCTGCTGCTCCACCTTCCAGTGCCACGGCAGGCGCAGGTCGCGGAACTTCCACATACCGTTATATTCTATGATAATGCGCTCCGGATGATACTTCTTTTCCAGCTCGACCATCTTTTCCGGAGTAAAATCCGCCTCTTCCTCGATGGTTTCCACGATCGTCTTGCTGCGCTTTAAAACGTAAGGGTCGTATTCTTCCTCTCCCTCCTCGCACAGCAGAAGCAGGGTTTTGCCGGAGCTCTGGAAATACGGCTGATCCAGTGTAAAGTTAATGAACTCTGTCTTCCCGCTCCCTAAAAATCCGTTGATAATATAAACCGGCTTCATACAGTTCTCCTCTTTTTATTCTTGATAATAGAATGCTCCCAGAGCATTCTATTATTTTCTGAACAGGTTTTCCAACTCTGCTTCCTTTAGCTTCGAACCGATGACGCAAATCTTACCGGTTACATCAGGTTTACCAGCACGCACATTGCTCTCTTCGGGAACATAGTCGAAATAAATCCATGTGCCGTCTGCTGCCGGAATCATACCCTTTGCACGCAGAACGATGCCGTACTTTTCTTCGTTGTCCAGCTCTTTTAAGAAGCCCTCAACCTCTTCTGTCGTGTAGGTTGCAGGAGTTTCAAAGCCCCAGCTGGTGAAGATTTCATCGGCATGATGGTGATGGTGGTGGTCATGATCGTGACAGCCGCAGGTGCAGTTTTCGTCGTGCTCATGATGATGCTCATGTTCGTCTTCGTCCTCATCATGGTGATGATGGCAGCAATGCTCGTGTTCATCTTCCTCCTCATCATGGTGATGATGGCAGCAATGCTCGTGTTCGTCTTCCTCCTCATCATGGTGATGGTGGTGCTCATGATCGTGTTCATCTTCCTCCTCATCATGGTGATGATGGCAGCAATGCTCGTGTTCGTCTTCGTCCTCTTCATGGTGATGGTGGTGCTCATGATCGTCATGCATTGCCTTTACCTGCTCCATCAGCTCTGCTTCCAGATCCTTTGCCCCCTCAATAGTAGCAAGAATCTCCTTGCCTTCCAGCTGTGCCAGCGGTGTTGTAATAATGGTTGCTTTCTCATTGTGCTCCCGGATCAGCTCTACCGCCTGTTTTACCTTTTCTTCGGATGCAACGTCTGTACGGCTTAAAATAATCGTTCCGGCGTGCTCAATCTGGTTGATGAAGAACTCACCGAAGTTCTTGATATACATTTTGCACTTGGAAGCGTCTACGACAGCAACCGCGCTGTTTAACTCAACCTCTGTGCCAAGTCCCGCATTCTGGACTGCTTTCATAACGTCAGAAAGCTTGCCGACGCCGGAGGGCTCGATCAGAATACGGTCGGGATGATAGGTGTTTAAAACTTCCTTTAAAGAAGTTCCGAAATCGCCTACCAGGGAGCAGCAGATACAGCCGGAATTCATTTCTTTGATTTCGATTCCAGCGTCCTTTAAAAATCCTCCGTCGATGCCGATTTCACCAAATTCGTTTTCGATCAGGACGGTCTGGGTTCCTGCCAGCGCTTCCTTTAACAGCTTCTTGATCAGGGTTGTCTTACCGGCTCCAAGGAAGCCGGATACAATATCTATTTTTGTCATGTTTTCCTCTCATTTCTGCGCACGCTTTTTTGCGCATGCCGAGTTTGTGTCAAGTGCGCGCAGACACAAATCTCGCGATTGAAAAATTTTATTTTTCAATCTTAAATCTCCGTTTCTTTGCTTTGACTGCTTTCTGCAGGATTCGTCATTCCTAACCAGTCATCCTTATATTCTGCGCTAAAATGGGATAATTGTCAACACCTCATTGTGGGACAACCCGGCAATATGGGACATAGAATGCTGTCTCATTGTGGAACACCCACGACAGCTTTCACCAGCCGGAACGCCTCTTTGCAGGTATCCGTCAGATTTTGCATCGCAGCGTCCCGATCCATCGCCTCTTCCAGGCTGACTGCCCTTTTCTGAATGCAAAACGCTGCATCGATTCCGATCTCATGGCAGGCTGTAAAGCTCTCCTGCAGTGCTCCGGCAAAAGCGATCACCGTACAGCCATGCTTTTTCGCGAGCTTTGCCACGCCTACAGGGGCTTTCCCCATCGCAGTCTGTTCGTCCATCCTGCCCTCTCCGGTAAGGACAAAATCCGCGTCCGCCATCTCGCGTTCCAGCCCGGTCTCTTCCAATACAATCCGGATTCCCGGCTCGAGCCGCGCACCTAAGTAGCTCTGGAATGCAAACCCAAGACCGCCAGCAGCACCCGCACCCGGACTATTTTCATCTGCCTGTAGAAAGTGCTCTTTCGTCAGCTGTGCATAGGAAAAGAGCCATTGATCCATCTGCCGGATGCTCTTTTCATCAGCACCCTTTTGCGGTCCGAACACGCTGCTGCAGCCAAGCTCTCCGCAGAGGGAATTTTCCACGTCACAGGCAACCCGAAACGTGCACTCCTTTAAAACCGGCAGTACATGTCCACTCCGAATTTCCGTAAGATCGGCTAACCCGGCCGCCCCGTTTCGCACCGGCTGACCACTTTTATCCAGAAATTCAAATCCAAGCGCCGAAAGCATCCCAACTCCGCCGTCGTTTGTCGCACTGCCGCCGATCCCGACAATAAAATGCCTGCAGCCTTTCCGAATCGCATCCCGGATCAGCTCCCCAACGCCGTAGGTCGTTGTATGTAGCGGATTGCGTTCTTCTTTGGAAAGTAACGGCAGCCCTGCAGCTGCCGCCATTTCTATTACCGCTGTTTTATTTTTTCCCAAAATACCGTAGGACGCTGAAATTTTCCTGCCGAGCGGGTCGCTTACCAGCGCTGTTTCCATGCGTCCGCCCATTCCGGTTGTCAATGCTTCCACCGTGCCTTCCCCGCCGTCCGCCAGCGGACGCACGACGATCTCAGCGTCCGGGAAAACTGCTTTCACGCCTGCTGCCGCCGCGTTTCCAGCCTCCATCGAAGTCATGCTTCCTTTAAAAGAATCGATTGCAATTACTGTTTTCATCCTGGACTCCATCCTGACTGCATTATCCTTTTCTTCGCACCATTTTCTCACAAGCGCTGCCAGTGCTGCTTTTTCATTTTCCATTCTTGCGCCAGGTCTATTTTCTTGCCGCCGGCAGCCTTGTCCGAAACAACTGATGCCCGAGCTGTTTTCCATGAAACGGCACCAGTGGATACAGATAGCTTCTGCTGCTCACCGTCCGGTTAAACAACAGAGAAACCGCCAGAATCACGATTCCTCCAACATATCCCCAGACGCCCAAAATTGCCGTCAGCACCAAATTGATAATCCGCATAAATTTCAGCGCATAGCCAAGCTCCAGGCTGTTCTGTGTGTAGTTGGCGACTGCGACGAATGCCATGTACAACATGACCTCACTATTAAACCACCCACTCTTTACACTGAACTCTCCCAAAACCAACGCCGCCATGACCGACAGCGGCGTACTGAGCATATTCGGGGTGTTGACCGCCGCAAGCTTCAGACCGTCGATTGCAAGCTCCAGCAATAAAAGCTGCCAGATCAGCGGAATGTAGACCGTATCCCGCACTGCGATGAACTCAAAGCCTTTGGGAATCCACTGTGGATATTCCATCAACAAAAGAAACGTCGGTGTCAGAAAATACGTTACAATGGCGATCAGCAGGCGCGACAGCCTCAGATACGTTCCCGTGATCGGCGGAAAATAATAATCGTCCGCTTCCTCCAGCACGTCAAACAGGGAGGTCGGTGTGATCAGCGCCGACGGCGAGTTGTCCACCAGAATGATGATATTTCCCTCCAACACCTGTGCCGCCGCGGTGTCCGGACGTTCAGAAAATCGGAACTTCGGAAACGGATTCCACCAACGTCCCTGATACAGGCACTCCGCAAGGCTTTCCTGGTTCAGCGTCAGCGCATCCACCTGCAGGTTCTGAATCCGGTTCCGGATCTTTTCAAGGAACTGCTGATCTACCCGATCCTCCATATAGCACAAAACGATGTCGGTGTGGGACGTTTTTCCTGCCTGCAGCATTTCCATCCTCAGCTGTGTGCTTCGGATCCTGCGGCGGATCAGCGCCGTATTAAAGACAATGGTTTCCACAAAACCGTCCTTCGAACCGCGCAGCACCTTATCCTTTTCCGGCTCACCGACACTTCGCGCCGGATAGGTTCTGGCATCGATCAAAATGCCCTGCTCATATCCCTCCAACAGCAGGGCGGTCACGCCGGACATCACCTGCCTGCAGATTTCATCCAGATCGTCGCATAGATCGACCTCTCCATAAGGCACAAGCTGCCTGCTCATCTCTGCCGCGTCCTCCGGCATCTGCTCTTTCGTGATTCCGATAAAATGCTGCAGCAGCTTCTGCATCACTTCATCTTTACAGAATCCGTCGATCATATACAAAGCTGCATTTTTCTTCCCGATCTCCACATTTCGGTACAATACGTCAAAGCTTTCCCCAACGCCCAGCTGTCGATCCAGATAGTCTCTGTTCTTCGCCAGATCGCCGCTCACTTTTTTCATCGTCATGGAAATCTTCCTCCCGGACTTTTTGCTTTAGTCTGTCCGAAAGGGTTCCCTTTTATTCTACCTCTGTCTGAAGCTCCTGAAGCATTTTTGCAATCCGCTCCTGCGCCCGGGCGATCGTCTCGTTGACCGTATTCACATGCTCTTTATAATAAGTATCTTTTTCCTGCTGCTTTTGCTGCGCATCCGCATTCTCCGAATCCTGCGTTTTGGCTTCCTGTGCCGCCTGCATGTCCTCGCAGGCTTTTGCAGCTTCTGCGATCGCGTCGTCGGTCGTCTTATTGACCGTATCAGTCAAGTTATTTTCATCCGGTGCGGTGGACGCCGGAACTGTATCAGATGTGGTGTCGAGTGCGACATCGGAAATTGTGTCGGACGCAGGGTGGACTGCAGCCGTAACGGTCATGTTCTGTCCTGCAGCGGGCGCGCCCTGCTCTGTGACTGCCGTATCGTTTTTTTGACTCGCATAGTCCGTTTTTACGATTTCCTGCGATTTTTCCCTGTAGTCATCTGCTTGTCCCTGCGTTTTTTCGGCACGGCTAGGATTTTCTGCATATCCCCACTGCGTTCTTTCTTCGCTGTAGCTGTCTGCGTTCCACTGCCGCATCGCTTCGCTGCGTTTTCCAGCACTATTTCTGCCTGCATTTCCTGTAACCTTAAAGAACATCTGTCCCAGACCATTCTTCAAGCCGTCCAGGCTACTCTGTCCTGCACTTCTTGCATGATCTGACTTTAAAGCTGCCAACTGCTGTTTTAACTGCCGAATCTCCTGCTGTTGTTTCTGGAAAATCGTCTGAGCCTCTGCCTTTTTGCGCTTTAATTCTGTTTTCAGGCTGTCCTCCCGGCTCTTCCATTCTGCCAGCCGTGCTGCAGTGTGTTCTTTCTCCTTTGCAAGCGCAAGTTGCTGCGTTTCCAGCTGGACACTCAGATCGTCAGCTTCCGCTTTCAATTCCTGCTGCTCTGCACGCAATTTTTCTGCTTCGGTTTCCAGTTTGACTTTCTCAGTCCTCAGACTTTTCAGCTCTGACAAAGCTTTCTCTTTCTCAGCTTCTAAAACTTCTGTTCTTGCCTGTAATTCGTCCTTTGCCTTCTGCAGCGCTTCAACTTCTGCCTGCTGTCCGGCTTTTTCTGTATTTAAGGTTTCAACTGCCGCTTCCAGCCCGATCTTTTCTTCCTGCAGCTTGTTCAGCTCGGTCTGCAGCTCTGCTTTTTCTGCACGTAGGCTTTCTGCCTCTGCCTGAATTTTTGTCTGCGCTATCCGCAGATTTTCCAGCTCCTCCAAAGCCTCTTCCTTCTCCGTCTGTAAGGATTCCGCCCTTGTCTGTAATTCGTCCTTTGCCTTCTGCAGCGCTTCCATTTCTGCCTGCTGTCCGGCTTTTTCTGTATTTAAGGTTTCAACTGCCGCTTCCAGCCCGATCTTTTCTTCCTGCAGCTTGTTCAGCTCGGTCTGCAGTTCTGCTTTTTCTGCGCGCAGACTTTCTGCTTCTGCTTGCAGTGTGCCAAGTTCCGACTCCATCGCATTCTTTTCTTCTTCCAGCTTCTCCGTGCGTTCCTGTTCATCCGAAAGCTGCTGGCTCAGTTTCTGCCGCATCAGGTTTTCCTCTTCCAGCTGCCGCGCATATTCCTGCTGTGCGCGTTCCGCAACCTGGCGTCCCCCTTCTATCTCCGCCTCAACCTCCTGCATGTAGTTCCATACTTCTTCTTTTTGAAATCCGCCGAATAAAACTGTTTTAAATAATTCCTTATTTCCCATCTGCCGATCCCTCTCTATATAAAATAAATTTTTAGTTCGTTAAAAATATATAAGAAGGCTAAGTTTTCTCACATACTCTTACAGTATACCATACTCAAAACAGAAAAATCTATATGAAGCAGCACAAGATCTTTCCGTTAAAACTTCTTTTTGCTATTTTAGGTTATCGTTCATCTACACCATTCGCCAAGCTGCATCTTCAATGCTTTCCGCAGCTTCCCATGTGCCTTTATTTTATGTTATACTGTTTTGTAAATACCAGGATCAAAAGCAGGAAATCAAAGCGAGGTTATGTATGGATCAGCTGAATGATAGGTCCGTTGTGGAACAGCGGTATGCTACAGCAACCAATTTGCAAACGAGAATTTCCATTCATGATAAATATTCGACAAACAAGATGGGATTCGGAAACTGGATTTTTTCCAATTATAAAATTGACCCCGGAATGCGCATTTTGGAATTAGGCTGCGGGACAGGCGATATGTGGAAAAACAAAGAAGATTTGATCCGTCTGTGTTCCAGGCTGACTCTTTCAGATTTTTCAAAAGCGATGATCGCAGCTGCCAAAAGCAATATCGATGACATAATCGAATATCTTTATTCTCTTTCCAGTATGACGTCGATCACCGGCATTCTCAAACAGGCTAAAAAAGATATTTTGACCGCTCATACTACAAATGGAATTTTAAACGTGCCAAAAGAATATGGCATGTTTATCGTATCATAGAACAATCGGGAGTTGATTGAGGAGTGATAGATTTATGAATGCAAATGTTGATTTAACAGGTGTTGTGCTTGAAACAGATAGACTAATCATTAGAGAATGGAGTGAAATGGATTTAGAAGACTTTTTTGAGTATGCAAAAGTTGATGGAGTAGGTCAAATGGCTGGATGGAATCCACATACATCAATTCAAGAATCAAAAACCATTTTGGAGATGTTTATTAATGAGAAAATGACCTTTGCTTTAGAATTGAAAAAAAATCATAAGGTAATAGGTTCATTAGGACTTGAAACGCTTAGTCTTTTGTTGCGTGATGAGTATGAGAATTTAGTAGGAAGAGAACTAGGATATGTATTAAGTAAAGAGTATTGGGGAAAAGGTTTAATGCCAGAAGCTGTTAATAGAGTAATTAAATTCTGCTTTGAACAAGAAAATTATGATTACTTAATGTGTAGCCATTTTGTTATAAATAGTCAATCAAAAAGAGTTATTGAAAAAAGTGGTTTCCGCTTTGTAAAGGAAAATACCCAAATTGCAAGAGATGGACATGAGTATATTTCTTTGTATTATGTATTAGATAATCCCTTAAAAAAGAATTAGACAACTTCCAGTTGTGCGCCCAGCTAAGGGTGTGTAGTCAAGCCGGTGGGAATCCGGTTTATCCAAGGTTTAGCCAACCAGATAATAGCGAGTCTTGGGATGATGTCGGTAACGGCATTTGACAAGCGTAGACAGCAAGAAAGCAGGGTTGAATAGTGATTGAGCTTCGAAACGTTAACTTCAGTCGGTCGACGTCTTAACTGGTGCGGAAGACAATATCATGTAATACGATATGGCGAGTATTATGTGGCACTGCGGAGTCAGAGAACCAATCATGTTTTACATCGTGAATACACATCAACTGGGGAGAACCTGCCGTTTCTCGAAAAAGAGTATGAAGTCACAACTGAAAACGGAGGATTTCAAATGAATGGCAGGTAGTCGGACAATCTCATAGTACTGTAGAAATCGGGTAATGCCGATGGAGGGAAGGGGATTGCATAGTAAAGGTCTTACTGAGGACACATTATCCGTACTCAGGGACGGAGGAAATAATGGAAACGAAATTAGTAAGAATAGCTGAGATATCAGCAACAACAAAACATCCTATATTTACATCAGTGTACCATTTGATAAATGAAGATATGTTAAAGCAATGTCATAAGGAATTAGATGGGAGCAAAGCAGTCGGAATCGACAAGGTAACCAAAGATGAGTATGGGAAGAACCTTGACAGAAATATCAAGGATTTAGTACAAAGGCTGAAAAACAAATCCTTTAAGCCACTTCCATCGCTGAGGGTATACATTCCTAAAGCAAATGGAAAGAAAAGACCATTAGGGATAGCTTCTTATGAAGATAAGATTGTACAAATGGCAGTGAAGAAAATATTGGGTGCTATTTATGAGCCAAGATTCCTAAACTGTATGTATGGATTCAGACCGAACAGAGGTTGTCACGAAGCGATAAAAGAGGTATATCAACGGATAAGTTATGGGAAAATCAGCTATATCGTAGATGCTGACATCAAAGGGTTCTTTGACCATATCGACCATGAGTGGATGATGAAGTTTCTCGAATGGAACATACAGGATAAGAACTTACTGTGGCTGATACGTAAATATCTTAAAGCAGGAATAATGGAACAAGGTAAATTTGAACCAACAGAGGAAGGTTCGGCACAAGGCTCAGTAATGAGTCCGATGCTTGCGGATATATACATGCATCATGTGCTGACGCTGTGGTTCAAACTTGTAGTGAAGAAGGAAATGCAGGGAGAGTGTTTTCTTGTCAACTTTGCGGATGATTTTGTTGCAGGATTTCAATATAAGTCAGAAGCTGAAAGATACTATAAAGAGTTAAAAGAACGAATGGAAAAGTTTGGTCTGGAACTTGAGAGTAGTAAAAGCAGACTGATTGAATTTGGAAGATTTGCAGAGCAGAATCGCAGGGCAAGAGGAGAACATAAACCGGAAACATTTGACTTTTTGGGATTTACTTTCTACTGTAGCAAAAACCGAAAAGGAGGTTTCGTACCAAAAGTACAGACTTCAAGAAAGAAGTTTGAGCAAAAGGTTAGAGCAT
>UMIP01010850.1_pt1 | contig 10510 bp, 7 predicted proteins | sample 1965751 | NCBI WGS metagenome assembly UMIP01 (sample SAMEA4836117, study PRJEB28245) | human gut metagenome | biome: gut microbiome; material: fecal sample | place: Denmark | collected 2008
ATCGGCAGGAACTTTGACGAAAGCATGAAGTGCGTCTGCGAGTGTTTTGATGTGGTTTACCGGGCAGATGGGCAGTGAGATAAATCGGAATTTTTTCAAAAAAAATACCGCCCCATCTCACGATAAGGCGGTAGATTGCGTTATTCTATGCTGTTCCTAAGTTTTTAGATAACAAATCACCATCGGCGGCGTTCTCAAATACTTCAAAAGCATCTTGTAGTTCTTCCAATCACAGCTGGTGTGTCTCTTTCCAGAGTATTTGTTTTCCGCGACATCATTCAGCATCATCAGAATAAAACCCGATGGCCTTTTGTAAAGCCAAGAAATGCTTTCCTGTATATTTGATTGCCCTGTGCTCTCCTTGCATTTCTATCCTACAGGAAATCAAATTCTCGTCATTTTCTTTTACATGGTAATCTTGTATCATCGAAATAAGCTCAGACAGGTTCTTCTTTCCGTACTTAAATTCAGCAGCACAGTTCGGACATGGACAAAGAGAATTCCAACCTTCTGAAATGCTATGTTTGTATCTATCCGGAATAGAATTGGTTGGGAGAATATTACAAGCTTCAAAATATGGCTTTCCATTAAAAATGGAATTAGCCGAAGCGAAAGTGGCAAAAACAAGAGCTGCTCACGAAAAGGCTGTTGGCGAATTGAAAAAACTCTACGACATTCGCAAGGAACAACGGCAGGAGCAGCTTTTAAAGGCAATGATGTCCGCCAAACGGTCTTTTGAGGAAATTTTGAAATCCATTTCTGACGATACCGCTTTCCAATGCGGAAGTATTTTTGCTTTTTGAAAGTGATGACTATGAATCATGCTCACTCGTCTGTGCGGACGCAGCGCAGCGCATATCGTGCCTGACCGGTCGTGGTACAGGTAAACAATGTCAGATCCCAATTGCTCTCGGACGTTTTGACCGCCATCTCCTCGATTTGGGTTGGCTGCAGAACCTCTGTATCCGAGACCGCATAATGCCATGTGTTGTCATTCATGTCAACAAAAAGCACTTCTGTCCCCACCGTAAGATGCGTCAGAGGGCTGAAGTGACGCGCATAGTTATGTCCCGCGATTACCAAGTCATCTGTATATAGCGCGCCGGAATACCGCCCCGGCGCGATCTTTAGCCCCGGATAGCTCCACTGCTGCATCACGGGCAGTGCCAGCCCGATGGACGGAATAGAGAGATACCCAATATAGTCGTAGCCGTCAATGGTGCCAACAGGCATCTCCGTGTCCGCTGTGGGTTCTGCTGCATCACCGGGATAGACGGTGCGTGGCTCTGCGATCGATTCCTCCAGCTGGGTCAGCACACTGTCGGCTGCTTTTTCTGCGCGGGTACTGTCCCACTGGTTGTAGCCCATAAGCAGCACAGCTGCCAGCAATGCCAGAACCCCAAGCGCAATCAGGGCGTTCCCCAGCTTATTTCTCATTCTGACCACTTCGCTTTTTGAGTACGACACCTGCCGCCACCAGTACAGCGCCAGTCACCGCCAGCACGGGGACTGGCCAATTCAACTGTCCGGTCTGCGGCAGTGCAGAAAGCACTTCCTGCGTGGGCGGCGTCTGCGTTGTTTTCCGGCTTGAAGTACCCGCTTTGGGTTGGGCGTCCACGTCGTAGACATACTGCCCGTTTTCCATGATTGGAACCGTCACAAGAAAAGGCTGTATGGCGTCATACCCTTCGGCTGCCTGCTTCTGCACAATAAGGTAAAGCCCGGCCTTCAGATCACCAAACACGGCGATTCCGCTGTCGTTGACGGTCTTGGTGACTGCCTGTGCATTCTGTGTCACCTTTTCTGCCAATCGGCTCGCCAGTGCGCTTTCGGATACATTGTCCAGCGCGATTCCGCAATTCTCGAAACCGTTTGCATAAGTAAAGCTCATATCTGCGCCGTTTTTAGAGACACTCGCCACACGGTACAGCGTCAGCTCACCGCCCTGCAGCGGTGCTGCGGTTTCGGTATCACAGAGCAATACCTTGATGGAGCCGATGCGCGTTTCATCAACCGTTTCTGCGGCAAGAGCCGGAACAGCGCCCCACACCAGCAGGCACAGCATAAGCAGCACTGCCAACCGATCACGGATGCTTTTCATAATGTTATTTCCTCCTTCTCTTGCTGCGCTTGCGCAGATGTGGGGCAACCAGCACACCGACCAGTGCCGCAAGTAGCATCGGGATGGCCAAAATCGGGGCCACGATGATGGGTTCAATGCGGAAGGCATCTGCCGCCACACGGATATGCTTTTGGCTTTCCGTAGTTTCGACCCGCTTGCCGCGCACCAATAGGCGGTGCGTGTTGATGCCGTAGGGGGTGCAGGTCATCAGGGTGACATAATCCATCCCCTCGGTGGGAAGCAACTGGTCGATCTCAGTAGGCAGCACAATGGAGATTTGATCGACCTCATAGGTCAGCACCCGATTCAACACCGTGATGGTAAAGCGGTCGCCCACCTCCAGCTCGTCCAGATTGGTGAACAGCTTTGCGCTGGGCAGGCCGCGGTGCGCTGATATGACCGCATGGGTCCCGGCACCGCCCACGGGCAGGCTGCTGCCTTCCAGATGGCCTGCTGCCACCTGCAGCACGCCCTCATCGGTGCCGTGGTATATGGGCAGCTCAACGCTGATTTTGGGGATCGTGATATACCCCATAATGCCCGTGCCGGAGATGTCGAGCGTCTGCGCATAGCCGCTGACCAGATCCGGTTTATAAAAGGCATTGGGGGTGGTGTTTAACTGCCGGTTGTACGCATCAGCAGCATCGAAATAGGTCTGATAATCCGCATCTGACAGCTGTTCTACTTCCTCGGCATAGCCAGCCACTGCGCGAGACTGATGCTTCCGGTTGACAGCGTCGCTGACGGAGGGATATAACATCACGGATAGGCCCACGAGGAAGATCAATATTAAAATAATTGTGCTGAGGTTCTTTCTCATGGGCTACTCCCTAATGTTATAAGGATTGGTATATGACGGCAAATGCGCCTTTACTTGTTATTCATCCGCTTTTTGGTGACCAGCAGAACGGCAGCCACGGCCATCAGCCCGCCGCCGATCACATAGAAAAGGGTAGTGCCGATGCCGCCGGTGGAGGGCAGCTGCGTTCCGGCGTTGTTCAAAACCTTAACAGTTGCATCTGTTGCTGGTGTATAAGAGGTTTCGCTTGAATTCTTATATTGAACAGTTTCACTCCCACTTGTGACGCTGGTCGTTGCGGTGATTTCAACTTCAATGGGTTCGGTCAGCTTATTATACCCTACAGGCGCTTCGGTTTCTTCCAGATAATAGGTTCCCACGTTGAGACCTTCAATCAAAATATCACCTGTGCCGGAAGTTTCCAAAGTTGTTGCCTTGTCCTTATCGGTTACCCAACCGACGATTTTCTTGTTAGTCAGCTTTGCATACTTTTTGACGCCATTGTCCATGCGGTACAGTACAAACTTTGCACCACTCAGCGCTACTTCATGGTTTGTACTGTCCAGCGCATATTTGTGCACATTCAGTTTCCAAACATAGGTTGTTGTCTCTTCTTTGGTGCTGTCTTTCTCATTATACACCAGCTTTGCCGTGTTTTTGTTGCCTGCGCCCGCAATCGTGGCGTTTGCTGCAACCGTCGCCGAATAGGTAACAACGACTACATCGTTCGTTTTGAGCTTGCCATCCTTAAATTTTACATCAAAGGAATCCCCATCTGCGGGGTTTGTTTCCAAGGTATAGTCAGTATTTGCAGTAAGCGTTGTTGTTCCGACTTTAACTTCAAGTGAATTAGGATCAAATGTCAGACCGGAGAGCTTATCGTGCAGAACATAGCCCTTCGGGGCACCATCCTTTACCGTAATGGTTATGCTAAAGTTTACGGTATCACCAATGCCTGCACTGTTGCTATCAACCTTCTCATCACCAGTAATCACGATTTTCTTTTCGATTGTTGTATCACTGTTCTTTTCTTTTATGGTAACACTCGGCGCCGTTGTGTCCAGACTGCACAGAGACCCCAGGCTGGTATCTACCAGATAGTAACCCAGTGTCAAATCTGTAAAGGTCACTTTAGCGTCAGTTGCGGTTTCTGTCTTATCCCATGCAATATTTTTTTCAACCACAAAAGCCTTTGCCAGCTTTGCAAAATCCGCTCCGGCATCTTTTTTCGCATCGTTCCACTCAATATAACCTGCCGAATTTACGCTAAAAAAGGTTGAGGCGCTCACTAGATTGCCGTCAATGGTTGTGCTATATGCAGGAAAGCCATTCCATGCCGAATTCAGCTTATAAGAATACGCATTTTTGTCTGTATCATAGCTTTCCAAGTCAAAAATACGATAAGCCTTGTAGGTCGTACCCGTCACGGCATTATCAATGGTTATCGTTCCTGTGCTGCTTTCTGCAAATGCTGGGACGGCCATGGCCAGTGCAAGCGTCAGCACGGCAAGCAGTGTTATGAGTTTTTTCATGTACTTCATTGGTTTTATGTCTCCTTGCTCAAATATTTTGGTCTGCTTTGTCCACACCGGTGGAGGGATTATTTCTAATTTTTACCCCCCCCCGAATGGCTGCGTTTGTTGATGAGATATCCTAACATCAGCGCGATGCCCATTATCAGGGCGCCTGCTGCTGTATACGGGGGTGTGCCGGCCGCGCCGGTGGCGGGCAGCTCATAGCTGGGCTTTTGCTTGTTCGTGATGGTAATGGTGCCGCCGCCGGTGACACCGGTGTCGTTGCTTTCACTGTACTTTACTTCATAGAAGACAAGCGCGCCACTGTCTGTTCCTAACTCTTCTACATAGTAGTGATAACCGCTCTCCAAGGAAGAAATTTTCTTGGTCCAGCCGTCAGCTTTTGTCAAGGTGACCGTTCCGACCGTCTCCGCGTCCGCCTTGTTTGTTCCGTCCTTGTACCGGTACAGCTGCACCTGGATCTCGTCCACCGGTGCTTCGATCGTGTCGTTCCCGATGCCATACCAGATTTTGCGCAGGGTCAGGCAGTTTTGCTTGTTGGGGATGGCCATTGTGGCGCGGTCTCCGTTCACGCCCAAAAAGCTGATGTTTGCAGTGGTAACCCCCTCCGGGACAGTAGCTCCGGTTGCAGCTGTAAGCGCAGCTGCTTTTTTGTCATCATCCGTTGCGTTGTTGTTCCAGATAAAATAGCGCGGGGTTTCATCCAGTGCATAGTCTGCCGGGGCCGCTGTTTCCACAAGCTTATACAGGTCCCCAGTGACCAGCTGCGGGCTGCCTGTTGCAGGGGATTGCGCAAATGTCAGGTCAAAGCTGCCGCTCGAACCTGTATTCTCCGGCCTAATAAAATCCCACCCTGTGCTGATTTTATTATAGTGGTATATCGCAAAGGTTGCCGGGCTTGCCGTGATGGCTAAGTTTGTAGCAGAATCCGTCTTGGAAACAGTCAGAACGGCATTGTGTACAGTTGCCGATGCACTGTCGCTTTTCACCGAAACCTGATTGCCTACAATTTTTCCCGCCAGCGTAGCCGTATTTTTTACCGCCATGTCGCTTGCGAGATTACCCGGATTCATTTTATAAGAATACTCCAGCACCAAGGCTTTCTCGTCCGGCAGAATGAACTTGTACTTCCGTGTCGATGCGGTTTCTTCAACCTTTTCAACGCGAACGCTGTCTTTGACTTCGTTGCCCTTTACCCAGTCGCCGTCCTGCAGGATGTATTCATATACCTTGATAGAATCCAGCATCAGCTCCATGCCGGTTTTGCCGAAGTATTCGCTTTCCATCGTGTCCGTAAGCTCGAGCGTGTCACTGCCCGGTGCGAGATCCTCTGCGCGGGGGTTGATGCAAAGGGTGTAATTGGCTTGATGGGTTTTTACATCATAATTGCCGGTCTTTTCCAGAAGCTGCTTTTTCGGGCGCGTGATGGTCATGCCGGACGATGTCGATGCACCGTCCCATGTGGCAGTATTCGTATAGGTTTTTTCCTCGAGAGTACGCTCGTTCCAGGCTGCCGCATCATCCAGCTGGAGCGCATAGCGGATCTCCACATAATGATCCGTTGTTTTGTTTGGGTCAATCAGCTTGTTCAGCGTAATAGGAAGCACCTTAATAGTCAGCTGCCCCGAAACAGAAGTGTCAATCGACCAATAGGTAACCCCGTTAGACACAAGGCTGTATATGTTTTCGCTCGGACTTTTTTTGATTTTTCCCGTATATTTATTGCCCGACGCTGTATCCAGATCCGCCGCAATCCTATAGCTGCTAAGAGAATTATTGTCCGTAGCCAGCTTCATGCCGTCCGGGATCTTATCTACCACCGTCAGCGCTTGGGTCGTGTCTACATTACCGCTACCCAGATTCAGTTTGATGCGATACCAGATGACCTTGTTTTTGGCATAGGTAGTGCTGTTGTTCTGCTTGTACCCATTGTCGCTCTTGTCAGATGTTTCCTTGGTGATCGAGCCCATCTTTGTATACTCGTAAGTTCCCCTCCAGCCTTCGCGCCCGGCGCTATCCGAGTAAATTTCCACGCGGTTCAAAAACTGCCTTTTGGTATTGTTCGCCATATCAGACGTTTTTGCCACCGTTGGAATGTTGCTGATGGTGCATCTCAAAATACGCAGCTTCTCGCCGTCCGTCCGGCTAAACTGCAGCCTGATGCGATGCACCGCGGTTGCATCATCGGAAACCGAAATGCCGTTGTTGGGATCGTCCCAGTCATTCGAACCGTTGGAAAAAAGGGAAAGCTGAATCTGTATGCCTTCATCTACCGCTTGCGCCCATGTCAGCGTTGTTCCGCCTTCCATCGTCAAGCGCAGATTGTTTCGAATGGCGGTTTCCAGCTGGGTTTTGACGCCGTACAGCGGTTCGCGGATGTTATCCACGATTTTGAAACTGTTAACGCCCGCGGGAACCGTTCCGGTTATATTCCACATGACCTTTTGGTCACCGTTTTCCAGCGGCGTGACAGTGCCCGGATACTTTCGAATATCCACTTTGCCTACACCGGTGGAAACATTGGCTGTCGCGGTATAGCCAAGATTATCTTTTTTCAGCGTTGCCTGGTTGGTTGCAGAAACGGTGCCGTTCACCGGATCCGGTGCAACCGTTTGATAGGTAAATGTATAGGAGCTCGCATTGGAACCTGCCGGGAAGGTGTAGCCGTCGGTCAGGAAACCACTGCCTGGGATAGTTGTTACAACTGCCCCGTCAGAACTTTTCAGCGTCACATCACCAACAATGTCCAGCTGTGTGACCTGTATATCAGTCACCGTATAGCCTGCCAAATCATCGCCCGAATTTTTAACCTTGATGACCCAGTTGATGCGGTGGGTCGCAGCGTCATAGGTGCCTGCTTTGGCAATGCTGCTCTCCTTCACGGTGACGGTATCCTTGGCCTCGTTGCTCTGCAGCGTATTGGTTGTGCTCTTGGCTGTGTTGACGAGCGTACCGGAACCGTCTGCGCCTGTCACGGCAGCCACAGTTACATCATAGGTCAGCTCATACGACTCGTTATATCCGAGAGGCGGCAGCCCTGTAATCGTAAAGCCCTTGCCGTCTGCGTTGTAGATAATGGCGGCATCTGTATACTCAGAGAGCGGCTTCCCGTTGATTTTGATGCTGCTCGTATCATAGCTGCCGTTTGCGGTATTCTCGGCCAGCCGGTCCGTAATGGTGACAGGCTGGTCATGCGTACCATTTGGGGCATTGACTGTAACGGTGTAGCTTACCTTACTTTTGTCTTCCGAAAGGGTGTGTTTTTTCTCCGCATTCAGCGAATACTCCGGCTCAATGGTGTAGGTTTTCTCGCCCAGATGTATCTGGCCGTCGCCACCGGTCTCAGCGTAATTGATCGGGGTATTAAACTTGAAGGTGCCGGTGAACGTCCGACTTGTGTCGTTATTAAATGTAAATGTGACCGTAGGGGATTTTTTCGAAAGCGCAAAAGTACCAATTATCGTTCCGGTTGAATCGGTGATGTTTCCTGACAAATCTCCTTTGGGATAGACACCCGCCGGCAGGGTATAGGTCGCTGTATTGCTGCCGGGTTTGAATGCGTTCGCCGGTACACTGTAGACGATTTCCACCTGAACCTGGGTGCCGTCCTTGATAGATGCAAAATTATCCAGCGGTTCCCAAGTGCCGCCTTGATTGATGGAAATAGCTGTACTTGTCAGCAGATTATCCAGCTTTAGGTTGCCCTCGCTGTCATACTGAGGGGTTGCTGCCGCTGCGGTCAGTGTATCATCGTCTTCCGCAGCCGGCATTATGGAATCCGGCCGTTGCCAAACAATATACGCTACCGCGCCATCTCTTGCCAAAATGGCGTCCGCATCAAAGGAGAGTTCTTCGGATCCGTCTGATGCGCCGGTCTGTGCATACACGCCATACGCATCCAACACACTGATGGTATCGGCAACATCGGCCTCTGCGACCGTCACAGCCGCTACCGCACCGTCCACAGCGCCGGAAACAACGGTCAGGTTCGCGCCATCATACGCGGTTACAATGCCGATCGTTTCCTCACCGGCGGCATTTGTATAGAGTACGATGTCGCCCGGTGTGGCCTCACTGCCACCCGGGGTGATGTATTCAGGGTGCGCGTTTTCCAATTCCGTGCGCAGCTGAAGCAGGCTTGCGCATTGCGGGATGACATCCTCCGGTATGCCTGCATAATGCTGGCAGAAGGCGACAAACATCACATCCCAGCTCCCGTAAGGGTTGCCGTACCAATCACCGTAGCGTGTGTAGTGATGGGCCTGCGCCAAGGTCTCACCCAGCGCCTTGTCCACCGTAAAGTTTTTGGCGCTCTCGGTGTAGCCAAGCTGTCTCTGTGCGATTTCCGTCATGGCATCGCTCCAGAAGCTGCTCACGCCCTCGCTCTGCTCGTCCCAGTCTGCCGGGGTCTCAACATCTGCGGTTATGTCCGCCAGACATTCCAGCGTGTGGGTATGCTCCGGGATGGTGCAGGTCAGCACCCTTTGGTAGCAGTCTGCGGTATGGGAGTGGGCTGCCGGCGCGGTCTCGCCGTCTTCCTCCGCTAAATCAGCAGGGGTTTCCGATGCTCCGTCTTCATAACCGCAGATTAAGACCTCGGTATAGCAGGCATCGCTGTGTACATGCTCCTCATATCCGCAGGAGTATTCATCGTCCGTCATCGCGATGCCTACTTGGTGCAGACGCCAGCTGACGGAAAGTATCGTCAGCAGTGCCAGTATCACCAGCACGGCAGCACGGCGGTGCTCCGCATGGCGCGCTGCCATTACCCGCCGAATCGCCTTGTCCAATTGATTTTTCATGTGGGCTCCTCCATCAGCCTATCCACGAAATACGGGGCACGGGCCATACCCTAAGAAACACCTTGCCCACAATTTGACTCTTTTCAACGCAGCCGACAACCGTACTCCGGCTGTCGATCGAGGTCGCACGATGGTCGCCCATCACAAAGAAGCGATTTTCAGGCACCTGATACGGGAAACTGAGGTCACATTCTCCCAGGGCCAGCTCATCGACATACGGTTCCTCCAGCACCTCGCCATTCACCGTCACAAGGCCGTTGCCGTCAATCGAAATCACATCCCCGGGGATACCGATGATTCGCTTGAGCAGCAGCTTGTTCTGCCAGTAGAAGCCGCACAGATCTCCTTTTTCCAGAGCATCTGTTTTCAGCAGTACCAGAATATCCTGATCCTGCAAGGTTGGGTTCATGCTATCGCCCGACACCTGCAGCACCGGCAGCAGGTTCGTTGCCAGCAGCACCGCAATGGCTGCCACAACGACCAGCGCATAGGCGGTGCTTTTCAGCACACGCTTGTAACGCCTGCGGTAAGACAGGCGTTTGCGCTCCTGCGTGATCTCCTCCATAGAGGGAATCTCAACGCGCTTTCCGCTCAATCCCTTCATTTCCAATATGCCCCTTCGTTATTCGCGGCGGGCGAAAACTCGGTGCCCTGCACAGGGTACTGCGCCTTGACCGATTCCAAATATTGATCTGCCGCAGCCTGTGCGGCTTCAAATACCCGGTTCAGCGACAAAGCGGCCTCGGCGATGGAACCAACCTGCTCCAGCCGCAGCGTGCGGTCTGCAAGCTGTCGGCGAAGATTGGCATTCTGCCGTTCCAGTTCCTCCTCGTGCTGTTTGAGCGCGTAGATGATCTCTATCAATTCCATGCGGTTCATCCGCCGCAGTTCGCGTTCTGCCATGGTATATCTCCTTGAGATTTGTTCGGGTCAGTTCAGTGTCTTTAAGCATTGCAGATTATTACATTGTAAGTGTTTTGCTCTTCATTAAAGCATATTATAATTAGAATTGTCAATCATTTTTCTTTGCTATGCAATAGATTCAGGATGCTTACAAAGATTCCCTCACTGTGAAGCAGCGCTGCTACCGGCTTTTATGAATGGGACGCCGCCAAGCACAAATATTTTTTTCAAATGCCGGGACAGCCGCTTTACTTGACGGGCATGCGCTGTATATGCAGCTGAGCGCAAAAACGCCCGCCAGCTGTCGGCATTGTCTGCCACATCGGCAATCGCCTGATGTGCCTGCCGT
>UMIP01015264.1_pt1 | contig 10484 bp, 9 predicted proteins | sample 1965751 | NCBI WGS metagenome assembly UMIP01 (sample SAMEA4836117, study PRJEB28245) | human gut metagenome | biome: gut microbiome; material: fecal sample | place: Denmark | collected 2008
CCCCCCTCCTACGATTTGTAAACTCAACATTCTACTTCGTGAGCTTCTCCAGCTGACCTGTGAGCTTCAGCAACGTGAGGTTCGACACCTGATAGTTGAAGTGCGCCGTGAGATAGTTGTTCTGCGCGTCGCTCATGCTCATCTCGTCCTGCAGCACTTCGGTCATCGAGGCGATACCCTCACGATAGCGGTCGCTCGTCACCTTATATATATCCTCAGCAAGCAGATAGTTGTCGCGCTGCTTGCTGAAGTTGCGCTGGTTGTTGGCGAGGTCGTTCACGGCGTTGGCATACTGCGTCTGCATACCCTTCAGCGCGTTCTCGTAAGAGAGCTTAGCGTTGTCGATGTCCACCTGCGCCTTTCTTATCTTCGAGCGCTTCTCCAGACCGTCGAAGATAGGGATGCGCAGCGAGAGACCGATGCCGTTCGACTTGTACCAGTGGTTCGACTCGCCGGAGTGGAACCAGTTCTTGAACTTGTCGGTGTACGCCATGTACGTCCAGTTGCCGGTGAGCGCCAGCGTGGGCAGGTAGCCGCTCTTGGCGAGCTTCTTCTGCTGTTCGGCAAGCGTCTGCTGCGTTCTGAGCAGCTGCAGCTCGTACAGGTTCTCGTTCAGTCCGCTGAGCGCCGCGAGGTTCACCTCCTCAATGTCAGCCTTTTCTACCGTGATATCCTTCTCGGCAGGGTAGTCTATCACGTACTTCATCATGTTATACTGCTGCGTGAGCATCGCTTTCGCGTTGTCGTACTGCACACTGAGGTTCTCTAAGTTTACGTTCACACGCTTCACGTCCACGCTCAGCGCCATGTCGTTGTCGTGGAACGCCTGCGTGATGTCGCGCAGCTCCTCCAGACGCTTTATGTTGTCCTTTATGATGCCGATCTGCTCCTCAGTGTTCTGCGCTAAGTAGTACATCTTGCTTATCTGCACGATGAGGTCCTCGCGCGCCTTCTCGTAAGAGAGCGAGTTGAGCTGGTCGAGCGTCTTCGAGATTTCGAGCGCCGTGAGCGCCGTCTGGCTGTACAGCGGCATCTGCAGCTGCAGACTCGCCGACGAGCTGTACTGCAGCGTCTTCGTCACGTTGTACGGTTTGCCGTAGGCTCTGCCGTCGGTTACTGATACGGGCGGAGTGAAGTTGTCGTTCAGCGCTGCGCCGATATTTATCTGCGGCAACAGACGCGAGCGGTTCTCGCTGATGTTGTGCTTGCCTTTAAGCACATTACCCTCGTAAGTTTTCAAATTAAGATTTCGCTCAATACCCATCTGCAGACACTGTGCCAGCGACAGCGTCTCCTGCGCCATCGTCTGAGCTGCCAAGAGTATTGAGGCAAATGTGAACAATGTTTTTTTCATACCTATATTAATGTTTCGGCTGCAAAGTTACGCATTTATAGCCGTTTGGCTATATTCATAAAATATCACAAGTTGTTCACATTTTCCCTTTGTGCGGTTTCAGCCGAGCGAAGCGGCAAAGCGGCGGAGGTTGCGGCTTGCCACTTCCTTCTTTACAGCCTCCTCCAGCGGCATTCCGTCGGGCGTGATGCTCTCTACGAATGTGAAACCGGCGTCAGTGAGCAAACTCCTGTCGCTCACGCTGCCAGCCACAAGCCCTACGGGCACGCCCGTCTGCTGCCCACGCATCAGTATGCGCTGCGGCAACTTGCCCATGAGCGTCTGTCGGTCGGCACCGCCTTCGCCGGTTATTATAAGGTCGGCACCCTTTATCTTCTCGTCGAAGCCGATGAGGTCGAGCAGCAGGTCGGCGCCCGACTTCATCTCGGCTCCGAGATACTGCATGAAGGCATAACCCAGTCCGCCGGCAGCTCCTGCTCCAGGCTCTGCGCTTCGGTCGAAGCCGAAATGCAGCGCCGACTTCTCGGCGAACAGCTGCGCACGGCGGTCGAGCTGAGCTACCATCTCGGACGTGGCACCCTTCTGCGGACCATATACGTGCGCCGCGCCGTTCTCGCCGCACAGCGGATTGTCCACATCGCAGGCGAGGGTGAAGCTGCATTCGCCAAGCTCCGTCTTCAGCGCCTCGTCGAAGTTCTTGCCGCGTGCGAAGATGTCAACCAGTGCCTTTATCATTCCGATGCCGGCATCGCTCGTGGCGGTGCCGCCGAGTCCGATGACGAATTTGCGGCATCCGCGCTTGATGGCTCTCGAGAGCAGTTCGCCCACGCCGTATGAGGTGGCGCGCATCGGGTTGCGCTCCTCCTCCTTGATAAGGCTGAGTCCGCACGCCTGAGCCACTTCCACTATCGCCGTGCCGTCGGGCGTCACGCCGTAATGGGCATCCGTGCGGCGCATCATCAGGTCGTGTATGTACACAGGCTCCAATGTTCCGCCCGTGGCTGTCGTGAACGCCGAAAGCATTCCGTCGCCGCCGTCCGACATCGGCAGGCACACCGTCTCGATGCCCTTCGCGTTTAACACCTCGGCGATTTCGTCCTCCACTTCCTGTGAGGACATGCAGCCCTTGAACGAATCTGTAGCAAGTATATATTTCATGTGTCTTTTGTTAATAATGTAGGTCTTTTAAATAAGAAAATGAACAAAAGAGAATATATTATTATTTTCTTTTGTTCATTTTTTTAGTGGGCAATACTGATAAGTTTACAACCTAATGCAATTTCTATTTTTGCAATAGTTTGCATTGTAAAGTTATGTCTGCCAGTCATCCATTTCGAGATTTCAGACTCTCGTTTGTGGAGCTGATTGGCAAAGTCTTTTTGGGTGAGATTCTTCATTTTGAGTATCTCACTGATGCGCTCTGCTATTCCGAATGAGAGTTCGAATTCTGCTTTTTGCTCTTCAGGAATAGCTGCAAGGCATTGTCTGAATAGTTGATTATGTACCATAATACAATATTTTAAATTTCAAACGTGGCACTCTGTATGTCTATTATCATATTTTTCTCTATAGTTACACGACCTGTTTTCTGTGCTTTGAGAAGAACTTTGTCAAAAGTCTGCAAATCCATTACATATCCGCTCAATTTCTCATTTTCTTGATAGGTACGAGTTGTCTTAACACCTCCATTTCCAAGAATGAGAATCTTGTCAGAGATTCGCAAACAATAAAGGCGAAGTTTTCGTGAATCGATGGCTAAAGCCTTTACATTGTCACTCATTTTACCCTCATTGCGGAAGAAACGTTCAAGAGCTCCTTTGTCTATAATTTTTGAAAGTGCTAAAAGAATGATATTGAAATCTTTATTGTAAGTTGCATTATCTTTGAATTCATTTAGGAACTTTTCAAATTCACTCTCCTTGCTTTTATCAAAACATATGGAGAACATTCCGACATTATCGTTCTGTTCAATAGTTTTAAGTGATATAGTTGCCATATTTGTTTGCGATTTTATTTGCTGTAAAGATAAACAAAATATTTTAATAATATTCATTTTTAAGTGAATATTTAGCAAAATTTTACTATAAATTATATGAATTTGTAATTCATGCCTCAAGGTTACAAATAGTTTTGTTAAGCAATTATGGTATGAAAAGTTAACTTTGCGAAAAATGTCTATTAACAAACCAAACTCATTGCTCATGGCGTTACCGTAGCTTGGTAACACCATTACAGCGGTTTGGTAACGCCATTACAGCGGCTTGGTAACGCCATTACAGCAGCGCGGTAATTCGGTTTTTTTATTGTTTTTGCCTCGCCTTTGCTTTAGATACATGGCAAATGTCATTGCAAGAAAAAATGTATCTTTTAAAATAAAACTGGCTTATAATTCGGAAATTTTATCTAAATTTGTAACATTAAGGCAAAATATGCCTTGGAGTCATACAAGGAGCCGATGGGTATCTCTGAATACCAACTGTCTAAACTCTTCCCGAAAGACTTCAAATCATCTATGCCGACTATTGAGGAATTGGAGAAAGGGTTGAAAAGTAACCCAAAGTAACGAAACTGTTTTTTGTATGGACAAAGAAGGAACAAAACAAAAACCTAATGATGGGTTGATAGCTCGCATATTAGGAGGAACACCCACTGTTTTACAGAAGGTGTTCTTTATACTTATGGTATCTTCGTTGATATTATGGCCCTTGGGATGCTTTGTTTCTATATTCTTCTTTGATGCTCCTATTCGCTCTTATATAGACGAAATATGTCGTTTTGGTATGGCTTTAACCATCTGGTTGTATCCTATCTACTTGTTACCTTTGTTGAGATTTATGTTTCAACTTTCAAAGAAATTAAGAGCTACTTGGCTTTATTATCTATGTCCGATAGTACCAATATTAATTCTTAGGTTGTTTTTGTTAATTAGTACAATCTGATTACTTTTCAAAAAAATCAAATTACAAATGGTAAGAGTATGCCATTCGTAAAAACAGAACCGATTTATTCACCTCGTGATTTGAAGAAATTTTTTAATGAAAACAATAAATGAAACAAGAATGTCAATATTAGAATTAAACAAGAATGCAATAATCGTGGTTAACGCAATTTTGTCAATGTTTTTAATAAGGGCTATATTGTTTTTTGTAAAAATAGAATTTGGCAAGATTGTATTATTAGATCATATTGCAGACGTTAAGGTATTAATATCCATACTTGATGCATTAGAGTATATTACATTGTTTACCTTTGTTAATATTTTAGTGCTATTGTGTATGTTGGTTAATACATATATTAAAAAAAGTGGTGGAGTAAAAAATATAATAATGCTAATTCTTATGCAATTTGTAGTTTTATGTATATGTGTGCTTTCTTGGTTTGATGTCACATTTTCTTTAAAATTCAATGGGGATATAGGACTTGAAGATACAATAGATGTATTTTCTTCTTTAATTATTATACTAATATGTGAAATTACACATAATATATTTTTGTATAAATTGAAAAAGCAACCGTCTTGATACTATGTTGGTATAGAGACAATAAAATTAAGACACTTAAGATTAAATTTAAATTAATATACGATGAATAGAATATCACGAAACCTCATCTTACTCTTTTTATTGTTCTTGTCATGTGCGTGCTATGCAGGCAGACCATGTAAGACAAGAACTGCACCTCGTATAAATAATGTGGGCATAGAATTGCCAAGAGATGTAGTGGCAAAGATGTACGATTTCTATGAAGAGCCCTATAATGCGAGAGTGTTGATAGATTCTGTTTATACATTTGGAGGCGCATCAAAAAATGGTATCTATACTTTTAGAGTATGCTATCAACCTCATTATCCAGAAAAATGTGTTGTTGTTTTGAATAGCAATGCCTATTGTTTAGAAAACGAAGGCTTTGCTTATCCGACTGGTGTTGTTGAGGAAGTCTGTAGCATAATAAAAAGCACAAAGTGTGACAATAAAACGATGATGGAGATTCTTAAAGGTGCATATCTTTATATTTATGAGCAATATGGACTTCATTATGGATGTGACTTTGTACCGAATGACCCTCCAATTTTAGAAACAACGGAAGAAAAAGAGAAATATATATTATCAAAATTGTCTGATCAGCACAAACTATACAAATTAAAGGATTCTTTGTTTGCAGACCTACAACATCTGCCTGATAAACTTAGCGCATTAGTAAAAGAAATGCAAGACTGTGATATAATTTTCCTGTTGCGTATATTAACAAATTAGCCTTCTTTATATAGAGAGCGCAAAAAAACAAGTTTTTTGACATTGTTGAAATTTATGTTTCAACTTTCAAAGAAATTAAGAGCTACTTGGCTTTATTATCTATGTCCGATAGTACCAATATTAATTCTTAGGTTGTTTTTGTTAATTAGTACAATCTGATTACTGATCAAAAAAATAAAGTAACATGAGACATTCCTTATTGACAATCGTTATAGTCTTGGTTATAGTAATGGGGCTATCCTCTTGTCTATGTCAACCAAGGTATGTAAGTTTTTCGCATCTTGTAGAAAAAATAGATAGCATAAATACTCATTTCTACACTTTACAACAAGCTCCACCGGATAACGGTGTTCTACTAAAAGAAACTTTAGTAAAAGAACTTCTCGGAGATATTTTCTATCACCGTAAAGAGGTACGAAACAGAGAAGTTAGGCTCGTCGGTGTCAGTCAACCATATACACAAGTCCTTGCCTGTGCCTTTAACATAAAGAGCATTGGTTTTGAATGGAAAACAAATGAAACATTTCTTGTTACTTATGGGCATGATGGAAAAATTGCAGATGCATTATATTTAGGCATAAACGAAATTACCCCCACATTTATAAAGTTCAGTTTCAATAGCAAACGGCATATTCCTACGGAGGATATTCAAAGAAGTAAATGGATATATAACGAGCAAAGTAATCTTCTTAAATTAGAGGTATTTGAAGAAAATTCTTGGCTTGACGAAGACAAAAATCCATGCTTGGACAACTACTATCATACTTTCTTCTATCGAATAGACGAACAAGGGCGTATTGTCCGCTTAAGAAAAGGGAAAATCGTTCCTTATAAATATAACTATACTGACCATGCCTACGACTCACATCTTAAAGCAGTACACAAACGCTTTGCATTACAATTTGCTCCGTATTCAGAAAGGTATATGAAATAGTTACATTTAGGGAAAGGCTGGCAGATAGCAAGCAAAGGCTGGAAGATAGGCTGGAAGATTTTTTATTAAAAAAACATCGCTTGATATGTAGATTTCAGAGAAAATGTTTGCAGATTCCAAATAAAAAACTTATATTTGCAGCAACAAATCCCACCACGCCTCTCAACGATGCGTACCACGGTGGGACTTCGCTTTTTATATGAGTATATGTATCCTTGCTTAAACTGTTTTCAGCATATCCGAATGTAGATTTGCATGCCATGGGATTTCCAAACGGTTGGCAGGATGAGCCTTTATGGAAAATGCCTTTCACCCCGATTTAAACACACATATTGGTTATTATTACTGGCAGATAGCAAGCAAAGGCTGGAATATAGGCTGGAAGATATTTCGTTTCCAAGCCTATCTCCCAGCCTTTATCATGCTCATAATGTGCAGCTTACGGCATTTCTGGTAGATATGGTAGATTTTTTCGCCTACTCTATAGTGTAGGCCGTTCCTTTGCACATGTGCTTACACTCTCCACACGTCTGCCGTTTATCTTTTTGCCGAAGTTGAAGTTCCAGCTTAGGTTATAGGCTATTCTGAATTCAGAATATCTGTTGCGTCGCTCCATGCGCCAACCGTCTCCTGACGTTGTCGTCACCACTTTGTTACACAAAGCCCTGTAGCCCGTAAGGTCCATGTTAAGATGATTCTTGCAGAACGAGGCGTATGCTCCTAAGCTAAGAACGTAATTTCCAGATTTCTTTACGTTTACAGACTTGCTCGGAGCTTTATAATCGAACCTCAATTTCAGACCTGTGTCGTTTGTCAGACGAGCATAGCTGTGCACACTCAGAAAAGCCGTAGCCGCATTAAAACGCTCGTTTGGTGTATGCGTATTCTTGTACTCACCGACCAGCATGGCATTTACAGTCCATATTCTGAACGGATTCACACGATAGCTGAGCACCAAGCTGTGTACGTTCTCGTGTCCTGCATTTTCCGGACAGGTATAATATACCGTCGGATCGGTTGAGTCCTGATGCATGAACACACTCACGAAGTTGGTGCGATGGGAGAAGCCGTAATTAATGCTGAGATGGGGGTTGGCAGAATATGCCAATTCGAAGATATACAGCTTCTCGACATCAAGGTCGGGGTTGCCTTTGTTGTACAGTTTGTCGTTCTGATACACTATGACAGGCGAATAGTAGCCGTAGTTAGGGTAAGAGAATGTGTATATCGCCGACATGTTCAGATAGCGCTGCTTTTCCTGATTGAACGGAATGTAACTCGACACGCTGCCATATAGTCCGTTGCTGACATTCGCAATACGTGCACCGGCAAGATGGTCATCGTAGCCCAGTTTGTAATGGTCGAAGTTCATCTCCGCCTTCAGATAATACTTGCCCGCTATAGTGTTCTCATACTCCACCATTCCGTGCGTCTGCGCCACGGAGAGCCTGTTGTCAGTGTCGTCCATAAACTTAACAGTGTTTCCACCAAGGTTTTTATAGCTGTTCAGTTCCGATATCCTATTATAGTTCACGCCCGCCTTCAGCGAATGACTCCTGCCGATAGCGTATGTAAGTATTGTGCTGATGTCGGCATTGTATCTGCCATTGTCGATGTCCATCAACTGTACGCCGGACGAGAAGGCTTCGTACTTACGGTCTTCCTTGAAATGCGATTCGGAGTAAGAACCCTTCACCGACACCTTGCTCACACCGTCCTTCTTCAATCCCTTCACCATCTTCACGCTTACTCCGTTGCCGTAGTTGGAGTCATGCCCATGCTCGTTGAACAACGCAACATCCCCCGTGTTCAGAAGTTTGCCGCTTTCTTTATGCGTAGAATACGAGGCATTGACATCAATATGGTCGTATGGCGTGAAGCTATAACGCATATTCAAGTCGTTTTGCAGCGAACGCTTCAGCTTTTGACGCGATTCTGACTTTTGATGTGTTTCGTGGTCGGCATAGAAGACATCCTGTTTGATTCCGTCCCTCCAGAATCCGTTTGTGTTACTGAAGTTGTTGAGCAGACTGAATTTGCCCAACGAAAGCAGAGCGTTTGCGGTCTCCGTCAACGCCCAACTCTCATCCATACAATACCATGACGAAAGCCCTACTGACCCTAACAGACCAGGTTCATTGCGCAAGACCACACGCAGAAGCGGCGGCTTAACGCCACCACTCACATACTCCGACGGAGCCTGCTGTTCAAGTTCTATACGCTCTATCATTGAAGTCGGTATCTCTTTAAGCTGTTTGTAGCTTATCACACGGTCGTTGAGCGCAATTATCACTCCCTGCTTGCCGAACACACGTATATCGTCAGATATGGATATGCCACGAATAGTGCTCAAAAAGTTCTCTGTTGAGCTGACCTTTGCCAGCGGATTACCCTTCACTTGCACCACATAACCGCCCTTATGGTTCATCTTTGTGTATTTAGCATTAACGAGCACCTCATTAAGCATGTGCGCAGACTCCTTCAATACGAATGACGGAAGTATGGTGTCATTACCGACCATGACTGTCCTTGACTCGGTTTCATAGCCTACACAAGACACCTCCATATTATACTTGCCCTTGATAATATCCTCAAGCCGAAACACACCATTCTGGTCTGTCGCAGTGCTGTATGTCTGCGTGCTGTCTGCAGCCGACCGCAGCCGGACCGTAGCCCATGCCACACGTTCGCCATTTGCATCTCCATCGAACACCTCACCGCCGACAAACACTTTCACAGTATCTGTCTGCACAGAAACATCAAGACTATACGACATCAGCGCAGACACAAAAAGGCTAATTAGATTTGGTGTTCTCATAAGCATAAATATTTTTGTTCGCTGCAAATGTAACACAATTAGCCCGACTTTTGTTTAAAAAACGACTTTTATTGCTTAACAAAAAGTTCACAATACTTCACAAAACTTCATTAAATTAATAGTTTGACAGAATTTAACAAATTCTATATCAGTGTCTTAATATACTTATCGAAATCCTTGGCAGAACCCTTCGATTTTGTCAGTTTTTCATGCATTCTTTTGCGTGCATTAGATACATTCGGCAAAGAACTGTCTGTAAGCACAGCTATTTCGGACGGCTTAAAACCTAATCTGACAAGGATCATCACATCAAATTCGAATGGGCTAACTACAGATTTCAAAGCAAAAGTCTGCGGATAGAACTCCTCTATGTATAGTTTCAGTTGATTCCACTCTTTTCTTGTAGCGGCTCTCGGAGTCTTGTCAACGATATGCCAGAGTAAGCTGATTATAGAGCCGTTCTGATCGTCTGTACCATCGGACGAATCGGCAGACGAACGTCCTTTTCCTTGAAGCTTTGCAACCAATTCTTTCTTCTCTTCGATAAGAGCATTTATCTTTGATTGCTGTTTAGACATCAATATGTCGAGGTCTTTCTTTCCTTGTTCGAGTGCAAGAAGGTTGTTTCTTTTTGATTCGTTCTCTGCCTCCAACTGTTGTATCTGTAGCATTCTTCGTATGCGCTCCATTGATTTCTTGTGCCTTTCTCTCAAAAAAAGCAACGCCAACACAGACAACAACACGAGGAATGAGAGCACAACCATTTTTAATCGTGTTGTGGCTTCAGCCTCCTTGCTTTTAGCCACAAGCGCCTCTGTTTCCTTACTGCTATAGTTGTATGCCGCTTGCATCTGCTGCATTCTCAACGTAGACAGTTCGACATAGGCAGAATCGTTTTCACGGCGAGCAAGCTCAGAGTATTTAGCTACGGAATCGGACAAGCCCAGCTTCTTGTAAGTTTGCGCAAGTCCTCGCAGAAACGCTTCTCTGTATTCGTGGTCGTCGGTAGAGCGCATGCCTTTCCGATAATAACCCAAAGCACCTGACACATCCGATTTAGCCAAAAGATAATTGGCTTTGTCGTTAAGTAACTGTTCAAAATTAATTTTATAAATATGAATAATT
>UMIP01028451.1_pt1 | contig 10477 bp, 8 predicted proteins | sample 1965751 | NCBI WGS metagenome assembly UMIP01 (sample SAMEA4836117, study PRJEB28245) | human gut metagenome | biome: gut microbiome; material: fecal sample | place: Denmark | collected 2008
CACGGCAGCCACCCGGAGCAGGGCGAAAACGCCATTGGGCGGCTGGTGTGCTACCTCGACCGACTGCCGCTGGAGGGGGATGCCAAACAGGCCGTGCACTTTCTGGCTGAGAAGCTGGGTACCGACCCCTACGGCGAGCGCCTGCTGGGCCACCGGCTGGAGGATGCGCTCTCCGGCCCCATGAGCTGCAACTGGGGGCTGATCGAGGGCAACGCGCAGCATCTGTGGGTCAAGCTGAACTACCGCTATCCTGTGACCATGGAACGGGCAGACTGCCAGCCCGCTGTGCAGGCCGCCTTTGAGGCTGCAGGCTGGGCGCTGGATGGGCAGGTGCACAAGGAAAAGCTCTACTACCCTGCCGAGACCCCGCTGGTCAGCGCCCTGCTGGAGGTTTACCGGGATGCCACCGGCGACAATGCCCCGCCCAAGTGCATCGGCGGCGGCACCTATGCCAAGATGCTGCCCAACGTGGTGGCCTTTGGCCCCCTGTTCGCGGGTGACCCGGTCACAGAGCATCAGCCCGATGAATGCATCGATCTGGAACGTCTGGTGCAGAACGCCCAGATCATTGCAAACGCCATTGTCAAGCTGGCAAACCTGCCGCTGGAATAAGAAGGAGGACGGGACTATGAAGATCACACAGGTGCGGCTGGGCCGCATTTCCACTCCGCTGCGGGTGCCGTTCAAAACGGCACTGCGCACTGTGAACAGCGTTGAGGATGTTATCGTGGAGCTCCACACCGATACCGGTGCGGTGGGCTACGGCGAAGCACCCCCGACCGGTGTCATCACCGGCGACACCACCGGGGCCATCCTCGGTGCCATTCAGGATCATATTGCCCCTGCCCTGCTGGGCCGCGACCTCGATGAATTTGAGGATCTGACCGCCGCTGTGCAGAAGGCGCTTGTCCACAACACCAGCGCCAAGGCCGCTGTGGACATGGCCCTGTGGGATCTGCTGGGCCAGAAGTACAGCGCCCCTGTTTACCGGATGCTGGGCGGTGCCCGCAGGAACATCGTGACCGATATCACCATCAGCGTCAACCCGCCCGAGGAGATGGCCCGGGATGCCCGCACCGCCGTCCAGCGGGGCTACGACTGCCTGAAGGTCAAGGTTGGTATCGACCCTGAGCTGGATGTGGCCCGCCTTGCCGCGGTGCGGCAGGCCGTGGGCCGGGACATCAAGCTCCGCATCGATGCCAATCAGGCCTGGAACGCCAAGCAGGCGGTCCGCATCCTGAACCAGATGCAGGAGAAGGGGCTGGACATTGAGTTCGTGGAGCAGCCCGTGCCCGCCGCAGACCTTGAGGGGATGCAGTATGTCACCCGCCATGCCGATGTGCCCGTGCTGGCCGACGAGAGCGTGTTCAGCCCGGCAGATGCCCTGCGGATCATGCAGACCGGCGCGGCCGACCTTGTGAACATCAAGCTGATGAAGTGCGGCGGCATCACCAATGCCCTGCGCATTGCCGCCGCCGCTGAGGTGTACGGCGTGGAGTGCATGATCGGCTGTATGCTGGAAGCAAAGATTTCGGTCAACGCCGCCGTGGAGCTGGCCTGCGCCAAGAAGATCATCACCAAGATCGACCTCGACGGCCCGGTGCTCTGCAGCGAGGATCACATCCTCGGCGGTGCCGTGTTCGACGAAAAGAACATCACCGTCTCCGACGCGCCCGGTATGGGCATTCAGGGCTTTGTACCCGGCAAGGTGTCCTATCTCGACTAAAACAGGAACAGACCGCATCCCGAAACACACGGGGTGCGGTCTCTTTTTGTGGGATTGTATTCTATGCACGGACAGTGAAAAAAGCTCGTGTCTGTATATGTTGAAATGAAAAACAAAAAAAGCGGGCAAAATCTTTGACTTTTCGGCCTACAAGGCGTATAATCGTACTTGTTCCGTGTAGAGGAATGGGAAAACTGTGCGCGATAGGCGCACAATCTGGATAGGGGAGTAGAAAAGTTATGAAAACGTTGAAAGCGGTTGCGGCAAGGTACAATGCCACCAGCCTGATCCTGCGCATCGTCATCGGCCTTGCGGTCGGTGCGGTGCTGGCACTGGCGGTGCCCGGTGCGGGCTGGGTGGAAGAGTTCGGCAGCCTGTTCGTGGGTGCCCTGAAGGGCATTGCCCCGGTGCTGGTGTTCGTTATCGTGGCCAGTGCGCTGGCGCAGGGCACGTCCAGGCTGGACCGGCGCTTTGGCACGGTCATCTGGCTGTACATGCTCACCACCTTCCTGGCCGCCGCCATTGCGGCGGCGACCAGCTTCCTGTTCCCTCAGACCATCGTTCTGGCCGAGGCGGCAGAATGCGAGGTGGTGCCCCAGGGTCTGGGCGAGGTGATGAACACCCTGCTCACCAACTTTGTGGCAAACCCCGTCAGTGCCCTGCTGAACGGCAATTACATCGGCATCCTGTTCTGGGCCTGCCTGTTCGGTCTGGCCATGAAGAAGTACGGCGCGGACAGCACCAAGCTGTTCCTGGCGAACACAGCGGATGCAGTCTCCCAGATCGTCCGCTGGATCATCAATCTGGCACCCTTCGGCATCATGGGCCTTGTGTACACCAACGTGTCCAGCAACGGCCTGTCCATCTTTACCCAGTACGGCAGGCTGCTGCTCCTGCTGGTGGGCACCATGCTCTTTATGGCACTGGTCGTCTCGCCCTTTATCATCTTTGTGTATCTGCACTGCAACCCGTATCCGCTGGTGTTCCGCTGCCTGCGTGAATCCGGCCTGACCGCCTTCTTCACCCGCAGCTCTGCCGCCAACATCCCGGTCAATATGGATCTGTGCGAAAAGCTGGGGCTGGATAAGGATATGTATTCCGTCTCCATCCCGCTGGGCGCTACCATCAATATGGATGGTGCCGCCATCACCATTACCATTATGACGCTGGCTGCGGCCAATACGCTGGGCATTCAGGTGTCCCTGCCCGCCGCCATCCTTCTTTCCGTGATGAGCGCTCTGGGTGCCTGCGGTGCTTCCGGCGTGGCTGGCGGCTCCCTGCTGCTGATCCCCATGGCCTGCTCCCTGTTTGGCATCTCCAATGATATCGCCATGCAGGTGGTCGGTGTCGGCTTTATCATCGGCGTGGTGCAGGATTCCGTGGAAACTGCCCTGAACTCCGCCGGCGACGTGGAATTTGCCGCCACTGCGGAATATCACCAGTGGCGCAAGGAGGGCAAGCCCCTGCCGGCGTTCCTGTGCAAGTGATGCAAAACTGAAATGGCTTTTCAAAGGCTGCTGTGCTGCTGGCACGGCGGCCTTTTTGTTTGGAACTTTTTTCTGGGCATTTTGCACAGGAAAGCCCTCGTCCTGTTTGAAATTGACGGATTCTGACGGATTTTGCATGAGAGTATCCCCTTTTACAGAAGAAATTCTGGGCAAAACAGAGAGAAAATCTGAAAAAACTTTCCAAACAAGGTTTCAATCGTCCATGTATACAAGAACTTTATTTTTCATAAAAAACGTTTTGTGCTAGTTGCGCAAAGAACGAAAGAACGTTAAAAATGTATCACTAAATTCATAGTTTGTTCATAGAATTTATAAAACGATTTCATAATTGAGTGGCATAATATGGCCATCCTCAGAGAGGGGGAACAAAAGAACGAAGGGTTCTGAACGGTTCCGCTTTGAGGATGCAGGGAGATAGAGGCCCTGCCAAAAACACAATGACATTTACCGATATACGGAGGATATTTATTATGATGAACAAGAACACTGCTATCCTGGACAACACTATGATGGACGCTTACCTGACTGTCACCGAGGGCGTGTCCGATAACTGCGGCATTGGCCTGGCTTTTGCAAGCCTGCTCGAGAGCGCAAAGATGAACTTTGTCAACCGGAGCAACCGCCGCGCTGTCAATGCAAGCTTTGCCGGCTGATCTTCTCCAATTTGCCGGTTGAAGATTCTCCTTCTTTTTTGTTACAGCTGCTGCCACACTGTAATATGAATTGAAAAGCCCGGAACCACCTGCCGCCATAGCAGGTACGGTTCCGGGCTTTTTTGCTGTGTGGGTTCGGTCAGCGCAGGGCTTTTAAGCCGTCAGCTTTGCTTTCTGCAGTGCAGCCACGATCAGCGGAATGAGGATGAGCTGCGCCACGATGCCGGGCACGGCAGTGAGCACTGCACCGGACAGGAACGCGCTGAACGGGAAGCTGGAGCCGGACAGACCGGCCAGCACAAAGCGCACCGCACCCCAGACAAGGCGGCCTGCCACCATCGAGGTGACAAGGGTGGCGTAGATCATGGGCAGGGTGTGCTGCACCTTGCGGTACATGAAACCGGCCACAGCGCCGTATGTGGCCAGCTCAAAGGCCATGGCGATGGCAATGGGGTACATCGGGGGCATCCCGAACAGCACCGAGCGGAGCAGCGGGGCGGCAAAGCCCAGCGCCAGGCCCCAGGGGCCGCCCAGCACAAAGCCAGCCAGCAGCACCGGGAAGTGCATGGGGCAGAGCATGTTGCCGATCTGAGGCACATGGCCGGTGATCATGGGCAGCACGAAGGCCAGTGCCAGAAACAGTGCGGCCAGCACCAGATCACGGGTCGTGGAACGGGTCTTGGTATTCATCAATGATTCCTCCTGAAAATGCGCAGACAAAAGGGCCTGCCGCCAGCACGCGCGCCAGCGGCAGACCCCTTCATGGTGTCTGTTTCAAAATAATGTTTGCGGGGAGAAACACGGGCTTCGGCCCGCAAAGCCCCGGCTTCAGCCGGGAATTGTGCAAAAAGTATAGCAGATGCAAAGCCGCCTTGTCAAGCTCAGCGGATGAGGATGGTTACGGGGCGGTGTTTGCGGATTTTTGAAATTTGTAGATGTAATAAAAGGAATCCTCACCGGGGCCTTCTGCAAATGTACTGTTACAGACATTGGTGTGAGAATAACCATTGTCAGAGGCTGCATTCAATTCGGCATCAGAAAGCGCATGTTCCATAAAGAGCCAGATCTCAGGATCGGAAGAAGTGAAGCACTGAGAAGTATTGGAGGATTCGATTTGAGCATGGACACGTCCCGGAAAGTAATAATCAAAGAGTGTCCAGTCTAGGAAGTAGTTCGTTGTATAAAGAACTGCATCCTGAGAGGGGGTAATAACTTCCAGACACTGGGTGGTCGCAAGGTCGATGCGCTTTTCCCGCTGATAGGTTTGGTAGAAATCCGGTAGACTGCACACCAGCGTTCCCAAAATCAAAATACTGGACAGAATGGTTCTCCAACGGACTTTAGACAGAAGAAAGCCAAAAACCAGGTAAACGACTGCGGTGAGCGGATAAAGGTATCGAACGAGAAAAAGCGGGCGAACGGCATGTGAAACGATCAGTCCGACTGCGGAGGTGCCGGCGGCAGAAAGCAAGCCGGCCAAAAGCCAGATCGTATCAGGGGCGAAGAGCCATTTAGAGGACGATTTGGCCTGTGATGTGAAATAAAGAAGGAAAGCAAGACCGAAAATGAGGACTGTCCAAGAAGGATTGAAGAAGAATCCGATACAATTGATCGGAGAAGGAATGAAGGTGGACCACCAGTCTGCCGCAGCGCGTTTGAAAGTGGGAAGCAATACCAGAAGCCAGGGAAGGTAGACGACCACTGCGGCACAATAAGTGATAAGGATTTTTTTGAAGCTGCTCTTATCCTGCGGAAGCAGAGAAAGCAGAGCCAGATAGAAAAATGCAACGGAAATCAGGGCATAGTAGTGCGTATAAGCGGCACAAAGAGAGGCGACGCTGAAAATGACCCAATCGGAGGTTTTACCGGAATGAAGAATGTTATGGAGTGCCAGATAGGCCGCTAACACAAAGAAAGCGCCGAGTGAATACATTCGGGCCTCGACGTTGAACATGATAGCGGTATCAGTCAAAGAGGCAAAAGTGGAAACAACAACTGCGGGAATCAATCCGAACTGTCTGAAAATCACTGTACAGGCAAGAATCAGAATGAGTCCATAGGGAATCAGAGCCGACAGATGATAGACATATCCGTGATTGCCCAGAAGATGATATAGGAGCTGTGTGAAAAGATAGTACAGCGGCGGATGGTTATCTGCCGCTGTGACTTGGAGCATTTCAAAAACATTCATTTGGGCAAGGCCGATGCTGAACCCTTCATCTCCCCAGAAGGAGTTGTCAAAAATGCGGACAAAGTGCATGGCGAACAGCACAAGGGCATACAAGTACAGCAGCCAGGGCAAAATCCTGCGGCTGCGCTGTGCCCGGGATGTGGGTGAGGAAAAAGACATAGGAACCTCCCAAAATGATAAAAAAAGCAAACAAATTCATCTTATTATATCATACAGCGGCAAAAGATGATATTGCAAAGCGGCCAAAAGCTGCAAAAATGTTTTGCGGGGGCAAAATGGCCCTGCATTTTCAACAAAAACGGGAACATTTACAAGCGATTTTGCCAAGGGATGTACATTTTGACGAAAGAACCTTGACGTTTTTGCATAGAATAGATAATATAGACTTGAGAAATAGCGCATCAGGGCGTACGGCCCGGGTGCGTACCATATCCGATGCAAACGCTGAGGTTCATACGGGAGGACCAAAGATGACAAATGCAGAAAAACTTACCCTGGCAAAACACGCCTGCCACATCCGCATGGGCGTGATCGAGGGCACTCACAGCGCCAAGTGCGGCCATCCGGGCGGCAGCCTGGATATCGCCGAGGTGCTGGCGTACCTCTATTTCGTAGAGATGAAGGTGGATCCGAAGGATCCCAAGAACCCTGACCGCGACCGTCTGGTGCTCTCCAAGGGCCATGCGGCCCCGGCGCTGTACGCCGCGCTGGCTGAGCGTGGGTTCTTCCCGGTGGAGGACCTCAAGACCCTGCGCAAGATCGGCAGCTATTTGCAGGGCCACCCCAACATGAACAGTGTGCCGGGCGTGGATATGTCCACCGGCAGTCTGGGTCAGGGCGTGAGCGCCGCCTGCGGCATGGCACTGGGTGCCAAGCACGCCGGTAAGCCCATCAATGTTTACACCATCCTGGGTGACGGCGAGGTGGAAGAGGGTGAGTGCTGGGAGGCCTTTATGTTTGCTTCTCACTACGGCCTGTCCAACCTCTGCGTTATGCTGGACCGCAACCATCTGCAGATCGACGGCACCACCGAGACCGTGATGAACAGCGCCCCGCTGGAGGAGAAGCTGAAGGCCTTCAACTTCAACGTGCTGACCATCAACGGCCACGATCTTGATGCCATTGAGAGCGCCATCGCCGCTTTCCGCGCTGAGAACGAAAAGCCCACCTGCATCATTCTGGATACCCTCAAGGGCAAGGGCGTTTCCTTTATGGAGAACTCCGTTGACTGGCACGGCAAGGGCCCCAACGATGAGGAATACGCACAGGCTATGCAGGAGCTGAATGCAGCTTACGCCGCGCTGGAAGAGGAGGACAAGTAAGATGGCAGAAGTGAAGAAGATCGCTACCCGTGACAGCTACGGCAACACCCTGAAGGAGCTGGCCGCCGAGGGCCACGACGACCTGGTGGTGCTGGACGCTGACCTGGCTGCCGCCACCAAGACCGGTATGTTCCGCAAGGCGCACCCGGACCGTCACTTCGACTGCGGCATTGCAGAGGGCAACATGATGGGCGTGGCCGCAGGTCTGGCCACCATGGGTTATGTTCCCTTTGTTTCCAGCTTTGCCATGTTTGCCGCAGGCCGTGCCTTTGAGCAGATCCGCAACTCGATCGCTTACCCCCGCCTGAACGTCAAGATCGGTGCCACCCACGGCGGCATCTCCGTGGGCGAGGACGGTGCTTCCCACCAGTGCTGCGAGGACTTTGCCCTGATGCGCAGCCTGCCCGGCATGACCGTGATCTGCCCCGCAGACGATGTGGAGGCCCGCGCCGCTGTGCGTGCCGCTTACGCCATGCAGGGCCCTGTTTACCTGCGCTTCGGCCGTCTGGCTGTGCCTGTGTTCCACGATGAGGCTACCTACCACTTTGAGCTGGGCAAGGGCGAGCAGATCACCGAGGGCAGCGACATTGCCATCATCGCCACCGGTCTGATGGTCAACGAGGCCCGCCTGGCTGCCGAGCAGCTGGCTGCTGAGGGCATTCACGCCCGGGTCATCAACATCCACACCATCAAGCCTCTGGACGAGGAGATCGTCCTCAAGGCCGCCAAGGAGTGCGGCAAGGTCATCACCGCCGAGGAGCACAGCGTCATCGGCGGTCTGGGCGAGGCCGTCTGCGCCGTCCTGAGCGAGAAGCTGCCTACCCCTGTCCGCCGCGTGGGCGTGCAGGACAAGTTCGGCTGCTCCGGCCCCGCATGGGACCTGCTCAAGCTGTACGGTCTGGATGCAGCGACCATCTGCAAGACCGCTCACGAGATGCTGGGCTGATCCGGAAAGTCAATACCAATAAAAGCCGGTCGGCGTATGCCGACCGGCTTTTTGCGTGCAATTACCGTAAAAATTCGTGATTTTTCCGCACGATATCCGGGGAAACGTGCTGGCTGCTTGCACCCGGCGGCAAAGTGTGTTAAAGTGGGGCCAGATAAAAATTTTGAGAGAAGGAGCACCGCTATGAAATACGATTTCACTTCCATCATGGACCGCCACGGCAAGGATGCCATTGCAGTGGATGGCCTTGGCACCGGCTTTGCCCCCGCCGCCCCCAAGGAGGGCTTTGACGCCATCCCCATGTGGGTGGCCGATATGAACTTCCCCACCGTGCCCACCATCCAGGAAGCCATCATCGAGCGCACCAACCACCCCGCGTTTGGCTACTTCGACCCCACCGATGAATACTTCGATTCCATCATCCGGTGGCAGGCAAAGCGCAACGGCGTGCAGGGCCTGACCAAGGAGTGCATCGGCTACGAGAACGGCGTGCTGGGCGGCGTGATCAGCGCCCTGAACTGCGTCTGCTCCAAGGGCGACAAGATCCTGATCCACAGCCCCACCTACATCGGCTTCACCATGAGCCTGAAGAACAACGGCTACGAGGCTGTCCACAGCCCGCTGGTCAAGGATGAAAACGGCGTGTGGCGGATGGACTTTGAGGACATGGAAAAGCACCTGAAAGAGGAAAAGATCCATGCCGCCATCATGTGCAACCCCCACAACCCCTGCGGCCGTGTGTGGGAGCGCTGGGAGCTGGAAAAGGCCATGGAGCTGTACAAGAAGTACGATGTGTATGTGGTCTCCGATGAGATCTGGTCGGACATCATCCTGAGCGGAAACAAGCACATCCCCACCCAGTCTGTGAGCGAGGATGCCCGCCAGCGCACCGCCGCTTTCTATGCCCCCTCCAAGACCTTCAATCTGGCTGGTCTGGTGGGCAGCTACCATATCGTTTACAACAGCTGGTGGCGTGACCGCATGGAAAAAGAGTCCAGCCTGAGCCACTACAACATGATGAACGTTCTCTCCATGCACGCCCTGATCGGTGCTTACAAGCCCGAGGGCTACGAGTGGACTGACGAGCTCTGCGAGGTGCTGACCGGCAACATCGACTTTGCCTGCGATTACATCGAGAAGCACTTCGAGGGCGTGACCGTCTCCAAGCCGCAGGGTACCTACATGCTGTTCGTGGACTGCACCGACTGGTGCAAGGCCCACGGCAAGACCATTGAGGATGTGGAGCACGCCTGCTGGGATGTGGGCGTTGCCATCCAGGACGGCACTATGTTCTTTGGCCCCTGCCACCTGCGCATGAATCTGGCTTCTCCCCGTTCCCGCATCGAGGAGGCGTTCCACCGTATGGACAAGTACGTTTTTAACGCATGATCGCTTAAGCACAGCAAAAAGTCCCGACCAGAATGGCCGGGACTTTTTTGTGCTTAATTCAGATCGAAATTGCCCACCAGCAGGTAGTAGAGCACCTCCACCACCAGCGCTGCCGAAAGCTGGGAAGGCAGCATATCGCTGGCAATGCGCTGGATACGGTTGGAGGCCAGCAGGGTATAGCTGGCGTGGCCTGCCAGCGCCGAGCGCTTGTCGCAGGTGATGAGGATGACCGGTGTGCCGTTCTTCTTGGCGGCACGGGCGGCCGTCTCCAGCGCCTCGCAGCGGCCTGCGCTGGAAATGAGCAGCAGGGCATCTTTTGGGGTCAGTGCCGAAGCGAAAGACCGTGCCTTTTCTGGCACCGGGCTGATCATGCAGCGCTTGCCCAGACTGCCCAGCTTGAGCGAAGCATCCATGGCAACGGGCAGGCTGCTGCCGTTGGCTTCGATCTCAATGATCTCTGCCGCCCGCAGAATGGAAAGCACCTTTCTCAGCTGGACAAGGTTCAAGGCCTGAATGGTGGCCTGAACCTCCTCCTGACGGTTGTTCTGAAGATCGAGCAGGGCCTGATGCAGCGGGTCATTGGGGGGCCTTTTGCGGGCCTCCGTTTCCTGCTGCTCCAGCACATCCCGCGCAAGCTCCAGTTGGAATTTGCGATAATTTGCGTAGCCGAGCTTGTGGCACAGCCGGGTGACCGTGGCTTCGGACGAGTGGCTGGCCTTTGCAAGCTCCGCAGAGGTGGCGA
>UMIP01071933.1_pt1 | contig 10441 bp, 9 predicted proteins | sample 1965751 | NCBI WGS metagenome assembly UMIP01 (sample SAMEA4836117, study PRJEB28245) | human gut metagenome | biome: gut microbiome; material: fecal sample | place: Denmark | collected 2008
CAAATAAAGTAAAAACAATCATACAACCAATAAATAATTTTAAATATTTATGAGAAGTATTTTGTTTTTCCATGTAAGATAATGCAATAATAAGCATTACTGCTCCGCAACCATATATTGGACAATAAGGACCAAGCAAAAAACCTCTCTTAGTTAAACCTAGTTGAATAGAAGTATATGCAGTTTCAAAAATCCAACCAATTATTGAAAATATAAGGAAAAATAAAAATAAGTTGTACAATTTATTTTTTTCGCTATTTTTATCTATTACAACTAATTTATTAGTTTTGATATTTTCTTCTTCATTTGTTTCGTTTAAGCTTTCATCATCAGCCAATTTTTTTCACTCCCTTTTACTCAATAATATTATAATAGCAGAAATTTATTAAAAAGTAAATTATCTTAAATAAATTTTAAGATAAGAATATCATAGAGTAAATTTATACTAACAAAGTGAAAATTCTTTTGAATTTTAATGAAATATGATAAAATAAATGATATAATGCTTTTAATAGTAACATTATTTAATTTTACAGGGATGTCTGCAAAATTAGAAAGAAGGTAAAAGATGGAAAATGAAATAGATATAGGCAAATATAAACAAATTTTTGAAAATATAAAACAAGAAGTATTAAAATCACAATATAAAGCAATGCAAATAGTAAATAAAGAATTAATATTTATGTATTGGCATATTGGGAAAATTATAGGAGATAACAGCAAATGGGGAAATAAATTCATTGATAGTTTATCTATAGATTTAAAATTAGAGTTTCCAAAGGTTACAGGTTTTTCTGTAAGAAATCTAAAATATATGAAAAAAATAGCAGAAGAATATCCAGACTTTGAATTTGTGCAACAAGTTGTTGCACAAATTCCGTGGGGACACAATATAATTTTGATGGATAAAGTAAAAAATATAGAAGAAAGAAAATGGTATATAAAGCAAAGTATTATAAATGGTTGGTCTAGAAGTTTATTAACAATGCAAATAGAAAGCAAATTATATGAAAGGCAAGTAGTTGCCGAAAAAGTAACCAACTTTCCTGCAACTTTGCCAGACATTCAAAGTGATTTAGCAATACAGACAATGAAAGATCCATATCTTTTTGACTTTATTTCACTAAAAGGAAAAGTAAAAGAAATAGAGATTGAAAAGGCAATGATAGACAAAATAAAAGATGTTCTTATTGAATTGGGAAAAGGATTTGCGTTTGTTGGAGAACAGTATAAAATAACCGTAAGTGAGAAAGACTATTATATTGATTTATTATTTTATCATTTAAAATTAAAATGTTATGTTGTTGTTGAATTAAAAGCAAGAGAATTTGAGCCTACAGATGCAGGACAACTTAATTTTTATTTATCAGCAATAGATGATTTGGTAAAAGATAAAACAGATAATGCGACCATAGGATTATTATTATGCAAAAATAAAGATAATTTTACAGCAGAATATGCATTAAGAAATATAAGTAGCCCAATTGGAGTTAGTGAATATAAACTACTAGAAGATATACCAGAATATTTAAAATCACAATTACCAAAAGTAGAAGAAATTGAATTGCATATTAGAGACATTGAAGAAATATAAAAACATTAAGATAATGAAGGGTAGAAAGTTTAAAATTTTCTCTATACTGCTGCAAAAATTTAAATATGAAAAATACGTTTTAAATAGATATATTATATATAACAGTGTGATAACGATTAATTAATATACCTATAATACTTCTCCAAACTTGAAAATAATTGTATATTATGATATTATTATAATTGCTTATTTTATGAGATAATTATATATAAAAAATAAAAAATCAAAAGATATTACTAATTTCAAAATAAAAGGAGAAATAATATATGAAAAAACCAGAATTATTAGCACCAGCAGGTTCATTTGAAAAAGCAAAAACAGCATTTATGTATGGAGCAGATGCTGTATATTGTGGAACATCTTCTTTGTCACTTAGAAGTAGAGCAGAAGTTGATGATGATGATCTAGCAAAGACAATAGAATATGCACATAGTATAGGTAAAAAAGTACATGCAGCTATTAATATTTATGCTTGGGATAATACATATGAAGAAATAAGAAAACAAGCTAGAATGCTAAATAAATTAAAAGTAGATGCAATAATTGCAGCAGATGGTGGTGTAATTGATGTAATAAAAGAAGAAGCACCAGATGTACCAATACATGTAAGTACACAAGCTAATACAGTTAGTTATCATACAGCAAATTTCTGGTATAAAAATGGAGCTAAAAGGGTTATATTAGGTAGAGAATTAAACAAAGAACAAATAAGAGATATAATAAAAAACAGAGAGAAAGACTTAGAAGTAGAAATTTTTATTCATGGTGCAATTTGCTTTGGATATTCAGGAAGATGCTTTTTAAGTGATTTCTTAGCAAATAGGAGTGCAAATTTAGGAGATTGTGCTCAAAGTTGTAGATGGGCTTATAATGTATATGTAGAAGAGCATAACAATCCAGGAAATTTAATGCCAGTAGAACATGACGAAAAAGGTACATATATATTTTCATCTAAAGATATGTGTTTAGTAAAGGAAATACCAGAAATTGTAGAAATGGGTATAGACAGTGTAAAAATTGAAGGAAGATTAAAAACAGAGTATTATTTAGCATCTGTTGTAAATGCATATAGAAATGCAATAGACGACTATTGTAGTAATCCGGAAAAATATGACTATACAAAATACTTAAATGAGTTAGAAAAGACTAAAACACGTGGACTTACAACATTTTATTTTAATGATAGAAATAATAAAGATTTCCAAGATTATGAAGGAAAACAATATAATGCACACTATGAGTTTGGAGGAAAAGTAACAGAATATAATGAAGACAAAACATTGATAGAAATACGTAATAAATTAAGTGTAGGTGATACAATGGAAATATTAATTCCTAATAAAATAGATGTTGTAACATTTACAATAGATAAATTATGGGATGCAGAAACAGATGAAGAAATCCAAACAGTAAATCCAGGAAAAGCAGGACAAAGTGTAAAAATGCATTTACCTATAAAAGTAGAAAACGGATGGATTTTAAGAAGAAAAAAATAGTGGGGTTTTACTATCACAGAGATAGTAAAACAAGTTTAGTATATAAAATGAGGAAGTAATTAATACAAAGCTAGAATGATTTATTTCATTCTAGCTTTTCAAATTGAAGAGATATAATAAAGCTAACAGCAAAGCATAGCAAAGATATAATTCCAGTAATATTAAATGTAAATCCTGGATACAGAATTAATACAGAACCTAAAACAAAGCCAATTATTGCATAAAATGTTTCTGGAAAGTAATTTTCTAAAAGATATTTAATTATCTTTAAAAATAAATACCCACCTAAAATAATACCTATTGCTAATGGAATTAATATGCTTAAGTTTAAAGTAGATATAGCGTCTAGATATTCATAATATACGCCAAATGTCATTAATATAACACTGCTGCTAACTCCGGGAACAACAATTCCAATAGACATAAAAATGCCAGCAATAATTAAGAATAAGAAACTATTATTAGCTTCATACATAAGATTATTTTCTAAAAAAGGTTCTAATAAAATGGAAAAACTGCCAATAGCAAAAGCAATAATTAAAAATAACAAATAATGCAATCTGAATCCTTTTTTGGAGTTAGCTTTTTTAAATAATATAGGAATACATCCAATAATTAATCCTATAAATGCAAACTTAGTTTGCATTGGAAAACTATTAAAAAGATACTTTAGAATTTTGCCAAATAATAATATTCCAGTAACTCCGCCTAGACCTATAGGAAGTAAAAATTTAAAATTTGTTTTAAAATCTTTAAAAATATTCAAAACACTATTTATTAATTTTTCATATAAACCGAAAATTACACAAAGAACTCCACTACTAATACCAGGAAGTATTGCGCCAGCTCCTATAGCAATTCCTTTTAAATAATCAAATAAAAACTTCAAAGTAATTTAATCCCCCTTGTAATAAATATGAAGACTATTAAAAAATATGAAAGTTTAGCAAAATAAATTAAAAATATTTGCTATGGGTTTAAAATAGATATGTCTAGATTTAAAATAAATATGTCACAAAAATATAAAAATAAAATATTTGAAATATTGAAAAATAAATATATTATGATAAAATTAACTAAAATTTTAATATAAAAATTAGCAATCTACATGCTAATATGTAAGTATGGTAGTAATGGACTTAAGCATCGATAAATTTAATAGATAAAATAATAAGTAAAGATAGGAAAGTGATATAAAAATGAGTATTGGATTAGTATTAGAAGGTGGAGCAATGAGAGGACTATATACAGCAGGAGTTTTAGATGTATTTTTAGATAATAATATAAAAGTAGATGGAATAATTGGAGTTTCTGCTGGAGTATTATTTGGAGTAAATTATTTATCTAAGCAGAAGGGAAGGGGAATAAGGTATAATAAAAAGTTTGCAAAAGATAAAAGATATATGGGAATTAGGTCATTTTTAACTACAGGAAATATAATAAATAAAGATTTTGCTTATTACGAAATTCCATATAAAATAGATATATTTGATGACGAAGAATTTAAGAAATCAAATATTGATTTTTGGGCAACAGTAACAAATATTGAAACAGGGGAAGCAGAATATTTAAAATTAGATAGTGTATTAAATCAAATGGAAATTTTAAGGGCTACTTCGGCAATGCCATTGGTATCTAAAATTGTTGAATGGGATAATAAAAAGTATTTAGATGGTGGAGTTTCAGACAGTATTCCAATAGAAAAGTGTAAAAGTATGGGATATGACAAAATAGTTGTTGTTTTAACTAGACCAATAGAATATAGAAAGAAAAAAGCAAACAGCTTATTAGCAAGAATTAAATATAAAAGATATCCTAAATTAATAAGAACAATGGAAAATAGGTATAAAAAATATAATGAAACTGTAGAAAAAATTATAGATATGGAAAACAAAAAGGAGATTTTTGTAATAAGACCGTCTAAAGATTTAAGATTAAAAAGAATAGAAAAAGATATAGATAAATTACAAGCAATGTATGATTTAGGAATAAGTGATTGTAAAAAGTGTTTACAAGAGTTGAAGGAGTACATAGGGTAGTAAGAAGAGGGGAATCCCTCTTTTTAACTTTCTATTCTTTTATCTCCTTAGCCAATTTCTCAATAGCCTTAGTTTCAATTCTAGAAACATAGCTACGACTTATGCCCATAGACTTGGCAATTTCGTTTTGGGTTTTAGGCTTGTTACCGTCTAAACCAAATCTTAATTCTAAAATTGTTTTTTCTCTAAGTTTTAAAACTTCTTTCATTTTTTGGTATAGTTTTTTTATTTTAAATTTTAGGTCAACTTCGTCTTCAATATTTTTCTCATTATTTTCTAGAACTTCTTGCAAGGTAACAGTATTGTCATCTTTGTCTTTTCCAATAGGGTCTTCCAAAAAGACTTCTGCACCAAGTTTTTTTGTACTTCGTAAAAACATTAAAATTTCGTTATCTATGCATCTTGAAACATATGTAGAAAGTTTTACACTTTTAGATGGATTAAAACTATTAATTCCTTTTATTAATCCTATTGTACCAATTGAAATTAAATCATCTAAATCTATGTTAGTAGAAGAATACTTTTTACAAACATGTGCAACTAAACGTAAATTTTTTTCTATTAATATATTCCTAGCTTCTTCATCACCTTTTTTTAATAATTCTAAATATTTTTGTTCATCTTCACTACTTAATGGCTCAGGGAAAAGGCTATTGTTTGAAATATATCCAACTAAAAAAACAGCAGATTGTAAGAATGCTAAAAAACCACCTAAAGAAATAGCAAGCATAATGCACCTCCAAAATCACTATAACAAATTATATGTTTAAAGAAATTAAAAGTGCATGACCTTAAATAAAAAAGTAAACACTTTGTTTTTTCAGTGTTTACTTTTACTTTATAACTTTATTTTTATTTTGCTTTTAGTTTTATTCTTTATTTTTAGTTTTACTCTTAGCTTTTTAGTTTTGTTTTTTTCTGTAAATTATTTTACTTTTCCATCTTTTTTACCAGCTCCAACCACGTTGTTCTGTTACTAATCTAGCAAATTTTTTTAGTTTTTCAAATGCTAGGTAGTTTATGCTACCAGCAGGGAAGCTACCGTTCGAATCTTTTTTTCCTGCAGGTACTCCTGTTAAAATTTCTATTCCTTCCTCAATTGTAGTTATTGCATATATATGGAATTTCTTTTCTTTTACAGCTGAAATTACTTCGTCTGAAAGGTTTAAATTCATAACATTTTGTTTTGGAATTATAACTCCATGAGAACCATCTAGTCCACGCATTTTACATACTTGGAAAAATCCTTCTATTTTATCATTAACTCCACCAATTGGTTGAATTTCGCCTTTTTGATTTACAGAGCCTGTTACTGCTATTGATTGATTTATTGGCATACCAGACAAGCTTGAAAGTATTGCATAAAGTTCTGTACTTGAGGCACTATCGCCATCTACTCCATTATATAATTGCTCAAAACATACGCTAGCAGTTAAAGATAGGGGAATACTCTGTGCAAACATTTCTCCAATGTATGAGCTTAATATTAGTACACCTTTAGAATGTGAAGAACCAGAAAGTGCAACTTCTCTTTCTATGTTTACAACTCCACTTTTGCCTGTGTAAGTGTTAGCAGTAATTTTTACAGGTTTTCCAAAAGTATAGTCTCCAACATTCATAATAGTAAGACCATTTATTTGACCAACTTTAAAACCAGATGTGTCTATTAATAAAGTGTTTTCTTTTATCATTTCCATATATCTTGAGTCGTATTTTTTAACTCTTTCTATGCGTTCTTCTAAAGCTTTGTCTATAAATTTACCAGTAATAACTTTAGAATGAGCAAGTTTTGCCCATGTAGCAGATTCTGCAATTATTTGGGCTAAGTCATTAAATCTAGTAGAAAGCTTATCTTTGCTGTCAGCAAGTTTTGATGCATATTCAACAACTTTTGCCATAGCTTCTCTATCTAAAGGTAGTAAATTTTCTTGGCTACAGTAACTTTTAACAAATCTTGCTAATTTATTCATATTTTCAGTATTTCTAGGAGCTTCTTCTTCAAACTCAACTTTTATTTTAAATAATTTTTTAAAGTCACTATCCATAGCAAGTAAAGTTTGGTAAATATTGTCGTCACCGATTAAAATAACTTTTACATTTAAAGGAATAGGCTCAGGCTTTAACGAAACCATAACCATTGAAGAACGGGCATCTGCTGTGTTTTCAATACCTATTTCTTTAGAACGTAGAGCTTTTTTAAGAGCTTCATAACACAAGCTATTGCTTAATAGGTCATGAGCTTGAAATATAATATAACCACCATTAGCAATATGAAGTAGTCCTGGTTTTAACATTGTAAAGTCTGTTTTTAATGCACCATAGTAATTTTCATACTCTAGTTTACCAAAAATATTGTGATAAGAGTAATTAGAGTCCATTATTACAGGAGCACCTTCTAAGTTGCTATTATCTATAAATAAGTTAACACGGTAATTAAGCCATGGCTGAACAACATCAGGTTTTGGTTGAGGTGTTTGTCTTTGGTCCTTTTTGTCTTCTGCAACAAAATATGATATATTTCTTAATATATCTTTTTTTATGTTTTCTAAAAATTGAACAATTTTTTTATTTCTTTTATATTTTGCTTTAATATAGTTTATGTGTGCATTTACAGTAAGAAGTGCAACATTAGATTGCCATTCTGAAACTTTTTGCTCAGATTCTTTTTCTATAGCTTTAATTTGGCTAATTGCTTCCATAATATGTTGTTGAACTATGTTAGATTTATCCTCGTATTCTTTTTTAGTTTCTTCGTCTAATTTATCAAATTCTTCCTCTGCAATAGCTTTACCATTCATAATTGGCATCATGTAAATACCAGTTTGAGAAGATTTAACTTGAAAGCCATATTCAGCAGATTTTTCATTTAATTGATTCATTAAAGCAGTACGCTTAGCATCAAATTCTTGTTTAATAAGAGCTCTTTCATGCTCGAATTCTTCGTTATTAAATGTAGACTTAATATCATTTTTTATATCTGTAATAAATCTATCCATTAAGTCTTTAAATTCTTTTCCTTCTCCTGCTGGAAGAGACACTGCAATTGGCTCATTTGGATTGTCAAAATTATATATATAGCACCAATCAGAAGGTACTTTTTTCTTTTTAGAAATTGTATTTAAGTAGTTTTTAGTGTACATTGTTTTACCAACGCCACTTGGACCTTCTAAGTATAAGTTGTTTCCTCTAACATCAACATTTAAACCAAATTCTAGAGCTTTAATACCTCTATCTTGACCAATACCACTGTATATAGGTTCTAATTCATCTGTTGTTTCAAAGCTGAAAATATTAGGATTGCAAATATTTTTTAAATCCTTTGCATTTAATTCGTTTTTCATTTGTTTTTACCTCCAATTTTATTTGTATTTTTATGCTTATGTGTTAAATTTAATAAATTTTTTAACTATTTTAAAAATTTTTTAAATCTTTTGTCATAATAACTGCATTATTTATACCATTATAATATTTTTTTCGCAAGCCCACTTTTTTAAAATTATATTTTTCATAAAGATGTAGGGCAGGGGAGTTATTTTCATTAACCTCAAGTGTTATAGTGCTTGCTCCAAGCTCAATAGATTTATTTATTAAATTTTCTAACAACATAGAAGCTATACCAAAGTTTCTTTTACTTTTTTGTGTTACAATATTCATTAAATCTACTTCATCTAAAATTTTTTTAATTCCTGCAAATCCAACTATATTATTATTTTCTTTTGCAACTATGTAATAAGAATTTGTACACTCAAGTTCTTCTTTTAAAGTATTAAAACTCCAAAATTCATCAAAATCTTTAATTAAAATATCTTTAAGAATTTCTAAATCTTTTTCATCCATTTGAAAAATTTTAATATCCATTTATTCACCTTGTCTTTCTTGCTTTTCTTCTAAGCTTCTTTCCGCTTGAGACTTTCTAAGATACATAGGAGAAAGGGAAGAGTTATAATCTTTTGTTGTACCATTACTATTTACATATTTATTATAAGCAAATCTGGCAATACTTATACTTGAAGCTAAATTTTTTTCTTCCTCAAAAAAGTATGTAGAAAGTGTAGAACTTACTTCTAAGCTATTATTTAAATCTATTTCTGTAGAGTTACTTAAGTCTTGTCCTAAAGATTGTTCTAATTTATTTCTATAAGCTATAGCTCCATCACCAACAAGTGCAATAGATGTGTTAAATTTCTTTAATTTATCAATTAATTCATTAATAGAACATGTAGAAAGTTCTTCAAGCATATTATAATTTTTGTCAAATAAACCATAATAAACATTTTCATTTTTTGCATCTATAAGTGAACAAATTACATTAATATTTAATAAGCTAATATCATTTTTTATATTATAAGCTAAACCTTCTAAAGAGCTAATGCCAACAGTTTTAAAATTATATACATCTGCAAAAGCCTTAGCAGTAGATATACCAATTCTTACACCAGTAAAAGAACCAGGTCCAATTGAGCATGCAAGTAAATCTATATCGTTTAATGTTAAATTAGTTTTTGTAAACATTTTATCTATTAATGGCATTAATGTTTGTGAATGTGTTTTTTCGTCATCACTATGTAACTCTGCTATTACATTATTATCTTCTAATATACAAGTTGTACACCTTTTAGAAGATGTATCTATTCCTAATATTTTCATAAAAATTCAAATCCTTTCTTAAAATAATTAAAAATATAATTGAAGATATAAGTAAAAATATAACTAAAACTCTTCAATTAAAATTTCTCTATAGTCATCCTCAGAACTACTTTTTTTAAAAGTAATTTTTGTATAATTATTTTTTAAAACATCTTCAAGCATTTCGCCCCACTCAAAAATACAAATACCATTAGAAAGGTATTCTTCTCCACCAATGGCATAAAACTCATCTATATCGGATAACCTATATAAATCAAAATGATATATGTTTGTATTTTTTGTATTATATTCATTTACAATAGTAAAAGTAGGACTAGAAATTTCATTTTCTAAACCAAAATATTTTAAAACACCTTGAGTAAACTTAGTTTTACCAGAACCAAGTTCACCAGATAATATTATAATATCTCCAACTTTTAAATTTTTAGCAAAATCATTTGCAAAATTAATTGTATCTTCTTCACTTTTAGAAATAAATTTATACATAAAAAGTCAGTTCCTTTCTTAATGTGGTTACACGCATAAAGTTATAAAATTTTATTTTAAAACTAATAATTCCTTTAACTATTGCTATTTTATATTAAACATGTGAATTTGTAAATAGTGTTTACAAACAATAAATGTAGTATTTTTAATTCGACTGCGGACGCACAGCTACTTAAAAT
>UMIP01031268.1_pt1 | contig 10224 bp, 6 predicted proteins | sample 1965751 | NCBI WGS metagenome assembly UMIP01 (sample SAMEA4836117, study PRJEB28245) | human gut metagenome | biome: gut microbiome; material: fecal sample | place: Denmark | collected 2008
CTATTATTCCTTCTGTTTCTATCCTTTCAAAATAACTATCTGGATTATACTTTCCATTTCCTTCTATATATTCTGGTCCTTTGCTAATTCTAATTGTTCTCTTACTTGGGATATTTCTGTATTTTCATTTGCTTCTTGTACCTTCTTTATTACTCCATTTTCACTAAATACTAGACTTATTGTTATTCCTGCTAATATCAAAAGTACAACAATTGTTACTACCAACGCTATTAACGTTATTCCGCTTTCTCCTTTGCTTGCTATTTGGTGATTTAAGTTTGTCTGTTCTTTCTTTTTTATTTCTGTTCTCATGTTATTCCTCCTATTATTTCTTTTGTTATTATTTCAAAAAATTTATTTATTAATCATATTTTTATTGCATTTTTTATTTTTATACTCTTTTATTGATTTATTTCCTGTTTCTTTTTATATTTTACTGTTTTATTCTATTAATTTATCTTATATAATTAATAAATATGGAACAATGTGTTGTTTTGTATTTTTTATATAGAACGATTATATCATTTTTAATTTCATTGTGTATTTCTTTTGCATTACATTTATATTACAATTTGATTGCATTTTTAGTTGCATCAAAAACAAAAAAATAAGAACCATATCTAAATTTCCTAATTTAAATATAATTCTTATTTTTTCATTTTTTACTCTATTTTACCTATTAAAACTCTACTTTTTCTTGAAGCCAAGCTTCTAACTCATCTATTTTTATTCTTATTTGCTCCATTGTATCTCTATCACGCACTGTTACAGACTCGTCTTCTAATGTATCAAAATCTATTGTTATACAATATGGTGTTCCTATTTCGTCTTCTCTTCTATAACGCTTTCCTATACTTCCTGCTTCATCATAGTCACACATAAATTTCTTTGATAGTTTAGTATAAACTTCTTCTGCCTTTTCGCTTAATTTCTTTGATAATGGAAGCACTGCTGCTTTATATGGTGCCAATGCTGGATGCAAATGTAATACTGTTCTTACATCTCCTTCTGCTATTTCTTCTTCGTCATATGCATTACATAAAAATGCTAAAGCAACTCTATCACATCCAAGTGATGGTTCTATACAATATGGTATATATTTTTCGTTTGTTTCTGGGTCTAAATATGTCATATCTTCTTTAGAATGTTCCATATGTTGTTTTAAATCATAGTCTGTTCTATCTGCAATTCCCCATAATTCTCCCCAACCAAATGGAAATGTAAATTCTATGTCTGTTGTTCCATTACTATAATGTGATAATTCTTCTGGTGAATGGTCTCTTAATCTTATATTTTCTTTTTTCATTCCTAAACTTAATAGCCAATTTTCGCAAAATTCTTTCCAGTATTTATGCCATTCTAAATCTGTACCTGGCTTACAGAAAAACTCTAATTCCATTTGTTCAAACTCACGTGTTCTAAATGTAAAGTTTCCAGGTGTTATCTCATTTCTAAAAGCTTTACCTATTTGTGCTATTCCCATAGGTAATTTTCTTCTTGTCGTACGCATTGCATTTTTAAAATTAACAAATATTCCTTGTGCAGTTTCTGGTCTTAAATATATTTCAGATTTGCTATCTTCTGTAACTCCTTGATATGTTTTAAACATTAAATTAAACTTACGAATATCTGTAAAATTTTCTTTTCCACAATTTGGGCAAGGTATATGATTTTCTTTTATAAAATTAATTAATTGTTCATCACTCATTCCATCTGCAATCATGTCTTTACCTTGCTCATGCGCCCATTCTTCAATTAATTTATCTGCTCTGTGTCTTGTTTTACATTCTTTACAATCTATTAATGGATCTGAAAAGTTTCCAACATGACCTGATGCAACCCATACATCTGGATTCATTAAAATTGCTGCATCTAGTCCAACATTATACTTGCTTTCTTGTACAAACTTTTTCATCCATGCTTTTTTAATATTATTTTTTAATTCTACTCCTAAAGGTCCATAATCCCAAGTATTTGCTAATCCTCCATAGATTTCAGAACCAGGATATACATATCCTCTACTTTTACATAATCCTACAATTTTGTCCATTGTTAAATTTTCCATAATAAAACCTCCTATTTCTTGCTGTGCCAAAAATTTATATAATCAAAAAAACTTTCGACACTAGCTAATTTAATAGCTAGGGACGAAAGTTATATTCCGCGGTTCCACCCTAATTGATAAAATAATTTATCCACCTTATTTAATAATGCTCCAAAGCTCCCCATATAGTTCTTATGGTTGGCTCTCACCTTTTCCAACTCTCTTTTACATAAGCTTTACTATATTTTTTCTTCTTCATCACATCTTATTAATATTATATATACTACTACCTTTTTTATTCCTTGTCAAGGTTAATTTTCTATCTTTCTTCTTGTTCTTCTAACATTTCAATATGTTTATCGCGTTGTTTTTGTATTCCTGCTTGAATAGATTGTCTTATTAATGCTTCCAAATGTTCTGGTTCAGGATAATCTTTTTCATCTAGCGCAGCTAATACAAATTTATCTCTAATGCTATACCTTTTTATTTTTCCATTACTATCTGTTATCCTAGATAAATTGTCTAACAATATTCCTAAATCTAATGTAAATCCATGTTCTCTAGCATAATTCTGTGCAAATGCTAAAGTTGTTCTAGTATTTCCATCTCTAAATGGATGTACTCTCCAAACTTTTGCTATTTTTATAGTAAATTCTCTTGATATTTGTTCTAATGTTTTTCCTTCCCAATTAGTATTATTCAATTCTTCAAGGGCTATCTTTAAATCTCTTTCTATATTTTTAGCTTCTGAATATTGTAGGCTTAATCCTGGTATTACAACTTCTGTTTTATATACTGGTACAGTTCTAAATTCTCCTGCCCATTCAAATATATCTTCAAAAATATGTTTATGAGCTGCTTTTAAGTCGTCAGCAGTAAACCTTTTTTTTAAAGCTGTATCTATATCTATCAATTTTACAAATCCAATATCTTTTTCAGCATTATTTAGTTCTTTATATTCTGTAATTCCTAATTTATTCTTTAAGGTTCCATTTTCTTGTATGTATGGGTCTTTCATTTTAAATTAATCCTTCCTTATTTTCTATATTTTTCTATAACTTGTTTTTGTAAATCTTCTAATTCTATTGAGCCATCTATATATTTCTTTGCTAATTCTATAGTTTCTTTTGTTGGTACATCTGCTCCTGAAATAGATATAGCCAAAGCTTTTTTTACTAAATCTTTTCTTTGTTCTTTATTAGTATTCTTTACTGAATAGTCCATTATACCTTCATTAATCTAATTATTAAAATATTAGACTATTTCTCCCTTCTTCTAAATTTTATTACTCTTAATTATATCTTTATATTCATATTTTAACTTTAAATTGTTAATAAAGTAAAATTTTTACTTTATTAATATTATATATTTAATTTTTTTATAATTCAATACATATTATTAAAATTATGTTAATTGCTTTTTATAACAATTTTATCTACTTTTCCAAAATTGCATTTAACTTTTTAATTTGACTAATTGCTCTTTTATTTATAGTTATCCACAAGCCTAATTTGCCTTTTACATAATACATTAAATTTTATTTGTAATTATATTGTAACAATATTAACGACAAAATGTTTTGTTATCCATTTTTTTATTTTATAAAGCCACAAACTGCGACAAAGTTTTTATACAATTGTTACAAAGAATTTACAAACTGGAAATAATTATTACACATTTATTGTTATTAGTTTACAAAAATAAGTTATTCACAGGTTGTGGAAAGTGTGGATAACTCTGTGAATAACTGAAAATAGTCGCTTTTATTTCAAACTTTTCCACAACTATTATTGCTTATATTTTATGAAAACTAATTATTGCATTATGTAATTGGAAATTACTTCCTTTTAAGTGTTTTTATAAAAATTATAACTCTAATTTTATTTAAATTTTATTACAGTAATAACTAATTTTACATTATTTTTTCTATTATTAAGGTAAAACCATCACATATTAGAGTAAAAAATATTATATATAGTTTTTAATAAAAATAACTACTATACAAGATTATTTTAATTTAAATCTTTTATAGTAGTTAATAAAATTTATATTATTTTTACATTATATACTATAAATTTTATATTACACGTTAAATAAATATAAATACAGCTAAAAGTATTTCACAAATTAATATGAGAGGAAATCCTATGTAAAACTTGGCTTTTTTTGTTTTATGTCTAAATGTATACATTCCAGCAATTCCACCAATTCCGCCACCTAATAGTACTAGCAATAACAAAGAATTTTCTGGAATTCTCCACTTACCTTTCTCCGCTTTTCTTTTATCTAACCACATAGTCAAAAATGCTATTAGATTAATTATAACTAAATAGATAATTATATTTTTTACTGAAAAAATTTCTTCTAAATTCATATGTCTTTCTCCTTAAACTTTTAAACTGTTTTGCTATTTACTATATTTTCTTAAATATTATAAAACTTATCCAAACAAACTCATTTGGTTACTTTGACTCATGCCTTTTAAACATCCTGCCTTTTCTAATAGTTCTACTACAGATTTTCCTACTTTTGAACGTATTTTCAAGTCATCTATAGACATAAACTTACCATCTTTTTTAGCTTCCTCAATTCCTTGTGCTGCAACTGTACCAAGTCCAGGAATACTATTAAGTGGTGGTCTTATTCCTTCTTCTTCTATTCTAAATTTTGTTGAATGTGATTTATATAAATCTATAGGTAAGAAATTTATTCCTCTTTCATACATTTCCATAACCAATTCCAATATTGCATACATATTTTTATCCTTAGTTGTTGCACCATTTCCTGCTAAATCAATTTCTTTCATTTTGTTTTTTACTCTTTCTTCTCCATGGCACATAATATCACTGTCAAATTCGTCTGCTCTAATTGTAAAATAGGCTGTATAATATGCCTTTGGTTCATGTACTTTAAACCATGCTATTCTAAATGCATTTGTTACATAAGCTGCGGCATGTGCTTTTGGGAACATGTATTTTATTTTTTCACAAGATTTTACATACCAATCTGGTACGTCTTTTTCTTTCATAGCGGATTTAAATCCTTCCCATTTATCTGGGTCTTTTAATGCTTTACCTTTACGAACAGTTTCCATTATTTTAAAAGCTTTATTTGGTTCTAGACCCATTTTTATTAAGTAAATCATTATATCATCTCTACAGCATATAGCATCTTGCAGTGTTACTGTTCCTTCTTCTATTAATGTTTGTGCATTTCCTAACCACACGTCTGTACCATGTGATAACCCAGAAATACGTATTAGCTCATCAAATGTTGTAGGTCTTGTGTCTACAAGCATCCCTCTAACAAATTTTGTTCCAAACTCTGGTATACCATATGAACCTACCTCTGAATGTATTTGTTCTGGAGTAACACCTAAAGCTTTAGTTGAAGAAAATATTGACATTGTTTCTTTATCGTCTAGTGGTACTTTAGTTGGGTCTTTTCCTGTTAAGTCAAATAACATCCTTATCATTGTTGGATCATCATGTCCAAGTATATCTAACTTTAACAAGTTTTGATCTATTGAGTGATAGTCAAAATGTGTTGTAATAATATCTGAGTTTGGATCATCTGCAGGATGTTGTACAGGGGTAAATTCGTATATTTCTCTTCCCTTTGGAACAACTATAATTCCTCCTGGATGCTGACCTGTTGTTCTTTTTATACCAGTGCACCCTTGTGCTAGCCTTAAAACTTCTGCATTGTTTACAGGTACACCTCTTTCTTCATAATATTTTTTTACATACCCATATGCTGTTTTATCTGCTACTGTACCTACCGTACCTGCTTTAAATGTTGTACCTTTTCCAAATATTACTTCTGTATACTTATGAGCTTTTGCTTGATATTCACCAGAGAAGTTTAAGTCTATATCTGGTTCTTTATCTCCATTAAAACCTAGAAATGTTTCAAATGGTATGTCTATCCCATCTTTAACTAATTTGTGACCACATTTTGGACAATCTTTATCTGGTAAATCAAATCCACATAAACATCCATAGTCTGTAAAGTCAGAATACTTACAATTTGGACATCTATAATGTGGTGGTAAAGAGTTAACCTCTGTAATACCTGTCATATTAGCGACAAATGATGAACCAACACTACCTCTTGAGCCAACTATATATCCATCCTCATTTGATTTCCAAACCAATTTTTGTGCAATAATGTACATAACAGAGAAACCATTTTTAATAATAGATGTAAGCTCTTTATCCAACCTTTCTTCAACTATTTGAGGTAATTGCTCTCCATATAATTCATGTGCTTTATTATATGCAATTTCTTTTATTGTTGTCTCACACCCATCAATATGTGGTGGACACTTTTCTGGAGAAATTGGCTTTATTTTTTCACACATATCTGCAATTTTATTTGTATTTGTTACAACTACTTCATATGCTTTTTCTTCCCCTAAATATTCAAATTCTTTTAGCATTTCTTCTGTTGTACGTAAATATATTGGTGCTTGTTCATCACAATCATCATAACCTTGACCTGCTTGTAATATTCTTCTATATATTTCATCTTCTGGGTCCATAAAATGAACATCACATGTTGCAACTACTGGTTTATCTAATTTTTCTCCTAAAGCTACTATTTTTCTGTTTATATCTCTTAGTGCTTCTTCGTCTGGTACGACACCTTGCCTTACCATAAACATATTATTTCCAATTGGTTGAATTTCTAAATAATCATAGTCGTTTGCAATTTCTTCTATTTCTTCATCTGTTTTTCCTGCTACAATTGCTCTATATAGCTCTCCTGCCTCACATGCACTTCCTAATATTAATCCTTCTGAATATTTTTTATATAATGATTTTAATATTCTAGGTTTTTTATAAAAATAATTTAAGTGTGAATATGAAACTAATTTATATAAGTTTTTTAAACCTACATAGTCTTTTGCTAAAATTATAGCATGGTATGTTGGAAGTGATTTATAATCTGCTTTTCCTATTTCTAAGCTATCCACATCATCCCAAGTTTTTGCACCTTTTTCTTTAAGCATTGAAATCATAATATTAAATACTTTTACAGTTGTGTCTACATCATCCAATGCCCTATGTGCTACCTCAACTACAATTCCTAATTTATCTGCAATAAAACCAAGCTTATATTTCTTAAAATCTGGAAATAAGCTTTTTGCAAGCCTTAAAGTATCTAAATATGTATTATTTAGTTCATATCCTAATTGTGAAGCATTATATTTTAAAAATCCTATATCAAAGTCAGCATTATGTGCAACCAAAATAGAGTCTCCAACAAATTCTAATATTTTAGGAAATACTTTATCTATTGTCTCTGCATCTTTTACCATATCATCTGTAATATTTGTAACTTCTACAACTTTTTGTGGTATTGGTTTTTCTGGATTTACAAAACAAGAAAATTCGTCTATTACTTCACCATTTTTTACTTTCATTATTCCTACTTCTGTTATTTTTTCTGTTCTAAATGAAAGTCCTGTTGTCTCTAAATCTAGTACACAATAAGTTGCATCTAAGTCTTGTCCTTTAGAAAAAGATATACAAGAAACTGTATCTGGTGCCAGATATGCCTCTACACCATATATAACTTTTAAATCGGGGTGAGCCTTTTCCAAATATTTATGTGCTTCTGGAAATGCTTGTACAACTCCATGGTCAGTTATTGCAATTGATTTCATTCCCCATTTTACTGCTCTTTTTAATAAGTCTTCTGCTGATGTCATAGCATCCATTTGGCTCATCTGAGTATGCATATGTAACTCTACTCTTTTTTCTTGAGAATTGTCTTGTCTTACTTCTCTTTTTATTCCAGTACTTTCTACAATAGCATTTGCAATAACCCCTAGTTCTTTTGCAAATGGGTCAAATTGTGCTGTACCTATTACTTTAACACCTTTTGCAGAATTCATTCTTTTTAATATTGCTTTAGATTTTTCTGCTTCTAAGAAAACTTTGCATGTTATAGTACTGCTCCCGTCAAACAAATTAAACATTGCCAAAATTTTACCAGATTTTAACTCTCTTGTTTCTGTTGCAAGTATTTCTCCATCTATCATCACTTTTCCGCTATCTATAGTTAAATCTGCTACTTTAACAAGTGGGTCACTCATTTTTCCAACTCTACCATATATAACTGGATTTGTTGTATCTTCTTCTGCTTTTTCATTATTAGATTCTACAGGTTTTGCAACTCCTTGTTCTACATTAGTAGAATTATTATTTTCATTTGCTGCATTACTAACTTTCTTTTCACTCTTTTTACTTCCTGCTGCTTCCACCATTTCTGCTTTTGCAATATTTACAACTTGCTCTTCTAGACTTTCTAAATGTGCTTGATATTCTTTAAGCTTTTCCTCAGAAATATTTTCAACAAATTGAATTTTATAGTTTTCCCCATATATATTTTTAATAAGTTCTGAAAGTACAATATTAAAATTTTTTCCATCTAACAAAGCTTTTCCTTTAAAAGCCAAATTAACATTTACATTACTTCCTTCTACTTCTATCTTGCTTCCTCTAAGTAGCGCTTTTGTTAAAGGGTGTTTTCTTGAAATATATGAAATAATATCTTCCCATTCTTCTTCTATATTTGTTTCAAACTTTTCTAAATATTTTATTCTTATTAAAACATTTTTTAGCTGAAATCTATTTTCTAAATATATCTCAAACTTTTTTAAATCTTTTATTTTAATTTGTTTTTCTGCTTCTATAGATGTTTCTAGTTTTCCACTTTTTTTAAATATATTTATAGAAGTAATTAAAGAATTATATAATGCAAAACTTTCTGTTGTAAAATCTTTAAAAACATCTCTTATTTTCTTTTTGTCGTCTGTAACTTTTTTTTGTACTTGTTCTTTTACCATTACGTTTCTTTGTTCCATTTGACTTCTCATTTCCTTTCCAAAAAAATGGACTTTTCTAAAATTTAAAATATTCTTAGAATATCATTATATGTTACATATACCATTAAAGCCATTAAAAATATAAATCCTACTAATTGAATATTTATTTCTGTCTTTTCTTTTAAAGGTTTTCTTCTAATTGCTTCAATTAATAATATTACTATTTTTCCACCATCTAATGGAGGAAATGGTAGTAAATTTGTAAAACCTAAAGAAATTGATATTAATGCTAAAATATAGATAAAGTCTGCTAATCCATTTGTTTGTGCAACTACATCTGATATTCCAACAGGTCCCATTAATTGGTCTATAGAAACTCCACCTGAGAATAATAACCTTAAATTATCTACTATTGAAATTGCAAACTCTCCTGTATCAAAGAATGCATAATAGATATTATTTATAAAATTATTTTCTGCCATTTTTAAATTTACACCTAATAAATAATTAGACATAACATCTGGCATTATTGTAATATCTAGATTTTCACCATTTCGTTCTACTGTAAATTTTATTTCTTCTCCTATGGACAAGTTTATATAATCAACTAATTTTTGTGCATTATTTTCAACAGGATTATCATTAATAGCAATTATAACATCTTTTGCTTGTAATCCTTGTTTTTCTCCTGGACTATTTGGATAAAGTGCTGCTATTTCAGTTAGTTTATCATTTGATGTATTTACTGCTATACCTGTATAATTATACTTTTCTTCTGTTGGCTTTATTTTTAATTCTTGCTCTTTTCCATCTCTTTCTATTAAAATGCTTAATTCATTTCCATTAGATTGTTCTAGTGCTTCATCTAAGTCTGCCTTATTTTTTATTTTCTTTCCATCTATTTTTAAAATTTTATCATTTTCTTGAAGTCCAGCTGTTTGTGCACTGTAATTTGGAACTACTGTATCAATCACATTAGAAACATTATTTCCAACACATGACATTAATGTAAAATAAATTAATAGTGCAAAAATAATATTTACTAATCCACCTGCTGCAACTACTGCAATTCTTTTTGGTATGCTTGCTTTACTAAAAGAACCCTCCACTTCTGAGCGTTCTTCTTCTCCTTCCATATTACAAAATCCCCCAAGAGGAATTAATCTTAACTGAAAAAGAGTTTCCTTACCTTGCTTTTTAAATATAACTGGACCAAACCCTATAGCAAATTCATTTACCCTTATTTTACACAGCTTAGCTACTATAAAGTGTCCACCTTCATGAATAAAAATAAGAAAACCTAATATAAAAATTATTTTTAAAATCGTAAGTAAAGCTCCTAACA